>Ga0114919_10000965_pt1 | contig 23081 bp, 15 predicted proteins | sample BlataG_FD_88682 | JGI IMG/M metagenome (GOLD analysis project Ga0114919, IMG submission 88682) | Deep subsurface microbial communities from Black Sea to uncover new lineages of life (NeLLi) - Black_00105 metaG | ecosystem: Environmental > Aquatic > Marine > Oceanic > Sediment | place: Atlantic... | reverse complement strand
TGCTCGGCCTCAGTTCGAACGTCAGGTTTCGGATGTCATCGATGGTTTGACCCAGTAGCGCTTCGGTATCCAGCAGCCAGTCTTCCATCCTCTCCAGCTTCTGAGGTTTAGAGATCAATCCCCGTTTCATCCAGTCAAGGTTCATCTTCATGGACTGGAGCATTTGGCCGACCTGATCATGCAGCTCCTGCGCAATCTTCTTTCGCTCATTCTCTTGGGTCCTCAGTAGCTGCGAATACAGGTCTTTTAGATCCTGGGCGTGTTTCTCGACCACCTGTTGTAGCCGGGCATTCTCGATGGCAACTCCAATCTGATTAGCGAGGGTCTGGACTAACTTGACCTCCTCCTGACTGAAAGTTCTATGTTTCTTTATGCTGGTAATGCTCAGAATGCCCACCAGCTTGTCGCCAAAGAACATGCCGCTCCCCAACACGGACTTTATTCCCGCCTTAAGAAAATACTCCTTCGTCTTACCCTCAGGAGAGACATCGGACGTGTTGCGTATGATGAACGGCTTTCCCCTTTTTATCATATTGCACATATCCGGTATGTCATTCCAGAGGAACTTGGCTCCGATCGTCTTCCGATTCTGCACCCGGTCCTTGGAATAGAGGCCCTTGACCGTTAGCTCGTAGTTCTCCTTAGTCACAAGCGTTATAGCGCATCGTTCCACTCCCAGAGTTGAACCCACCACCTGACTTGCGACTCTGCCTACTTCGTCCAGATCCATGGTTCTGGAGAGCGCCCGGCTCACTTTCAAAAGGATATCCTTCTCCCGGGTCTGCTTTTTTAGGGTTGTGGCCTGGTCTTCGATCTGAGCGTATTTCTGTTTTAAATCCTCCAAGAGCCAGTAGTTTTCTATTGTTACCGCTATGGGGTTGGAGATGGTCTGAAGAAGCCTTATCTCCTCTTTCGTGAAGCGATGGACTTCAGTCATGCTGGCAGCTGTGAGGAATCCCAGGCATTTACCTCTGGAGAGGAGCGGCACAGCAACCGTGGACTTCATTCCCCGGCGAAGGAAATATCCTCTCACCGGATCTCCCTTGGGCAAAAGAGAGGCGTCCGGGAGAACAAACGGTTTGTGCTGAAGCACGACATCTTTCAGTCCAGGGTAAACGTCGAAAGCGAAGGTGGAGCCCACAAATCTGCCGGGCCGGGGCTTTCCCCGAACGTGAACTGCCCTGACGGTGGCGCTTTCTTCGCCCGGGTCCAGAAGACTAATGGAACATCTCTCGGTGTTGAGGAGTTCCGCCACCTTCCTGCAGGCGGACGAAAGCAGTCGATCCAGGTTACGGCCGGAGGATAACGCCTGAGTCAACTCGAACATCATCTTCTGCTCTCTATACTGTGTACTCAAGAGTTGAGCCTGTTCGATTATCTGGGCATGCTCTTTTCTTACGTCCTCCATGAGCCTGCAATTCTGCAAAGCCGCCGCCGCCTGATTCGCCATGGTTCGGGCCAGTCGCTCCTCCTCCATGTTGAAAGTCCTTGCTTTCTTCGTCATCCCCACGTGAAAGACGCCCAGCATCTTATTTCTTAGAAGTATTGGAATGACCAGAGCACTAACCATTCCCGTTTTTCGAATGATCTTTTTTCCCAACTCCGGCGCCAGATCGGTGCGGACGTTAAAAATCTGAATACTCCCTCGCGCTTGCAGGGATCGCTTGTACGAGGACAGATGTTCTTTGGTGACCTTCAAGCTCCAGGCAGACGGCGAATCTTTTCCTCTGCTCGGGAACGGGTGCACTTGCACCTGGATTGAGGAGCCGGAGACATCATTTCCCGGGAGCATTACCGCACAGCGGTCCGCATTCAAAGCCTGGGTCATCTTCTCTGCTCCCAGCTTCAGGACCTGATCAAACTTGAGAGTTTGAGAAAACGATCTGCTGGCCTTGAGAAGGATGTTGTATTCACGTGCCTTCTTCAGCTCGGTTAGGTCGGACAAGACGCCCAGCGTGCCCAAGAAGCTTCCATCCGGATTCCGCAATGGGGCCGCCGAAACATACATGGGTTTTGGCTTTCCCCTTTTGGTGAGCAGCGTGATTTCGTATTTTGAGGGCTGGCCTTGTTTTCTCTTCTTGGTTTCCTCCTTGAAGACATCATACTGCGTACTATCGGAGATCTCTTTTAAGTTTTTCCCCAAAAGCTCGTCTTTCCGGTACCCGAGTAGGCCCGCGAAGGCTCGGTTGACGAAGATCAGATTCTCCTTGGAGTCCGCGATGCCGATTCCCTCCTGGGCTGTCTCAACCAAAGTGCGATATCTCTCTTCCTCTCTTCTCAACGCATCTTCCGCCTCCTTCGCCTCGGTTACGTCGGTAATCGCCACCACAATCTTGGACAGCGTTTCCTCGTGGCCCGGGGCCACGGACCATGTGACTGACACGCGTCTCCTGTCCCCGGTCAAGGTTCGAGCCTCGGCTTCTTTTTCGAACCTGGTTCTGCCTTCAGCGACAGCGATGAGCTCTTCTTTGAAAGGATAATAAGATTCGCTGGCGAAGATCTTGGCCAACCCGGATTTGAGCTCTTCTTTGTTTCTGGCTCTGTAAAGGTTCAAGGAGGCCTTGTTTACGTCAATTACCTTTACCATGCTTGCGCATCTGGCTACAGCTTTTGGGTGACTTTCAAAATATAGCCTGAAATCTTTAATCCCCGAATCTCGTAAGCGGTCAATGTACTTCTTGACCCTGGAAAAATCTTCCTCCCACAGTGAAATGGGAGAATCCTCAAACAGGCTGCGATATCGATCCTCACTCTTCTGCAGTGCCTCCTCGGCCCGTTTGTGCTCGGTCATGTCCCTGCCCACGGCGACGACCTTGACGACATTGTCGTTTTCGTCCAACACCGCGGTGTTCACCCAAGACTGCCATCGCCATCCGTCTACGGTCTTGGCTCGCTCTTCCACATACGCAACATGAGACGGTTCATAAATACCCGCGAGGGCCTTTTTCACATTTTCTCGATCGTCCTTGTGAATCAGCGGCATGAATTTCTTGCCAAGGATATCCTCTTCGGATTTGCCGAAAGCCCGGCAATATGAGGGACTGACGAAAAGCAGGCGACCTTCCGTATCGAATTCCACTATCATGTCAGTCAGGTTTTCCACCAAGAGCCGATATTTCTCCTCGCCTTGCCTGAGTGCCTCTTCAACCCGCTTGCGCTGGGTAACATCAATCGCGGTCGCAGACAGGAATAGGGGTCTTCCTCCATCATCCTTTATGACCGTGGCGGTCATCAAAGTGGGGAAGACAACGCCATCTTTCCTCGTATGCCACACCTCTTCAGCGACAAAGGAACCTTCCAGCATAAGCTTCCTATTCAGTCGATTCACATCTCTTAACTGCGAAGTTTGGTGAAGGAGGGAGAGATGTTTGCCGACAAGCTCCTCCGGCCTGTATCCGTGCATCCGCGCAAAGGATTCATTCACGTAAATGAGATTCCCCTTCAGATCAGAGATGGCGGAACCATAGCCAGCCCGGTCAGAGATCGTTTTGAACTTCCTGATTTCTTCGTCCGCTCGCTTGCGCTCGGTGATGTCATGACCGATGGCGATTGCCACTATCTCGTTTTCCTTGGGCCCAAGAATTGCCGTATTGGACCATAGGATTGTGCGAATCTCGCCGCTCTTGGTTACGATGGGACCTTCATATCGATCGCTGGGATGGGCACGGACCCATTTGACAAAGGATTTCAATTTGAAGTGGTGATGATCAGGCGGGAGGCACAGCTCGGGCCATCGTCTTCCTATCACTTCTTCACTTCGGTAGCCGGTTACTCGCTCACATTCCTGGTTGAAAACCGTGATCTTAGCATCGGCGTCCAGGCAAACGATCAGGCTGTTGGCGGTTTCCATGATCGATTGCGAGAAGTCGCGCTCCTGTTGCAATGCCTCTTGGGCTTCGACCTCCCGAACCCGGGAAGCGGCGGCTTCGACCAACATCTCCAGGGCTTCAATTGTTTTAATGTCGGGACGACAGCCGTCGGTGGGAGTATCCACCGACAGGAATCCCATGATCTTTCCGGGAAAATCGCGTAGAGGGACAAACAGTTCGTCGCCCGGTTGCCAGTCGCCGCCAACAGAGGTACCTTTCTTCTGAGGGACATGACGACCGGTCTTGCTGAAATCCACACCAGCCTCAGCCGGGACGAAGAAGGAATCGGAGATGCGGAACTTTTTGCTGGTTATCCGGGCTCTCGTCTTTTGATCCAGTGGGGGCGCTCGTCGTGCACGTCTAACCAGATCAGGAGGTAATCCTACCTGACCAAGGTAAGAGATTTGTCTTGCCTGGTCATGCAATGTGATCACTGCACGCTCAAACAGCCCCGAATCCCGAACTGCCTGGCAGACCCTTGCAAGGATGTCGTCAATCTGATCCAGGTTGCGCAGGTCGGTCAAGAGCCGGGCGCGTTCCCGGGCGGTCCGCTCATTTTGAATCAACGCTTTCTTCGCCCGCCTGCGCTCGGTGATATTCCAGAAAATGCCTAATATGCCAACACTATGTCCGCTTTTGTCTTTGACAGGTGTTTTGACCGTATGTACGAATACTTCTTGTCCATCTTGGATATAGGTCTCTTCTATATCTTCCATCTTCCCGGACTTCATGATCCTTTTGTCATCTGCGTCATATTTCTCAGCCAATTCCTTAGGGAAAAAATCGTAATCTGTCTTTCCAGTAATTTCATCAGGTTTGATATCCAGATCCTGAGCAAAGTTGTCATTGCAGGATATATAAACCGAATTTTCATCCTTAAAAAATATTCTCTGGGGGAGATTTTCAAGCAGCATTCTATACTTGCTCTCGCTTCCCCTCAATGCCTGTTCCGCCCGCTTGCGCTCGGTGATGTCACTGATCGTGCCTAATAGTACTTGTTCTCCGGAAATGGCGCTTAGTCTTATCTCGGCCACGAAGACGGAGCCGTCTTTTCTCAAACACTTGACTTCTGCTGGCGAATAATCATGTTTAGCAACTTTCTCCCGAAACATATCTCTTACGCTATTTCTTGTTTGGGGCACGGCTAGGTTCCAGGACCGCATCCCGATGAATTCCTGCTTGCTGTACCCAAACATCCTGCACATTGACTCATTCACAGTGGTGAATATCCCTTGATCAGTTGAAAATATGCCCTCCTTGATGTTCTCCACGAGAAGTCGGTGTTTTTCTTCGGATTCTCGCAATGCACTGTCTGCCCGTTTGCGTTCGGTGACGTCTTCAATGATGCCCACCAGGTGGGTTATCTTCCCGGATGAATCTCTCAGCGGAGCTTTCTTGGTGTGAAGGTGATGTAACTTCCCGTCTTTGTCGGTGACGGGCTCCTCCAGAATGTCTACCACCTTCTTGGTGCGGAACATCTCCTCGTCCTTTTTACAGAAGAAGTCGGCCTGATTCTTGGGGAAAAAGTCATAGTCGGATTTTCCCAACATCTTTTCTCGTGAGTGTCCCACCAATTCTGAAAACGCTTGATTCAGAACCACATAACGGTGCTTTCTGTCCTTGATGAAGACGGGGTCGGGGATATTGTCGATGATTCCCTCCAGGAAGCTCTGAGCCTGCCTTGACTCCCTTTCAGCCGCCCTCAACCTGCTGACCACAAGCACCGAGCCAAGCATGGTCAAGGATTTCACGTCCCCTCGGGTGAAGTCCCCCGCGTCGCGGCCTCTGCCGAGGTTCAAGACCCCAATTGACCGGCCATCCTTTTTGAGCGGAACCCCCATGAATTTCCCGATGTCTCTCTGGCGAAGGAATCTATGCAGAACCCTGTTCTCTTTGTAGAGCTCTCCGATACGGTTACATATTATGGGATAGGTGCGCTTCAGGATCTTCGGAGAGAGCTTGAGCAGCAGCTCAGACTTATCCGGGCCTCTCCGGCTGCCGCCGTCACCCAAGCTCTTGAGGATGGTTTTGTCTCCTTCCACCAAGAACATCCAGCATATTCTCGCCCCGAGAGTCTTTCTGATCTCCCTTAAAGCTTCAGAGATGATGCGATCCGGATCGGTCTTGGAGAGCGCTAAGGAGGAGAGGCGAACCATTGCAGAGCAAAGCTCACCGTCGCTCACCCCGTTTCTTAGTGTCTTATTCTGATCCCTTATAGCCATATAGTAAAAATCCGTATAAAACAAGCCAGATTTGTTTAAGTATACGATGATTCACTGAATTTGTTGAAAATTATTTTTCATCAAACCTACAGCCGGTTAGACTACCGGGCAAAGAAGAACTTGACATCGCGCGGTTTTTAGCTATTCTAGTGTAAGCCACTAAGGGAGGAGATCCCTGGATGCAGGATAAGGCGCCCAGATTAAAGGAAGGTTATAGACTTGCGGGCTGCTGCTCTCCCGGGCCGGACGATTCCATCAAGGGATACTTCAGCTACAACAATGTGATCGTTGTCCACCAGGCCTCCTGTAATGCTCTCAGCAGGACTGAACCGGGGCGTCTGCTCTCATTATCCTGGGACGAGATACTGGACAGGAGCGAGGACCCGCCAGGCGAAGATTATCATCAGTTGGATAAGCTCGACTTTGACATCCTGAAACACCATAAGGAAATGGGGGTGGATTATTCCCTGATGGTCGCGAGCATCTTAAATATCGAACCCGACCAGGCGTTCGAGCGCCACAAGAAACTGAGAGGTTTGAAACTCTTGAAAAGAGTTGAGAAAGTCATGATCCGGTATCGTACGAATATAGTGGACAACAAATGGATCAAGCATCGCAATCATACCTATTATCAAATTACTGCCAAAGGAGAGAAGTATCTTGAGTTCTTTCTTTCCCCAAAGACCCAAGGGTCATAAAGAAGTGATTGTCTCCCTGCACCAGAGGTGAACTTCTATCTTTTGAGGTATAACTGTTGCAATGTCAATGAAGGAGATTGAAAAAAGATGGGATTTTTGAAAAACTTATTCCTCAAGCCGCCAAAACCGGGGAAGCCGCTCCCCGTGACGGACGCTTCCTTTGGACAAGAGGTGCTTGAATCTGAGATTCCGGTGGTGGTGGATTTCTGGTCGGCTCGATGTTCACCCTGTCAGGTTATGGGGGGGCTCTTAGATGAGATCGGGCCGGATTACACGGGACGCGTTCAGATCTTCAAGTTGAACGTGGATCAGAATCCCGAAACTGCAATGCAGTATCGGATACAAAGCATCCCTACGGTGATCTTGTTCCGCAATGGAAAACCCGTAGATCGGATCATAGGTCTTTTGCCCTTGAACCCATTGCGGGCGAAACTGGATAGCCTTGCCCGGTCGAATCATTGATTATATCTTCTGGTGGGAACAGGGTCTGTCCCTGTCCGAACTCTGATGCGGGCTTCCTGCAAACGGCGGGACCCCTATGAGCTCGATGCTACTGCTCATAGCAAGCGTCTGCCTTCAGGCAGACTTTTGGTCAAGCTGCGGAGAATGTCGAAAAGCTGTTTTTAGGGAATGCGTCCACAATATCCACAGAAAGAATTGGAGTTGTTGTGCCGCTCCTAACTAAACCTCGAAGAAAACCGCATTCCCCTTATAGCAGGGTGCAGTCCAGCTAAGGCTGATTTAAAGATATGTCAATACAGTTGAGATCAACTGAAGAATAGAAAAAAATCATCTGCCCACCAGAAGTGTGAAGACGGATTCACTGACATATTAAAATGAGGAGAAAGAAATGGCGGATAAAGAAAGAACTAGAACAGGTTTGGTCTCGGACAGAGTCGGCAGGATACCGCCCTCTGCCATACATGAGATGACGCGGTTGTCCATGCAGGTGAAAGATCCGGTTTCACTATCCTGGGCAAAACCGGCCGCAGGCTCGCCAGAACATATTAATGAGGCGGCATGTAAGGCAATTAAAGCTGGTCTGGTGAGCGGTTATTCCGGGAGCATTGGGATGCCGGAATTGAGGGAGGCCATCGTGAAGAAACTGGATAGGGACAACGACATCAAGGCTGATCCCTCTGAGGTGCTGGTAACCGTGGGAGCCATTGAGGGATTGAGTGCGGCAATTATGGCTTTGCTTGATCCGGGAGATGAGGTGCTTATTCCGTCGCCCAACTACTCTACCCATGCACAACAGGTACTGCTCGCCTCCGCCATTCCGGTCTATGTTCCAACCATCGAGAAGGAAGGTTTTCGCTTAGACATCGATGCCTTCAGAAAGGCGGTGACCAAAAGAACAAAGGCCATTATGTTCTGCACACCCAGCAATCCTACCGGGGCGGTATTTGAAGAAAAGGAACTTCGGGAATTGGGAAAGATGGCTTTAGAAAATGATCTGGCCATAATTGTGGACGAGAGCTACGAGTATTTTACCTTTGATGGGGCGAGACACTTCAGTTTAGCTTCGATCCCGGAGTTGAAGGAAAGAACGATCAGCTGTTTCACCTTCACCAAGACCTATGCTATGACCGGATGGAGGATTGGATACGTGCTGGCAACAGCAGAGTTGGTAACCCAAATGCTTAAGGCACACATTCCCTTTTGTATCTGTGCGCCGGTGGTTTCGCAGTATGCCGCGCTGGGTGCCCTGCGGGGACCGCAGGATTGTGTCGAGGAGTTCAGAGGGAAATACCTTGATCTGAGGGATTTAACCTGCAAGCGTCTGGACGGACTGAGTTCGGTGTTTGAGTATCAAAAGCCCAAGGGGTCTTACTGCATGTTCCCAAAGATTCTGCATAAGGAGGGTTCTGACTCGCTTTCCTTCTGCAAGAAACTTTTACTTGAGGGTGGAGTTTCGACTACACCCGGCGTGGCTTTTGGGCCTACGGGAGAGGGTCATTTAAGGATCACCTTCTGTGACTCAGAAGAGGCCATCAACAAAGCCTTTGATAGGATGGAAAGATATTTTGATCAAGCCTGACCCTAAGAATGTGCTCAAAATAGGAGAAAACCAATATGGCACAGATAAGGATCTCGGCCAAGGACCTGGGGGTCTTGGCCCTGCCGAATTTCTGCCCTCGTTGTTTCTGGATCAAGATGCACTGCGCGGGCAAGCTTCCATTTCAGATCTTTCCGGGGATATTCTCCTCCATCGACTCATACACCAAGAAGGTTACCAATGTCCACTTCGATCGGTACAGCAGATTGCCTTCATGGCTGGAAGAGTTGGTGGAGTTGGGCAAACCGGTCAAGGTCCCGCATTACTCCAAGTTCTCCGTGACTGATGAGAATTCCGATGTCGTGCTCAGGGGTGCCCCGGACGAGATCCTGCAAATGGATGATGGTTCACATTTCATCATCGACTACAAAACTGCGAAGTTCACCAAAGCACAGGACAGCCTGCTCCCTCTTTATGAGGTCCAGTTAAACGCCTATGCTTACATCGGAGAGCGGCAGGGATTCGATCCGGTCTCCGGTTTAGCCTTAATCTACATGGAGCCGCAGACGGATTTGGCGCAGGATCAGCTGGATTCCCTGGTGAAGAAGGAAGGTTTCCTGATGGCATTCGACGGTCACGTTCTTGAGGTGGGTTTGGAACCGGATAAGGTGATTCCCCCACTGCTGAAGGAGGTTCGCACAATCCACGACTTTGAGGCTCCTCCTCCCGGCAACCAAGGATGTCGCGACTGTCAGCTACTGGACCGACTAATAGCGACGGCGACGATCACCGCCTGAGGCTGCGTAAAACCAACGGCTCCCACAGTTTGGGAAATTGGATTCGCCAGTTGAGCGGGCGAAGGGCCGCCAGAGAAACGACCTCTCCTGCGGGTACGGAGGGCAACTTTGGAAGACGTTTGCGGTTACAGGATAGTTGGAAGGACATAGGGTATTCCCTCGTCGGGTGAGATTCGGGACCAGCACCTAACTTAAGTTAGGTGCTGGTCTTTTTTTATTTCCCGGGGGAACCCTGTTGGCCGCGGTTGGTTTAGATATTGTTTGACATGGAGTTGCGGTACTCATATATTCTTGTGGGAAGGCTTCAGGAGGCAACCGGATTAGAACCGGCGAGGTTTAGCTTTGGCCGCGCAATCAGGATAAGGTGCCCGATTCATCTGAGAAAAAGATGGAAGACAGAGTTTACACGGTAACGGAGATAACTCGGGAGATAAAGAGCCTACTTGAGGAGAACCTCCCGGCCGTCTGGGTGCAGGGCGAAATCTCCAATTATCTGTTGCACTCATCCGGGCATCGTTATTTTACCCTGAAAGACGAAAATTCACAGATAAAATGCACCTTGTGGAAGTTCAGGGGCGAGAGACTCCAGTTCCAGCCAGCTGACGGGATCAGCGTGATGGCATGGGGCAACGTTACGGTTTATGAGAGGGGCGGGCAGTATCAGTTGGACGTGGTCGAACTGGTGCCGGTCGGCTTGGGGGAACTGGAGATAGCTTTTCAAAGGCTCAAGGAGAAACTCTTCGGTGAAGGGTTGTTCGATGAGGAGCACAAGAAGCCCGTCCCCCAGTTCCCGGAGTCAATCGGGGTGGTGACCTCTCCTACCGGTGCGGTTGTGAGAGACATAATAAAGATCGTTCTTAGTCGTTTTCCCAGCGTACAGATAATCGTCAATCCGGTTCGGGTCCAGGGCGAGGGAGCGGCCGAAGAGATCGCTGGGGCTATAAGGGAATTTAATCGCTACAAGAAAATCGACGTGATGATAGTTGGAAGAGGGGGCGGGTCTTTCGAGGATCTGTGGGCTTTCAACGAAGAGGTGGTGGCCCGGGCCATCTATGATTCCGAGATTCCGGTGATCTCGGCTGTGGGACACGAGATCGATTTCACCATCTCAGATTTTGTGGCGGACTTAAGAGCACCGACTCCCTCTGCGGCCGCGCAGGTGGTGGTTGGCGAGAGGGACGTGCTCCTGGAACAAATAAGCGCTAACACAAAAAAGCTAAACTCATGCCTGGTCGCCCTGATTGAGAGTTCAGAACAGAGACTCAAGTCGGCTGAAGAAAGCTACGGTTTCCGACGGCCTTTCGACATCATCACGCAGAGATTCCAGAAGACGGACGAGCTGACCCGGCAATTAGAGAATAGGGCAAAAAACTACTTGGAAATTAAATCGAATGCCGTATCTTTATTGAACGAAAAAGTGAACACCCTGTCGCCTTCGTTAGTTCTGAAAAGAGGATACTCCATAGCGCGAAAACTGCCTGAACTGAAGGTGATCACGGACGCCGGTATCCTGAAAGAGAAGGACAGGATTGAGGTGAAGATGTTCAAAGGAAGAGTGGAGTCGAAGGTGGAGTTGATAGATCCGGAGACAGACGAAAAGAGGTGAAGTTGGCTGGCAGGAGATCGGCACGGGGAAAAAAAGAGAAAAGCTTCGAAGAGGCTTTAACCAAACTGGAAGAGATAGTGCTTGAGTTGGAGGAGGGGGAGCTGTCTTTAGAGGAGGCTCTTAAGAAGTTCGAGGATGGAGTTGAGTTGTCCCGATTCTGCACTCAAAAGCTCACCCAGGCAGAGGAGAAGGTCAAAAAGCTGATCAAAACCGCCGAGGGCAAATTTAGGACCGTGCCGCTTGATCTGGAAGGGGAAGCGTGACATTCTTCCTGCGACGGCCCGGCATACTCGCAGTTCACAGCACGTGATAGTCCACAGAAGTCGAAAAAAACAGCCGTCCCCCGGCCCTGAGAACACGTATGGTAAATTACCTTTAGTCTCTGGTGAGTGAATCGGCGTCGGTTTGTTGTGTCGGAGAACGATATGACCACCCAGGCAATAGATCTTTTTGTTGAGCTGGAAAAAAGAGAAGGGTGGGTTACGTCATATTTGAATTCAGATGAGTTCAAGAACTGGTTTCAGCCCGCCCAGTTGAGAGATGCGGTATACAGTTACGTGCACCGGGCGGGAAAGCGCCTGCGTCCGGGGGTCCTGCTTTTAGCCTGCGGAGCAGTGGGAGGGAACGAGGAGGAGGCCATCCCGGCCGCGGCTGCGGTGGAAATTTTTCACACCTGGACTTTAGTTCACGACGACCTGATCGACAACGACGAGAAAAGAAGAGGTGGATACACCGTTCACGCGCAGTGTTCAAAGACCGCAAAAGAGGAAATGGGCTACACGGATCACCAGGCCAAAGACTACGGGCGTGACGTGGCCATACTAGCCGGTGACGTGCAGCAGGGATGGTCGGTGAGCCTCCTGTGTGATTGCTCCCGGAAGGGGAAGGTCAAGCCCCAGGTGACCCTGACCTTGATTCGCATGCTGGAATCTTACGTGCTGAACACTTTGGTCTCCGGTGAGACACTGGACATCTTGTTCGCCAGACAGCCGGTCGAATCCTTTGAGCCGGAACAGATCATGGACATGCTGTGGAGGAAGACCGGAGCCTTATATGAGTTCGCGGCCAAAGCCGGCGCCATGATTGGACTAAACACCACCGACGCAAAGGACGAAAAGGTCGCAGCCTTGTCCAATTTCACCGGCAGATGCGGCACCGCTTTCCAGTTACAGGATGATATCCTGGGCATCGTGGGCGACGAGAAACAGTTGGGCAAGCCGGTTGGGTCTGACATTCGGGAAGGAAAACGCACCACCGTCATCTACTATGCTTTCAAGAACGCTTCGCCTGGGCAAAAGGAGAGACTCTTGAGTGTCCTGGGCAACCAGAAGGCAACCGAGCACGAGATCAACGAAGCGACTGAGCTGCTGATGCAGTTGGAAGGCGTATCCGAGACAAAACGCATGGCCAAACGAATCATAGAAGAGGCACGCACCGAGCTTGACGTTTTGCCGGAGTCGAAGTATAAGGAGCTGCTTTTAGCCTGGGCAGATTTTATGATCTCCCGAGATTTCTAAGGAGTTCAAGATGAGCGGCTGGTTGGATCGAATAGACTCACCTCAAGATTTAAAAGAAATCCCCGTGGAGAAGTTGGATGAGTTGGCGGTGGAGATCAGAGAGAAGATCATAACCGTGGTCTCGAAAAATGGAGGTCACTTAGCGTCCAACTTAGGAGCGGTGGAGCTGACCCTGGCTCTCCATCGTGTTTTCGACTCACCCAGAGATAAGATGGTCTGGGATGTGGGGCACCAGTCTTACACCCACAAGCTTATCACCGGGCGCAGGGATAGATTTGACACTTTGAGAAAATACAAAGGTTTGAGCGGATTTCCCACCTGGCGTGAAAACGAGCACGACATTCTCATCGTAGGGCACGCCTCCACGGCCATCTCCTCAGCTTTGGGAATCGCCAGCGGACGAGACCAGAAGGGGAAGAAGTTCTCAGTCATCGCGGTGATAGGAGACGGTGCCTTGACCGGCGGCATGGCCTTTGAGGGATTGAACAATGCGGGAGCATCAGGCAGGAATCTGATCGTCATCTTGAACGACAACAGCATGTCCATCTCCAAGAACGTGGGAGCCTTTTCTCGATATCTGACCGATCTATTGACCGACGAAAAATATAACAAGCTCAAGGCGGAAGTCTGGGATCTGGTGGGAAAGTTCAAAAGAAGAGATAAAATAAGAGCCATGGTAGCCAAGGTGGAGGGGAGCATCAAAGGATTCTTGGTTCCCGGCATCATCTTTGAGAAGTTGGGATTCAGATACTTCGGCCCGGTGGACGGTCATGATATAGGTGGGTTGATCAAGACCTTAGAACAGCTTAAGACTTTGAATGGGGCCATCCTACTTCATGTTCTGACCAAAAAGGGGAAGGGTTACAAATATGCCGAGGAGGATGCCCCCCGTTTTCATGGCATCGGCGCCTTCGATAAGGTGACCGGAAATTCAAATGGGAAGGTGGGGGGACTTACCTATACCGAAGTATTCGGAGATACTCTTGCTGAGCTGGCTGGCCGGGATGAAAAAGTGGTGGCCATCACCGCCGCCATGACTTTGGGCACGGGGTTGGTAAAGTTTGCCGAGACGTTTCCTGAGAGATTCTATGACGTGGGAATTGCCGAACAGCATGCTGCCGCGTTTGCCGCCGGGCTGGCCAGCCAGGGCCTCAAACCCGTGTTCGCGGTATACTCCACGTTTCTCCAAAGAGCTTTTGATCAGACCATACACGATATCGCCCTGCAGAATCTGTCGGTGATCCTGGCTGTGGATCGGGCCGGATTGGTGGGAGCCGATGGGCCCACCCACCACGGAACCTTCGATTTAAGCTACTTAAGGCAGGTTCCCAACTGGGTGGTCATGGCTCCCAAGGACGGCAACGAGCTAAAAGATATGCTATATGCGGCTGTGGGTTGGGGAAAGGGGCCAGTGGCGATAAGATATCCGCGCGCCGCAATTCCTGATGAGATGACCAACGAGATTGCGCCAATCGAGATTGGAACCTGGGAGAGACTCAGAAGCGGAAAGGAGTTGGCAATCCTGGCAGTGGGATCTATGGTCCATCCGGCCCTGGAGGCCTCACACGAGTTGGAAAAGGATGGGATAAGCGCAGAAGTGATAAATGCCCGCTTTGTGAAACCGTTGGACGAGAAAATGCTCCTCTCCATCCTGAAGAAATTCGATAAGATTATATCAGTCGAGGAAAACGTTCTTTCCGGTGGTTTCGGCTCGGCCGTATTGGAGTTTGCAGAAGCTCATGACATCAACAAAGTGGTGATTAAGAGAATGGGGATTCCGGACGAGTTCATAGAGCATGGTTCCAGGGGACAGCTCTTGAGCGATCTGGGACTGGATAAGGACGGAATCGCCCGCAAGGCCAAAAAGATTCTGGAATCGACGGTAGTCTCCAAAAAGCCGAAGGTGCGGAGAGCAAGGTCTCGGGTGTGATATTTCGTGAATGCCCGGAAGAATCGAGCTTGGAAGAACGAAGCCGCATTCCCATCAAGCCTGACGATGGGAACCTAACGAGTGGAGCTAATTTACCTTGACCGGAAAGATGAAAAGCATCGGAATCATCGCTAACGTCAAGAAAGAGCTAACCAAAGGGGTAGTGGAAGAGATCATCGAGTGGGCCGACAAAAACGGCTTCGATTTTTCCATTTGTGAGGAACTGACGCCGCTGGTTGGCCACGAGGAGAAATCCTTGTCCAGGGCCGAGTTGGGGAAAGAAAGTGACGTGTTGGTCTCCCTGGGTGGAGACGGGACCATGCTGGCCTCAGCCCGGGCGGTGGGCCAACGTCAGACTCCCATTTTGGGAATAAACCTTGGTGGGGTGGGATTCTTGACCGAAATCAACTCCAACGATCTATGCAATGCGCTGAACAAGCTCAAGAGGGGAGACTACTTCATCGAGAAAAGGATGGTCTTGGAGACTGAGGTTGAAGGAATCAAGAAGCTTGATCAGTACGGCCTGAACGATGTAGTTCTTGATAAGGGCGAGGTAGCGCGGCTTTTCCTTTTGCATCTTTATCTACAAGATGAGTTCATCTGCTCCTACTCCGCCGACGGTTTGATCGTCTCCACTCCCACCGGGTCAACAGCTTACTGCCTGGCAGCCGGGGGGCCGATTATTAACCCACGGATGAATGCGATAATCGTCTCTCCCATATGTCCCCATACCTTAGCCTCGCGTTCCATCGTGTTCTCGGAGAACGAAACTCTTAAGGTTGTGGTGGAACTCTCGTCGAGACACGCGGTATTGACCATCGACGGACAGGTCGCCTTCAAGCTGAAATCTGGCAGTTCGGTCTTGATTCGCAAAGCCAAGCACTCGGTCAACCTGGTCAAATTCCGGGATAGATCGTTCTATGATATCTTGAGAACCAAACTTCACTGGGGAGCCAGGCCGAAGACCGGGGAGTAGGGTAGGGGTAGAAGTTCAAGAGTTCAAAGGTTCGATAAGTCACGGGCACATCACCTGCTGTTGCGATTTCAATCCCTAACGAAGTTCTAAACCCAAGGAACACAATCCCTGGAAAATGCTAAAGAGTCTCAGAATAAAAAGCTACGCTTTGGTGGACCAGCTGGAGGTAGACTTTCAGCCTGGTCTGAATATCATCAGTGGAGCCACGGGCGCGGGAAAGTCGATTATCGTGGGAGCGGTAAACCTCATCCTGGGAGAAAGGGCCAGCACCGAGGCGGTCAGAACCGGATTCGATAGGGCCAGCATCGAGGCAGTGTTCAGGCTGCAGGATGACCCGGCCTTAAAGGATCTTTTGGCCAAACTTGGCATGGTCCTGCAGGACGATGTTTTCATAATTCGAAGGGAGATATCCAGCAGGGGGCAAAACAAGTGTTTTCTCAACGACCGGCTGATCACATTGACGACCTTGAAATCGATCGGGGACAGGTTGGCAGACCTTCACGGACAGCACGAGCACCAATCGCTTCTGAACGTGGAACGACATATCGAATACTTAGACGATTATGCGAGTCTGAGCGAGATCAAAGCACGAGTTAGCCAGACCTTTCATCTGCTGAAGAAAAAACGAAGAGACTTAGAAGAGTTGCGGAGCGGGAAATCGCGAGACGAGGAGAGGAGGAAGCTCTATCAGTTCCAGATACAGGAGATCGAAAAGTCTAATCTGAGTCAGGATGAGGAAGGGAAGCTCGGTGAGCAAAGGAAGGTCCTGGAGAACGCTGAGGCGCTGTTCGAGGCAACCTCTAACCTCTATCATCAGCTCTATGAGGCAGAGGGCTCGATACTGGATAAGCTCGCCTCAATGTCCAGGGAGCTTAAGAAAAGCCATCAGATAGATTCGAGATTGAAGGAGCCGGCTCAGACTTTGGAGTCCTGCGTGATCGGGCTTCAGGACGCAGTTAGATTTCTGGAGGACTACAAGACTCACTTGGAGTTCGACCCTGAAAAGCTTGAGATGATGAGGGAGAGGTTGAACCTGCTCAATACGTTGAAGAGAAAATACGACAAAAGCATCGAGGATATCCTGGCATACAAAGATCAGATGCAGGGGGAGCTTGAGCGGATCGAGAGCAAGGATGACGTCATCAGTGACCTGGAGAAGGAGATCGTCGGGCTTTCTGGGGCCCTTATGGAGGAGTGCTCCTTGCTTTCCCAGAAGCGGAAAGCGAAAGCCTCCCAGCTTTCCACTAAGATTCAGAAGGCCCTGGCCGATCTGGGAATGCCCAAGACGAAATTCGAGATAAAGATCAGCCGGCGGGCGGATGAAAACGGACTGCTAAGGATCGATGGCAAAAGATACTTTGTGGATGAAAGAGGAATGGATCAAGTAGAGTTTTTCGTATCTCCCAATCCCGGAGAGGATCTTAAACCCCTGGTCAAGATTGCATCCGGAGGCGAGATCTCCCGCATAATGCTGGCGCTGAAATCCATCCTGGCAAAGGTGGACCGTCTGGAGACGGTGATCTTCGACGAGATAGACTTAGGAATTGGTGGAGAGGTGGCATCGGCCGTGGGCAGAAGCTTGAAAGATCTGGGCTCCTCGCACCAGGTCATCGTGATAACGCATCTGCAGCAGATCGCATCGCAGGCGGATCATCATTTCAACGTCTTCAAGGAAAGCGCGAAGGGCCGAACGGTCACCAGAATAAAAACCCTCGGCCGGGATGAACGAGTGAAGGAGATAGCCCGAATGATCTCCGGTGAAAAGGTGAGTCCGGTCACCTTGAGACAGGCAAAGGAGATGCTCAAACCCGCTGACCGACCGGCGGTAGATTGAATCTACGAACCCTGGGGGGGTCGGATTTCCTGTGGATCTGAAGGAGATCCGACCCGAAAAAAGCTTTCCTATGGCTCCTTGAAGAGTGGGCATAGAAGCTGTGGCGAAATGATCATAAGAAAACGAGACTTTTTTCTACTTCCAAATCTCCTGGCGGTCTTTCGAATTCTGATTCTTCCTTTCATCTTTTACTTCTTAGCTCAGGACACGCATTCGGGCCTTATCGTAGCTCTGGTTCTGATAGCGCTTGCCGTGGGCTCGGACGTATTGGACGGTTACGCCGCCAGAAAATTGAACCAGATCACTGATCTGGGACGAATCCTGGATCCTGTGGCAGACAAACTGGGTCTGGGGCTTCTTGTGATTTTCATAATCATCCATCGAGGCTTTCCAATCTGGGCAGCGGTCCTGTTGTTCTCCAAGGACCTTCTGACGCTGATTGCTGGTCTTCTTATGGTCAGAAGGAAAGGCTTCGTCCTTATGTCCAACAATTGGGGTAAGCTGAACTCGTGGATCTGGGTCTTCACCGTGGTCATCTACATCGTCCGGATTCACCAGCTCCAGCAGTGGTTTTTAGTCCTTGCCACCCTCTCCGCCTTAAACTGCATCGTACAGTATGTCAGGATGTTTGCGGCTCAATACCGGGTTGAGACTAAGGACGGATAGAATTCTTCTCCCACCAACCTCTAAGAGCAAGATGAAGATCAAAACAATTGCGAAAAAAAGCATTGCCCTGGCTCACAAGGTTTCAGCAGGGGATGAGCTTCTGGAGATCAATGGTCATCCCATAAATGATATCATCGATTACGAATTCTTCTCCGCCGATCATCCGCTGGAGCTCAAGCTGAAGTCTAAACGTGGAACAGCGAAAAAGGTCTCCGTCAGAAAGCCGCCGGATGAGGATCTGGGGTTGGAGTTCTACTCCATCAGATACAAGAGCTGCAAGAACAACTGCATATTCTGCTTCGTCCATCAACTTCCCAAAGGGCTGAGAAAAGCTCTTTATTTCAAGGACGAAGACTATCGTCTTTCCTTTCTACATGGTAATTTCATCACCTTAACTAACACTTCAGATGAAGATATAAACCGTATTGTACGCCAGCGACTTAGTCCCATGTATATCTCGGTGCATGCGACCGATGAAAAGCTGAGGAGGGAAATTCTGTCAAATCCAAAAGTCCCGGATATCATGCCGATGATTGAGCGTCTAGCGAAAGGGAGAATAGAGATGCATACCCAGATCGTCTTGTGTCCGGGGATAAACGACGGGGAATATCTCGAGAAATCTGTAAGAGACCTATCCGCCTTCTATCCTCATGTAAAATCACTGGCGCTAGTTCCGGTGGGGCTGACCAGGTTCCGAGAGAGGTTGCCGAGAATCAAACCGGTCGGCAAAACCTATTCCAAACAGGTTGTTCAGCTTGTGGATCGCTGGCAGAGGTCTTTCCGACGAAAGTGGGGATGCGGATTCGTTTACGCAGCAGACGAGTTTTTCACCAAGACGGGGCTTGACATCCCGGGGAAGAGATACTATGATGAATTCTGTCAAATCGAGAACGGCGTAGGGATGATGCGCCAGTTCCTGGATAGCTTTCAGGCAAAGCGCAGGCTCTTGCCGAGAAGCTTGAAGAAGGACCTCAGCATCACCCTGGTGACCGGTTTATCAGCCTTCGGGCTGATGAAGCAGATAGTGAACGAGAAACTAAGCTCAGTATCGGGTTTGACGACTCGGCTGGTGGCAGTGAAGAATGACTTCTTGGGGTACACCGTTACCGTCACCGGTCTTTTGACTGGTACTGATATATTGAGCACCTTGAGAAAGCGAAAGAAAGTGGGCGAGATCGTGCTTCTTCCACCCAACTGCCTGAATGAGGATGGACTTTTTTTGGACGACTTGACTCCTGGTGATCTGGAGGGGGAGCTCGACCGAAGTGTGATCGTCGCATCCTATGATTTGGTGGAGAGTTTGATCAAAATATTCAAGAAGTGTTAATCTGAGAGACTAATCTAATCCGTTTAATCCGTTCGGACGGACGCCCCCAGAGGGGCCCGTCCGGGCGTCTGGGCGTTTCATCCGTTGACCATGCCTGTTCCAATAGTAGCCGTAATAGGAAGACCGAACGTAGGAAAATCCACTCTGTTTAACCGTCTGCTGAAGAAACGGATTGCAGTGGTGGATGACCAGCCGGGAATCACCCGCGACCGGAATTATGCATCCACCACCTGGAATAAGAAGAGCTTCTATTTGGTTGATACCGGCGGATACGTACCCACGAGCCCAAACGAGATGGAGAAGCTTATTAAAGCTCAGGCAGAGATAGCCATTTCTGAGGCAGACCTGGTACTTTTTCTCGTTGATGCGAAGGTGGGTTCGCAGTCACTCGACTTAGAGATAGCAAAGGGGCTGAGGAAAACGAAGAAAGGTGTGCTGCTGGTCGCCAATAAAGTAGACAGTGACAAAGATGAAGTCGAGGTGCATCCTTTGAGAAAATTAGGCCTGGGAGAGCCGATCGGGGTTTCCGCCCTGTCGGGCAGAAACATCGGGGATCTCCTGGATCAGATTGTCTTAGCTTTGCCGGAGGAGGCAGGCTATGAAGAGAAAAAGGAGAGCATCCGTGTGGCTGTGATCGGCCGGCCGAACGTGGGGAAATCATCCTTCGTCAATGCTCTCTTGGGCCAAGAGAAGCTGATAGTCTCCGAGGCGCCCGGCACCACCAGGGATGCGATCGACACCGACATTGAGATAGACGGCAGGTCTTTCACCTTAATCGACACAGCAGGTTTGCGGCGTAAAACCAAGATCAAGGAGAACCTGGAATACTATACCACCCTGAGGACCTTAAGATCGATCGAAAGATGCCACGTGGCGCTGATCTTAATCGAGGCTCCGGTTGGTCTATTAAAACAGGACTTGAAGATAGCAAACGAGGTTGAGCAACTGCGAAAAGGGATAGTGATTGGAATAAATAAATGGGACCTACTTGAGAAGGATGGAAAAACCGCTGATGTTTACACCAAGACAATGAGACAGAAAGCTCCGCTTCTAAAGTTCGTGCCTTTCATCTACATTTCGGCCATGACCAGACAAAGGGTCAGAACGGCATTGGATTTAGTTGCCCGGGTCCATCAGGAGAGGAAGAAAAGGATAGAGACCTCGGAGCTGAACCGTATATTGGAAAAAGACATCAAAGCCAAACCACCGGCTTCGGTCAAAGGGAAGTACATTAAGATATATTATGCCACCCAAACGGACACTGAGCCTCCCACATTCGTATTCTTCTGTAATTATCCGGAACTGCTGAAAAAGTCATACATGAGATACCTGGGGAACAAAATCCGCGAGCATTTCGGATTCCTGGGATCCCCGCTGAGGATCAAGACCAAGAAAAGAGAATAATGAATTGGGACAGGCGGTCGTCTCAGGAGAAGGGCCGGCGATCATGCGCGAGTTCTTTTCGGATGTAATAAACGTGATAAGGGACGAGAAGACCCGAAATCCGATCTCATTTACGTGGAGAGACAAGGAATATGGGATCAAGGAGATCATTGCCTTCTGGCCCGATTTCAGCTATTCTGAATCCGGTTCCAAGAAAAAGAGATGGTGGCAGAGAAGACACAGGAATTACTATCGGGTCCTAACCGAAGATGAGGAGGTTTTCGAGATATATCTTGATCGGGGGTCAAAAACGGAGGCATGGATACTGTACAGAAAGTTGGAATAGCTTTTCCGCAAGAAGACCACTTTGCTCCCGCTGGATGTTATCATCCGGCGGAAAAGCATGTGGATGATAATATCCCCCTTGGAGCAGGATCTTAATATGAGAAACCGGTACATCTCCATAGGTTTGACCTTTGCTATAGTTCTTATCTTGCTTCTGCATACAAACTACCTCCGCTTCGTCTGTGACGATGCCTTCATCTCCTTCAGATATGCCAAGAATTTTGTCGAAGGGCATGGGCTGGTCTATAACATTGGCGAGCGGGTGGAAGGATACTCGAATTTTCTTTGGACCCTGCTTTTGAGCCTGTTCATAAAAATGGGACTGGATCCTGTGGTGATGTCCCAGATCCTCGGAGTTCTGTTCAGTCTTGCCACGGTTTTTCTGCTTTTGCGGCTAAACAGACGGCTTTATCCGGAGGAGAACCTGTTCAACTATCTGGCGCCACTTTTTCTGGCTTGCTGCGGGGCTTATGCTGCCTGGTCCACAGGCGGACTGGAGACCTCCTTTTTCACCTTTCTGGTTCTCCTGGGTTCGTTCTTCTTCATCCTGGGCATTGACCAGCCCAAACATTTCGCTTACTCGGGGATGGTCTTCTCCCTGGTCTGCATGACCCGACTGGACGGCCTGGTCTTCGTTTCTATTACCTTTGTTCTTCTGCTGTACCTCTTAGTCATCAAGAAAATGGTTGAGGTGAAGAGTCTTTCGCTCTGGACTTTTTCCTTTTTGATTCCCTTCCTTTTGTATTTCTTTTGGCGGTGGTCATATTATGGAAAGCTCTTTCCCAATACATTCTACATAAAGGTGGCTGGAGCCTCCTATTATCACCAGGGATTTGTCTACCTTCTTGATTTCGTCGAAAGATTCTGGATCTGGTTGATGGTGATCCCCTTACTGTTTCTGGGGAAAGGCATAAAGTTGAATACGAATCTCAAAATCGTAGTCTTCTACTTTACGTCTATGATCCTGGTCTTTTCCTGCTACGTAGTGTATGTGGGCGGCGACTTTATGGACATGTTCAGGTTTTTCGTGCCCATCTTACCCTTGTTCTTCTTTTTGATTCAGGAGGGATTCAGGGGGATATATTACTACTCACAGTCACTTTCTGAAAGGAGACACCGGGCTGCTGTGGTTGCCTTGACGATTCTTCTGGCTGGGTTGGGGCTGTTTCTCCTCGCTAATCCGTCGAGGGAAAGTAATAAGGTCTGGAGTCGAAACAACATTGACAGTATCGGGTTGCTCAGAGAATCTGCCCATCTGTGGTCAAAAGCGGGGTTGATGTTTAAGAGAATTGCCAAGCCGGACGAAAGCTTGTCTACCACCGCTGCCGGAGCAATACCTTATTACTCCGAACTGTATGCCATAGACGAGCTTGGCCTGACTTTGTCGGCCTCGCAATCAGAATTAAAGCCTCGTAAGGTCGGGAAGACGGGTCACCGAAGGATGGTGACAGACGAATTTGTTTTGTCCCAGAGGCCGACTTACGTCGTGGGGCATCCCGGGATTTTTTATGAGCACGAGCTAGCCGGAGGCGTGGCGGCCTCGCACAGGCAGAGAACATTCGCTGAAAACGGATATGAACTGAAGCTTTTCCGCGTGAGAATAGCGGAAAATGAGGTCAAGTATCTGGTTTGTATGACCCCGGAAAAATCTCCCCCTGAGGATTCTTATCAGCAATCCTCTGGACCGCCGGGAGGAGAGAAAGAGCGAAGGTAACTGATGAATCTGCTCCCGATCCCGGGAACTCTTAGCGGAACGAAAGGAGATCTTGGGCGTCAGGGGAGAAGACGAAGAGTCCTTGGATCATACAGGATGTCGAAATGAAAAAAGCCTACCTCCGAATTGTCCTCCCGGCCATCATAGCGCTTATCCTACTCCTTCATGTTAATTACCTTCGCTTCGTTTGTGACGATG
>Ga0114919_10000964_pt1 | contig 23086 bp, 20 predicted proteins | sample BlataG_FD_88682 | JGI IMG/M metagenome (GOLD analysis project Ga0114919, IMG submission 88682) | Deep subsurface microbial communities from Black Sea to uncover new lineages of life (NeLLi) - Black_00105 metaG | ecosystem: Environmental > Aquatic > Marine > Oceanic > Sediment | place: Atlantic... | reverse complement strand
ATGAGGATCTCTCCTATCAACTCCCCAGTAAGGGCGGCAGCCTTGCGATTTCACCTGATCATCTATTGTGGGATCGGAAGGATCCCACCCACTTCACAAGTTTCCATGTCTGTGACTTTCCACAAATGTGGTCCAACCACTCAATGCAACGTCTCATTGGAGACCTCTATAAGGAGCCCTTCCGACTCTCCTACCCTTTTTATCTCCACTATGGGGTCCATTGTCCTGCACAAGGCAAAGAGGAGACAAACCTCAATCGTAAGATGCAATTTGTGGAGAATCAGGGCAAGTCTGCTGCCATACGGAAAATGATCCCCGAGCTGGAAGAAGAGCTCCGTGACTTTGATTTCACAAGAAAGCAAGTAAGGCAAGGGGAAAAACTTGTTTGGACACACTTCTCATGCGGTATTTGGTATCATGAAAAAGAAAAGCGCAAAGCCCATCAAGCTGTCAAAAGCCTCTTTCGGATCAATCAGTTTAAAGTCGCTGAGCCCAAATATGGCCATCTAGTGCAGTTCCTCTCTGCACTTCCGATGACATGGTCTCACTTTGTTCCGAATTTAAGACAACTCGGCTTTCTGAAGACGGGTCTGGCACTTGAAACCGGTAATTTTGTCCCCATCCAAGGAGAGTGGTGGGGTACCCCCTCTCCTGGAATGCTCCTATCAGGGCGAAGGGGGCAGATTTTCTCATGGAACCCCTTTGATAATCGCAATGGGAACTACAACGTCGTTGTCGTTGGTCGCAGTGGTTCTGGAAAATCGGTCTTTATGCAAGAGCTTCTGATGAGCGGATTGGGAATAGGGGCCAAAGTATTTGTAATCGATGTAGGTCGCAGTTTTGAAAAAATGTGTTATCTCGTTGATGGCCAATTTATGGAATTTACTCCCAAGACAAATATCTGTCTTAACCCCTTCTCCCATATCCCCCTGTTGGATCAAGAAGCACAAGACACATCCTTTAGTATGATCAAATCGATCCTCGCTACTATGGCAGCCCCCATTAAGGGAACCACAGACTTAGAAAATGCTTTTTTAGAAAAAGCTATCCGCAGCGTTTGGGAATGCCAAAAGAATGCAGCCACGATTACACACGTCGCCAATTGGCTGCTCGATCAAGAAAATGCCACAGCACAGAATTTAGGGATGATGCTCATTGGATATACCGTCGAAGGTACATATGCAAAGTTTTTCGAAGGAAAAAACAATGTAAGCTTTGAAAATCCCATGGTTCTTATCGAGCTGGAAGAGCTCAAAGACCAAAAAGATTTGCAATCGGTCATTTTACAAATGGTCATGATGGCTATTTCGAATCAAACCTTCATGGGAGATCGGAAACAACCCTTTATGATCTGTATCGATGAAGCCTGGGATCTGCTCCGCTCCCCTCAAACAGGCTTGTTTATTGAGACCCTTGCAAGACGTTTGCGCAAATACAATGGCTCCCTGGTTATCGGCACGCAAAGCGTTGATGATTTCTATCAAGCTCCAGGTGCTCTCGCAGCCTTTGAAAATTCCGACTGGATGTGTTTCCTTTCGCAAAAAAGGAGCTCTATTGCTCGTCTGAAAGAAAGTAAACGGATTGATCTTGATGGAGAAAAAGAAGCTCTACTACAGAGTCTCAGTACAAAACATGGAGAATATAGCGAAGTCATGATTTGTGACGCTGAAGGATTTTATACATCGGCGCGTTTCAAGCTTGATCCCTTCTCTTCCCTGCTCTATTCCACAAAAGCAGATGAATACACCAAGATCAAAAAACTGAGAAACCAGGGAAAAACCGTCTCAGAAGCAATTGGAGCCGTTTTAAAAGAGAGAGGAGAATGAAACCACTAATCTATATCCCCTGTTGTCTAATGCTTTGCTCTATTGCCTTCCCGAAGGATTTTGGAGTAGAGGGCAATGTCTATCCAATCGATGAAAGAGACATGCGAGAGTTTCTTGCAGAAAAGACCCATGAACCCTACGTCTGGCGAAAGTTTCGTGACAGCCTTTATTTGAGTACAAAATCTCTCGAAACTGGGCCCAATCTCCCCCATTGCACATCCCCGCGAGAGCACCTCCATGACCCCACATATATAGTTGAAAAAGATATTACTGATTCAAAAGGAAACCTACTTTTTCTAAAGGGACAAAAAGTAAATCCCCTCCAAAAAGGAAATCTCATTAGAGGACTCATATTTCTAGATGGTACAGATGCGAATCATATCCAATGGGCCTTGAATTTCCCTCCAGAGGAATTCAATTGGATTCTCGTCAAAGGAGATCCATTTTCTTTAGAAGATCGCTTCGAGCGGACCGTCTATTTTGATCAGGACAGCAAAATTACAACGAAACTAGACATCCAGTCAGTTCCGGCAAAAGTCGCGCAACAGGGGTTGCACTTACTGATCAAAGAAACACCTTTGAAACCAGGCAGAATGTGTAACGGTTACACGAATCGGAAATGAAAAAATGGGAACAGTCGAAAACCATAAGGGTTTGGATATGCCAATGAAAGCAACAAAAGCGTACAGTGGTTACACAAAATTCGTCGGACAATTTCATAAACGCCTGATCCATGTGGGAGCCGTCCTGCTTTTACCTTTAGGCAGCATGCAGGCATCCAATCAAGATGAAGAAAAAACGGCTGCATTCATCCAATGGGCTGAAGAACTAGCATCTCAAGCAACACCAATAAAGGAGGTAGACATGCAATCCAAAATCCCAGACAAAAAATGTCAAATGGAGTTCTTAGAAGAGGATGGGCCTTTGACCCATCCCAGAGTTCTTTGTTTTGTCTCTTTTTCTATGCCAACAGAGAGTCTGATTGAAATCTCAAAGAGCATGCAGAAAGTGGGAGGCTCTCTTATTATACGAGGGCTTCCTAAAGACAGCTTTAAGGAGCTTGCTGCAAAGCTTGTAGAAATGAGAAACAAAAGAGCTTATGCACCAGTGCTTGTCGATCCCAAGGCGTTTAAGACATATCAAATCGAGCATGTGCCCACTTTCGTCGTATTCGATTCAGAGCACTACGACAAAATCTCAGGCAATGTTTCTCTCGACCATGTTTTGACGCGCTTTGTTAACGAGGGGGATGCAGGCGTTGTTTCGCGGGATATCCTCTTGGGAGAAGGTCAGTGAAACCGCCAATAGTGTGTAACGGTTACACAAAATACTGTTTGCTTTTTCTGGTTTTGAGCTTTTTCAGCTTTGGTAAAGCCCAAGGTCAAGGGGGGTATTTCCCAAATCCCATCACAGACATTTGCTGGGATTGTGTATTTCCCATGACCATATCCGGTGTGAATGTAACTCCAGGGCATTCGGATCAAATAGACTATGGTAAAACTGTTTGCTTTTGTTCTGGGACGCCCCCAAAAGCGGGCATCCCGATCAGCTTTTGGGAACCGAAGTATCTCATCGATGTCACGAGACACCCGTATAAACTCGTTGGGTTAGGGGGAGTCCGCATTGGGAAAGAGACATTCAAAAATAGAGGATCCATCGGGATACAGGGGGAAGGGGCAACGCAAAGCAGCTTCTACCACGTACATCTATATAAATTTCCCGTCTTAGCCCTACTCAGTGCATTCACCGATTTTAAATGCATTGAGAAGGGGAAGCTGGACTGTGCTTTCTTAAGTGAAATGGATCTCTTGTGGAACGATGAAGAATGGTCGGCTGTCCTCAACCCTGAGGCTGCACTCTTTGGATCAAGCCTTGCTCAGGTAGCCTGCATTGCAGATTGCGGAGGATCGACGTTTAACAAGCCCTTAGACGAGTTGTTTTGGTGCGCGGGGTGCCAAGGGTCGCTTTATCCCTTTACAGGCGCTGTAGCCCACCATATTGGGGGAATACAGGCCAGCTCGCTTCTTGTCCATCGAACCCTCGCTAAACTCCATCGATCATTTCTCTTAAAAGGATTTAAGAAAAACAACTTCTGCGAGGCAGAGTTTATGCCCATTCTCAAGAAGTCGAATTACAAGACCCAACTCCTGTATCCCAAAACACAAAGGAAAGGACCCTGCCACTCTTTAGGGAAAACGGACCTCCTCTGGGGGATGGGAAAAAGCTACCCACACAGGGGCGAAGATTATGTCTATCTTGTATGGACGAAAAACCAGTGCTGTCTTGATGCCGTAAAGCCGGCAATAAAATCTCTGATCGGAGGGCCATAAGAAATGCCTAAGCAAATTCTTCTCGTTTTCTTCATCGCTTTGCATTTCTCTTTGATTGGAAACAACGCGGCACAAAAAAGAAAGGTCGAACAAGAAGCTCGAGAATTGGGAAGATCTCAAGGGAAAAAACTATCCGAATTAATCAAACATTTTGATGCGGACGAATTTGTTTTAAAAACGGAGAGAAAAGGAGAGGGTAATCCAGAGACCCTTAGGCAACAATCTATGCAACTCTTGAAAGAGGGGAGTTATGAATCGGAATTTAGCAGTAGAACCAAGGCGGTTTCTCTTCTGCAATCTCTGAACCCACAGCAAGTTTCTACAGAGGAGTTTGAAAGAAACCTGGAAGGCCTCATACCCGAAGACTCCACTCAAGATTCGAAGGTTTTCCCGAAGATTATGAGTAAACTCTCTCTGTTTAATGAGATCAAAAAAGATCTCGAAGATTCAGGTGCCTCTGATGCAACTCGTGCGAGCCTCTTCAGTGGAGAATGCCGTAAGTGTAGCAAAAGCGTACTAGGGAAAGTTCTCTATGACTGTTGCATTGCGATGAAAGGGGGAGCGACAAAGGCGCGCCTTGCCAAATGCAGCGCAGAGGAAATCGCATTTAGCCGCATGCGTGAAGAGGGGAGATGTCACTACGTTGGGACCTATAAGAACAGAGTGCTCGGAGCCAAAAGAGAAGCAAAACAAGTCTTTTGCTGCTTCCCCTCAAAATTGGCCCGTATTTTCCAAGAACAGGGGAGAGTCCAATTACATAAAGGCTGGGGTACTGCAAAAAATCCAAATTGCAATGGGCTGGCCATGCAAGAAATTAACAAACTCGATTTTACCAAAATAGATCTGCAAGAAATGGTCTCAGATCATTCAAAAAGCGGACCGCAGCTTCAAAGTAAACTGAAATCTTTTCAAAACAGATTAAGGGAAGCTCAAATGGGGGGAAACGATGATCTATAAGGTATTACTCTGTGGCTTGCTCATAGCTTCACGTCATAATGCTTACGCAAGTCAATGGTTAGAAAGGAAAGCAGAAGGATGGGCTTGGTATGAAGAAATGGTCCAAGATCAGGAAAGAGAGTGCTTGAACTGTCCGGCTCTAGAAACGTCAGTGGAAAAGATCCAAAATATAAGAGGGGAGTTAGAAGAAAAGCTCTCTCTAGCCATACTCGAGCCAACTTTAGTAAATATTCGTTCTTATCTCACTATGCAAAAAGAGTGGATGGAGAGAAGCTCAGAATTTTCCCATACCTGGGCTAAAGTTGTTCTCAATCATCCCGAATTAGATCAAACCCGGATTACACCGGTTTCACAAATAGGATCTCAATATGCCCAGCAAAACCGGACATTGATTGCAGAGAATCGTCTCCAAGAGATTGGCAATGATCATGCACTCCTATTTGTATTTGATTCTAAGAGCGGTCTTAGTCAACACATGGCAGGTGTAGTGAAAGAGTTTGAAAGGCGCTACAAATGGAAAGTTGTGGCTGTCTCAACAGATGGAAAGGGGATTCCCCAATATCCAAATCCCATAACCGATAATGGGATCACAAACCACATCACACTCGTCAGCACTCCTGCACTTTGTACGATTCATCCTGTCACCGAACAAATACGCAACATTGGCGTCGGGAGTCTAACCATTGAACAAATCCGAGAAAACATTCTCAGACAACATTTAGGAGGCAAATGGGATCCCTATTCAGAACAATAAGTTTAGCATCTGCTTTTCTAGCATCTAGCCTCTCAGCAGATCTTGATCAAGATTTAAAGGGATTTTTTGAGAAGTTTAACAGTGATTCAACGGTAAACGCTCCAGATGCCTATCAAGGACAACTAGCAGGCCATGTGACAGGAGGAAGTGCATCACTTCGCAATCGCGTTGTGGATACAAAACTTGCGCATGTGTCTCTACCTTCTGTTAATGCTGGATGTGGGGGGATCGATATTTATTCGGGAGGCTTTTCTTTTATCTCGAAAGATGAGCTCGTCAACACCCTCAAAAGTATTGGATCGAATGCATTGGGGTATTCCTTTCTTCTAGCCCTTGAAACTGTATCGCCGCAAATCGCCAACAACGTCAAGCAACTCCAAACTTGGGCAAATACCATCAACAGCGTTGGAATCAACAGCTGTGAAGTAGCCACTCAGCTTGTAGGAGCGGTTTGGCCAAGACAAACCGAAGCACACGATCATATCTGCCGCAGCGTAGGGATGAAGTCAGGGCAATTCAATGATTTTATATCCGCCAGGCATAATTGCGGAAATTCGCAAAATAGTATGGTAGATAATGGTAACTCTGAAGGTTTTCAAGACCTATTTCAGGAGAGTTACAATGTCGCTTGGGAAGTACTCAAAAAACAATCGGCTCTTCAGAAAAATCTGCCTTTAAGAAAATTATTTATGAGCCTCACAGGCACCGTTGTAATCAGTCGTACTGAACAAGGTGGATTCCAAGTGAATCGTTATGATTCAAAAGTATTTAGCCCCGATTTTATAAACACCCTTCTCCATGGTGGCACGACAAAAGGCTACACTTGTACCGACCCGGGAAAAAATGAGAAATGTCTTATGGTCGAAGAGGATGCCCTGTCCATCTCTGCTAAGGAAGCCTGGCAGACTAAAATGCAAAATATTCTACTCGCAATCCAGGATAAAATCTTTGCTGATCAGCCCTTAAACCAAGATGAGATCGAGCTCATTAACTCGACACAATTTCCGCTCTTTAAAATCATCAACGTTTTGTCTGCATATAGCAAGGGAAGATCACCAGTGGATCTCTATCAGTGTTCCTCCATTGTTGCGACAGACCTCCTTTGCCAATTTATCCGTGAGGTTATCCAGCTCGCTCGTGAAAGTGCGCAAGCATTGCGTACTGCTCAGGTGAATGCAGAACCCATCGACGAATTCATTGAAAATTTGCGGGAAGTGGAAAGCAAAGTAAAAGAGCTCGAGATCAAAAACGCTAGCCTAATCGATCAAGAGTTCAAATTGATCCAAAAAATAGAACTGATTGAAGAGAAACTCCGATCACAACTGAAAATTTGAGAGAATTATGACTATCATCACATACGGGGGAGGGGAAGTCCTCGCCAAAGTCTTTGAAAGCATCTCTATGCTCTTCTATGGGCAAAATGGAGGCCTTGTTCGGTCTTTGATGATACTTACAGCAAGTATCGGTGGCTTTTGGATTTTAGCAGAAACATTTTTTTCCCAATCCCCCTCAAAATTAATTTCCCGGTTCTTTTTTCCTATGATCGTGATCGTTCATCTGCTACTCCTTCCCCAAACAAAAGTGCGGATTGAAGATGTCACCATCTTGCACTCAAAAGATGCAACAAAACGAACTTCTATCACAGTGGATCGTGTTCCCTTCCTACTGGGAAAACTGGTCACCCTCGTTAGCGGTATGGGGTACAAAATTACCCAAGCGATTGAAACTGTCATGCATGTACCTGAAGATATCTCTTATAACAAAACAGGTCACATCTTTGGTGCGGAGAACCTCCTTGATGCCTCCTGCTACCGGATTCAAAATGCAGAACTAGAAAATAATTTCCGCAGTTTTGTGCATCAATGTGTTTTCTATGATATTGCCTTAGAAAAGTACTCGGTTGAAGACATGAAAAAGACGACCAACCTCTGGGATTTTTTCACAAAAAACACCTCGCAGGTTCGCGGTATTCTATATAGCCCCCCTAAAATGGGCGGGGATGCCAGGAAGGCACAGAGCAGGTTCTGTTCGTGCAGAGAAGCTATAGAAAAAATGAGACCCTTTTTTGAGCAGGAAAAGAACTTTTACGCGAAAAGCGAAGTCTTTGGAAAGCTCCCTCTAAGTTATCAAGCTCTGACAGGTCTACAACAAAATGCTGAAGATCTCATCAGTCAGCAGTTGGTGATCAACACCATCACAGAAGATCTCAATGGGGGACAGGCGAGTTTTGCAACTAGCAGGGCCTATACAAAACAAAGAGAAACCTTTCAAGTATTGGGATCTTTGACAGCAAAAAGCCTCATTACTATGCGTAATGTCCTAGAGGCACTTATCTATGCCTCTTTTATATTCATTGCCCCTGCAGCACTTTTACCCAATGGGCTGAAATTTTTGACCTCATGGGCTGGCCTTGTGATCTGGCTCCAGCTCTGGCCTCCCTTCTTTTCTATCCTCAATTATATTATGCAAATTGCCGCGCAAAGCAAAATTCAAGCAATCCTCGGGCCCAGCCCAGGTTTGAGCTTCTTTACATCTGTAGGACTGCGCGATCTTTATAGTGATATGCACGCAGTAGCTGGCTATTTAGCAGCTAGCATCCCATTTATATCCTATGCCATTCTGAAAGGGGGAGTGGGTTCCTTTGTGCATCTCGCATCTTCTATGATGACACCTGCCCATTCAGCCGCAGCTTCTGCTGCCGAAGAAAAAGTTTCAGGGAACTATTCCTTTGGAAACGTCAATTGGGGAAATCAGCAATCCTATAACGCCTCATCCTTTAAAAGGCATGCGGCTCCGGTCCTCTCGACAGGGTCTTTTACAGAAGATACTGGAAAAGGGGGAGTGACCTATTCCTCTGATGGAGAAGTCTTCTATCGACAGAGCAAATCAGATCTCCGAACTAGCATCCAAAAAAGTGATAGCTTCACAACGGCTATGCAAGAAGCCCATCAAGAAGCCCAAACTTTCACCGACACAGAATCAGAAAATTATGCAAAGAGCATCAATTCCTTTGCGTCCTCCTCTGCATCATTTGTTGAACACTTTGCCAAAAATTATCAGGACCAGGAAGGGTTCAACACCCAAACAGCTTCAACAGACCTCAAAGCCATCCAAGACATGGGAAATCTTTCGGAGAAATTTGGTGAACGCTATGGCATCGACCGTCGCACTTCCGCTGAGTTGCTTTCTGCAGCTTCGGCCACAACTGGAGGGGGGCTCAACTTTTTTGGATTAATGAAAATAAATGGAGATCTCTCCGGCCGGATATCAGGAAGCAGGGGAGCTTCTAGATCTGAGATTGTGGATGCAGCTAATGACTTTGTCCATACCGAACAATTCCAAGAGCAATGGCAACAATACACCAATACAGCCGCCCAATGGAATCATCAAGAACTGTCCGACGAAGGAGCCCGCTATCATGAAGACATGCAAAGCTCTTATCAACAAGTAGAAAATGCCCAAGAGAGTTATCAAAAAGCTCTCACAAACATGCAGCAGGTTTCTGAAACTCATTCTCTTACAAAGAGCAATAATGTAGCTGTTCAACACGCCCTCGATCACTCCTTCGTGCAATGGGTCACAGAAAAGGAGCACTCATTTGATAAAGGGAGAGAAATTCTAGATCGCAATGACACAGATCCTGAAAAAGGACGTCTTATTCAAGAATTTGTCCGATCAGATGCGCTGCAATCCTTTCACCTCGATCGCCCTACCCAGTCATTGCCAAGAACAGATTTGTCGAACAGGTATCAAGAAACCGCTATTCATTCTCCCGAGCAGAAAACGCATAAAAATCGCCAAGAACATCTTCTTCAAGAAGGAGAAGCAAAAACGCAGCATCGTTCTGGAGATAGTAAAAACTCTTACCAAAGCGCGCAGCAAGAAGTCAAAGAGAAGCTACAAACTGAATCGGAATCCTTCCCCCTTTCCAAGGAGATGGTTCTCAACAAAGGCAAAAACATTCACACCAATGCCACCCAAGAAATTGATAAATGGACCATCACTAAAGCATTTGAAGCGACACGCAAAGGGAAATGGCAAGAAAAAACTGAACAGGGAGGACAAGTGTTTGGCAACAAAAAATTCGGTGCCAAGGAACTTTTAGAAAACCTACTGAAAACAAAAAAGGAGTCGTAACATTCCACTATCAAGCCCACTTACACAAGGGGGACAAACCCTCGCGCATAGAATACGGATGCTTCGCCAGATCTTGCGTATTGCTCTAGGCATTTCCCTCGTCACTTGCTCCCTTATTTTTGCTTGGAAATCCAGCTTTATACCCAAGGAGACATGGAAAAAAAGCTGGATCTATTCCCGTGCAAAAATAGCTCACTACTGTGGCAAAAAAAGCATTAAAGTCCAAAAACGGGCCATCTCAACCAACGTTCTCCTTCGCAGATACCGACCCTCTGCGACAGTGCTGATCCAGCATCTCAAGCAAAACCTGATCTTATGCTTTTTCATCCTTCCCTTTGTCATTTTAATCCTTCTGATCTTCTTTTGGGGGAAGGGGAGGGGAGATAGGCAAAAAAGACACGTTTCAGGCCAAGACATCCTTCCTGCAAAGTCCCTCAAGAAACTAATCCGTAGAAAAGGAGAGGCTTCAGACATCTGTTTAGGATCGCTTCCTATTATCAAAAATTCTGAAACGCAGCACTTTTTGATTACGGGAACGACGGGTAGTGGAAAAACGAATTGCTTTCATCACCTACTTCCACAAATTCGCGAGCGAAACCAAAAAGCTGTCATCATTGACACCACTGGGGCCTTTGTTCAGAGCTACTACCGAGAAGACCAAGACATTTTATTAAACCCCTTTGACCATCGATCTTCTCCATGGAATCCTTGGGCAGAATGCAAAGAACCCTACCACTACAAAGAGCTTGCCAAAAGCCTCATCCCTCAAACTTCTCACGATCCCTTTTGGTCGACCTCTGCCCAAACAATCTTCGCAATCATTTTAGAACATTTGGATCGACAAGGAGAAAAGAGCACTAAAAAACTCCTAAAGCTGTTGCTAGAAGCCCCCCTTGAAGAGCTTTTCGATGAACTACAGAACTCTTCTCATCAAGAGGTCAGAGCCCTATCTCTTCTAGATCCAAAATCTGAAAAGACAGCTACCTCTATTCGATCTACTGCTGCAAGTTTTGTGGACTGCCTCAGCTATCTCGAAGATACCACTTCATCCTTTTCCATCCGCAAGTGGATACAAGACGACACACAGAATCAATGGCTGTTCCTTTCGATGATGCCCGATCAAAGAGACACACTCCGTCCGCTTATCTCCACATGGTCTTCAATTGCAATCAAAAGCCTGCTCGGAAAGATTCCAGATTCCAATTCTCGAACCTGGTTCATTTTTGATGAGCTCGCAAGCCTGCACCAACTCCCGGACCTCACCACTTGTCTTGCTGAAAGTCGCAAGTATGGAGGTGCCGTAGTACTCGGCATTCAGAATTTGGGCCAATTAGACGAGATATATGGGCCTAATTTGGCCCAAGCCATAGTAGACCTTAGCTCCACCAAAATTTGCTTCCGACAGACTAGCCCAGAGCTTGCTTATCGGATGTCAAAGGCCTTTGGGGAAAGAGAGATCACAGAAATGCAAGAAGGGATTTCCTATGGGGCCAATGACATTCGTGATGGAGTTAACCTCTCTATGCATACCAAAGAGAAGCTCACAATCCCCCCAACAGAGCTGTTCACTTTGGATAACTTAGAAGCATACATAAAGCTTGCTGGCAATTTTCCTGTCACCAAGATCCGATTTGATTATCGAACAATAGATAAAATATTAGCCCTCCCTTTTTTGAAAAAAAACCGGACTAATAAAAACTCATAACCAGGAGTCGAAAATGAAATATCCTCTACTAGTAACCGCACTCGTAATATCTGCTTTAGCACAAGGAGATGCCAACGAAGAATATATCCCAAAATGCCACCACATTTATGTTGGACCCGATTTTTTTTGGGACCATTATAAATCAAAATCTACTCACCAAAAACTTGGGACAGATGCCATCTTTGGGGGCTTGCGAGCCGGATATGATTATCGCAATCCCAATGCAATTTATCTTGGGACGGAAGGACAATATGGCATTGGTTGGGGACGATATAAAAACTATGTCAAACCAGATCCAATAGCCCATACATATTCGCATCGTGAAAAAATTGGTCTTGTCCCAATACTTGCCCATGTTGAGCAGAGATTGGGCTATACATTCCAAAGTAATCTATCATGCAGAACTACCCTTGCGCCTTTTCTAGGTTTAGGATGGTACTACTCGAAAATCGATTCCAGGCAGAATCATTCTTTCCAGTGGTTTTACGGGGTGATAGGCCTACGCGGAGACCAAGCATTCTCTGAAAATTTTGAAGTTGGATTCCGCGCTAAAGTTATGTACTCCTTCGCAGGAGGGATGCACCTCAAATATGAAAGAGAAAAATGGAAAATGGAAAACACTTGGGGATATGAATTTGGGATCCCACTTACTTGGCAGATAGGCTGCTGTAGAGAATGGGATATCGAACTCCAGCCTTACTTACTCAGATTAAATGCTCGAAGCTCTGGAGAAATCCTAGGAATTAGACTCCTATTCGGGTACAATTTTTAAGCGGTAAGGAATACCGTTTTCTCCACTAGCATATAGCTGTATAGGTGTTCTGGGAGGCGATAAAGTCTTTTGGAGACCTATGCTAGCTGGGGGATAGCAGGTAGCGGTTACATCCATACACAATGAAATTGGGATTTCGCAATAACCCGGTATTTCAGTGCGGGAAGTGATAATTTTTATCTATAAGCCAAGTAAAGCCCTAACATCATCGGAACCGGTTTGGTTATAGTGATTTTCTAAAAAGCAGCACATAGTCTTGTAGGCTTCTAGATTAGTTAAAGTTCTCTTCATGATAAAGCCTCACTCCTCAACCTTTCGCCATAAATCTTTTGATACGCCATAATCTTCTAAAGCGCATTCCATTACTATTTCTAAAGTATCTTGCAGATGATCACGAACACATTTATCGTTTTCGTAAACAAACAAATAAAACCCAGCAGAGGGATCATACTTAATTTCGTATCTTCTAGGCCTAAGAGTGTTGGCATCGGCTATCCATTTCATGATTTATCTTTTCCTGTAGAAATATCCCCAGGAGAGTGGGACAGTCCTTTTATAGGATAAGAATCTAATATCTGTTCAAGACTTTCGAAGAGCGGCGGGAGGTAGGATTGATCTAGGTCGAAGATAAAAGAATGCTCTTGATAAAGATTGTCAGGAGTAATGGAAACGGTTAATTCACAATGCCCTGCATTTGCCATCCTTAGTTTTAGCCCAATATTGGGCTCCATGCACTCCAATTTTGCCTCACCAGATAAAGTATCGTATATTTGTTTACATTCAATCATCAGCGCGTACAGCTCGGTGAGATGAAGTATAGAACCTGCAGCTTGTACTACAGAAGAATTTGCAGTACAGCGTGCTATAACATCGAGCCAATTACCATCCCAATAATCATCTGATTCAGGAAATTGTCGCCCGTAAATCCACACCTCTAAACCGCCAATACAAAAATCTGGATTTTTTAATTCTTTTTCAGAAGGATTCATAACCACATTGTTTATATACATCTCTTTTCTATTAATCTTTATTCATCATTCAGAATAAGTTTTTTTGAGCGTTCATCGAAACTCGACAATTTTTCTTTTTCATATATACAAACCGTGATTACCCTTTTGAAGTCATATTCTCTATTGGGAATATGCTCATGGTGGTGCTTTTCATTATTATTTAGTAGTAGATCAAGAGAGTCTTTCATTTCTTGTGCTTCGTCGGGAGTTAAGTAAAGAATGACGTTATTTATTTTTTTGTCTGAGTCTGAGTCTGAGTCATAAATTCTCATAATATTTGTCCTAATTATGGGGCACATCTATCGGATAGGTTCGCCACAGTCGCCATTGATAATCAGTCATTATCGGTCTAAAAATCAACAAATTTGCTCCGTGAAAATAATTGAAAAAAGAATCTTCTCTCCCTTTTCAACCGGATAGTTTTTTATATATTTTAAAGATTCTCGTTTGCTTCTAGCGTTAAACTCGTCTTCCGATTCTGACTCAGTCGGCTCACAAGACCAATTGTCTGGTAATGATTCTAAAGTAGAAGTCATCTTATAGACATCCCCACCAAAAATACCTATTTTATCTTTATCAATGAGGTGAATAAGCTGTTGAGCATCAACCTTGCTCCACGCCAAGTTATGGATTCCATATTTCTCTAATGAGATTGAATTTTTAATAATTTTTTCTCTAAGAGAATTAATTAATCCTCCCATAGTCCTTTAGTTTTAACTCCTGTAAACTTATCCCAAGCTCTGCAATATTCTTTGCTATTTTTCCCTAGATATTTAACAAATGAAGCAAATTGAATCTCATCTGGATCCTTGCTCATCAAATATTCTAAATAGGACGTCGTGATAGCTGTTTGCACATCATCATCACCATTGCAGAGTAAAAATTCCACAAAGTTAAAAATTTTTTCCATTTCAGCCTCATCGTTAGATTTTACTACATCTAATGTGTATTTACAAAAAGGCAGCATTTGAATAGTAATTCCCAAATCCGATCCGTGATCTCTAATATACGTCTCCCAATAGGAAGGGAATTTTGGAAAATTTTCTTTCATTAATTCTATACATCTCTTTTCTGTTATTGGTTCCATGTCATTCTCCCAAAGAATTCCGCAAATCTTTAATTATATTTTCAGCTGCAGCACGATCTCCCGGTCTTGCACTTGGGTTATTTCTTAACCATTTTTCAAGAGCATTGATCATATCTCCTCCTTTCTTCGAGTGTAGTTTCCCAAATACCTTTCCCCCAGTTGCTAATTCATGTCGAATCGCAGCAGCAGTACTCCCACTTCCAATACTCGCGTGTGGCTTATATACAAGATCAACGTATTCTTGGAGCCGAGGATTGACAATATGGGGTTTCTCCATCGGAGCTCTTAATAAGGTTTTATACTTTTCAAAAGCAGAACGATCATAGGCACTAACTGTTGGAGAATTTGACGTCGGTAAGGGATATCTAGGAAAAGCCATTAACCTACTTGCTCTGACAATAGCCGATCCTCCCATCGTCCCGCCAATAGTCAACACATCATTGGTAAATGAAGCCCATTCCGATGACATACCCGTTGTCTGCAGCAGTTGCTCGGTCAGCGTGGCTCTGTGATTTCCCGTAATTGCAGTGCTCATTCCGGTGGTAAATTGATCAAGACCATGTACAAGGACAGGCCAACCAACAGGGGCAATCAAGCCTCCAGAGCCAAGCGTTGCTAAACCACCTGCACTTGCCTCAGCAAGGCCTGCAAACGCTTGCAACGATCCTTGTACTCGTGGGTGAGATAGGACTTCCATTGAAAGATCAACAACACTTCCTATACTTACACCTGCACGCAGGGTAGGATTGGTCGCAATGTCACCTCCTCTTTTACAGTCACGGTGTCTTTCGCAATAGCAGTGGGGCTCATACTCCCCATAGAAGTAACTCTCATCTACAGGACCTTTATTTTTCTCAGAGGCTAAACCAAAGTAATCCACATAAGTCAAAGGGTTGTTTTTGCAGTAGACGTACAAGTTGGGTCCATCTACATCACCAGCAGGATCAGGGCTTATCCATCTGCTCGTTTCTGAGTCATAATAGCGATGCCCTATGTAAATGAGACCTGTTTCCTCATCGATCCTATTGCCTCGGTATCTCCAAGGGTTGCCCACGCTAGATAGATTGATTTCTCGATCTCGATGGTTATAGATCTCTTCCATGCCAAATGCAGAGTATCGATAGCTCTCCTGGATTTTTCTCTTCTCTGGGTTTACTAAACAAGCAACGTTGCCCTGGATGTCGTAGATGGGGACATACATCTCTTTATAGAGCTCAAAAGCAATGAATGGCTCCCTTTCGGGTTGATTCGGGTTACTTGGGATGCGCAGCTGCGCAATATTGCCCTTGCTATCCATGCAGCCAAGCTCAGTATTTTTTAAGTAGAAGTACCGAAAGACCTCTGAGTCTCCGCTTTTTTCGATCGTTTTTGAGAGCCGCTTTCCGGCTAAGTCATAAGTAAATGAAACAAGCGTCTCATCTGGCATCATGATGGAAACGAGCTGATTCAATCGATTATGTTTGAACTCCCAGATTTTTCCACCTAGAGTTTTTGTGGCTAAATTTCCTCTGGCATCAAATGTATAGGAGGCTCCTTCTGCTTGGGTAAGCTGATTCGCATCATTGATTGCAAAGGAAGATCCGTCCTTATTCACGAGATTGCCTATTGAGTCAAAGGAATATGAGTGCTCGATCGCTCCTTTTTCTGACAAAAGTTGATTCAAAGCATCGTAAGTGTAGGAAATGTTCCACTCTTCTCCATCATATAGGGCCTTTCTTGTTTTGATGTTGCCTAAAGGGTCATATCCTTGGCCTGGGATGGAATCGGTGAAGAAATCAGTAGCAATTGTTACTTTTCTTCCAGAAGTATCAAAGGCGTGCTTTCTAGAGCCTGCATGGTAGGGAAGGATCTCTTCAAGAATATTTCCCATTAGATCCCTTGAGAAGATTTTGTGCTGATAGATCTCTTGTTTATCCTTTGCTACTCTTACTATCCTCTGCACAAAGGGTCCTTCATAGTCATATTGGATAAAGGATCCGTCAGGAAGCTCAATATGGGTAATGCACCCTTCTCCGTCGTAGGAGCTTTTGACAGTGTAAGATCCAAGTGCGTCTTTGACTGTTTCTTGGGTGAGCTGGTCATTTGCATTAAACTTGCACATTAGGGAAAGCTTTGAGCTCATGTTGACTTTCGTCACAAACCCTTTTTTATCATATTCTAACTCATAGCAAGAGCCTTTCTTGTCGCCCTCTTCTTGATAGAGAATCTTCACCAGGTACCCTTTTTTGTTGTACTCATACGTAATCGGCGAAGTAACGCCAGGTTCTTGCATTGTTGATACATCACCATAGGTGTTGTAGGTAAATTGCGTGCTTCTTTCTTCGGGAGAATCTGCTGCAACATGAATCTCTCCAAGGAGAGAGCCTGGAAGATAGGTTTTTCTTAAGACATAGTTCTTTGCCTTCCCTTTGGGGTCAATGACTGCGGTATTTTGAGAGGTAACATTTCCAAATGCGTCGTAAAAATGATTGGTAGAGGATAAGCGTTTTCCGAAAGGCTCCTTCTTGACCATTGAAACAAGATTGCCGAGGGCGTCGTAGATCTCTTCCGTGGTATTCTTTAAAGGATCAGTGATGACTTTTTTTAAAGCCTTCTGTCCCCACTCATTAATGAATCCGTCATCATAAGCAATCTCAGTTGAGGAGCCCTGATTGTCTATTTCTTTTGTAAGGCGTCCAAAAAGATCATACTCAAAATGCTTCAAGCAGGTGCGCTTATTTTGAGGATACCCGACAACCTCAATCAGCCTACCCGCATTATCGTAGGAGTACTCGGTTTTTGAAAGAACCTTCCCTGCCTCATCTTCAACCGTTTGGGAGGTAATATTTCCAGCTAGATCATATTCCTTTTTTTCATAAGTACATGTGTCTTTTGATTTCCATTTTTTGACGGCGATGACTCTGCCAAGCGGATCGTAGGAAAAGTCAACCGTTTGCGGTCCTTTTTTAGTAGAAATGAGACGCCCAGCTCCATCATAGGAGTAGGTAGTTTCGTTTTCATTTTCATCTGTTAATGAGGTGAGATGAAAGGCATCATAGCTATGGTACTTTCTTTTAAAACCATCTCTTGAGCCTTCGCTGCCTCGCAGGTAGAATTCAATGTGATTTAAGCGTCCCATGTAGTCATATTCAAAGACTCGTATAAGACCATCTTTGCCACAGTGGCGATGCAGGCTTCCTTCAAGGTCATACTTAAAAAACTCCTGAACGCCATCGGGATATTCAATATGAACCGGGTTTCCACGAAGAGTATTGGTTTTTGAAGTTATGGTCCTATAAGGATCGACTACTTGTATGACGTGATCAAAAAGATCGTATTCATATGAGTAGGTCGGAGAAAAGGATCCGTGGCCTTCTTTGTTAAGCTCTGGATAGGCGATCGTTTTTGTACGCCCTAGATCATCAATCGTGTACGAAGTCACATTCCCAAAACGATCGGTCTCTGAGGTTTTGTATCCAGATACATTGTAAGAGATGGAGGTTGCAAAGTTGTACCCCTCCGCATTTTCGGCAGTATAGATCAAACGATTTTCCAGGTCGTATCCATAGCGAGTGGAGGATCCAGTAGCAGTGCTCGTTTCTTGAATAAGGTTGTGAACTTCATCATAGGCGTAATGAGTTTCATTTCCTAAAGGATCTGTCTCCATCATGAGAAGCCCATTTTCATAACTATTTTTTAGGGTGTATCTGTGTTCTTCATTCGCATCATGGATCTCTTGTGATGTGATGTTTCCCTGCGTATCGAAGTGATTCACTGTTTTTTTGATCAATACTTCTTGTTTGCCTTTTATGTTGAGGTATTTCTCTTTGATAATCTCGGGAGCTCCGACTCCGGGGAGCTCTGCTTTTGGGGTGATTTTTGTAATCAGCCTTTTGGTAAGATAATAGGTGTTTTTAGGAGAGGGTTCATTGCCATCATCAATAAGAATTTGTGTTAGAGCACTGTCTTCATTGTAATCGTAAAACCACCGCTTCTTGCGTTTGTTTTTTTGTAAAATGTATTTTTTTAGGAGTAAGTTTGTACCTTTTTTGTAGCAGTACCGGATGCCAGAACCCTTCATATCAGTTTGATTCACGACGTCGACGTCATTAACCTGGGAATAAGAATAGCTTTTCCCATGAGCTTCTTGACACTCATCAACAGCGCCATCACCATTCATAATGAGCGGCTCTGGATGCGCTCCGGTTAGATTGCCGTATTCCTTTTCGTGTAGAACATTGCCTTGATCATCATAGGTATACGTCTTTGCAAAATAAACGTTTCCAAAGCCGTCTTCAATAGAAGACTGCAAGAGATTGCAGGCGTCTCTTTTATTGCCCCAGAGGTTTCGCTGTGTTCTGTAAAGAGATCCGTCTAAATACTCATCAATGGAGATGAGTTGGAAGTCTTCGTTATAGTGATAGACGGTCTTCTCACCAGAAGGGCCATGAACTTGCGTATATCCACTCCCATCTCTCCCGAGTTCATAGGTAAACTCTGTGTAAGCTATCAGTCCATCTAGGACGGGTTTTGTGACGGTATGAACTCTATTTTTCCCATCGTTATCGATTAGGTACTCAATTTCAGTACTTCTTCCTCCAGGAAGGAGTTTGCGGATGAGAAGGGGATGTTTTTCTACTTGGTTGTATTGATACTCAACCGAAGGTTTGTGGGCGGAAGTGACTTTTGTTAGAAGAGGCCTGCTTAAAGCCTCTTGCTCAAAGTGATATTCGATCGTCTTCTGATCACTAGTTTCGACGCAGGTTATTTGCCCATATTGGATTTTGATCCACGCTAGAACTTTTGTGTCGACGCTATTTACCAATTTGATGAAAGTAGGTCTTGCTTGCGCATCGTATTCGTAAAATATCTTATTGCCGCTTGGAAGGGTTTCTTTCTCTAGGTAGTAGAAGTTTTTTGAAGAGTGTTTGAAGTAGATTCTCTTGCCCAAATTACACAAGGCAAGCTCAAAGTAGTCTCCATCGGCGTGATAGTAAAGTTCGTTGTTTTTCTGATTGGTCCAAGAATGGGGATTACCTCTGGCAGTATTTGCCATACAAAATAGTCGATCGTCCATATCGACTTTGTAGAGAGACCTAGACTTTGAATTGCTCGTATTTTGCCAACCTTCATAGGTAAGGATGCTACCTTCATCCGTTCCCACTCTGACATAAGTACGATCAAATTTTCCTTCGGAGGTTGAATAGGTCTTCCCTTTAGGGTCTTTCTGCACTGATAGGAGGCATTTGGGAAGAAGGCGCCATCCTCCGAAGTTGCTATTTAATGAATGATCTCCGCTGGAGTAAAGCCGTGAGAGACTCAGTGTATCGGGACCTGGCACCACCAGATCCACTTCTGCTTCAGAATAATCTCCCGTTATCGTACTCACTCCATCTACAATACAGAATGGATGGCCCTCTCTAGGCCCTAGAAGCTGCAAAGCTGTTTCATCTGCAAAAGAAGACGTCCAAGAAAATAGGGGTAGTAGAAAATAGATCAGGCTTGAAAAACAGCGATTCATTGAGGTACCTCCATTAAAGAGTGTTATTACAACTAAAGTTGCTTAAGATACCTGAAATAAGTTTTCTTGTGTAAAGGAATATACTTCGCAGGAAGCGACGATTGCATATGGACAACTCACTGATTGTCAATTGAGGATCCTGACAATGCAATCAAAATTGGAATTCTTCTTATGGAAAATCCTTGGAGCACTTTTCTTAATGACTATCCTAACGTTTGTATTGCAAGACAAAGGATTTATCCCAAATGCTCTTCCTCCTATTTTAATCGCTGGGATATCGAACTCCAGCCTTACTTGCTCAGATTAAATGTTCGAAGCTCTGGAAAAATTCTATTTTAGCATGGATCAGTTTTTAGGGAGCAGGTCAATTCTAGTAACCGGCGCCTTTGAGGCGCCCCAATCCGTCAAGCCACATCTGGCAGCCCTTGGGGCTGCTCATAGACATTCAAGCCCCTCGCTTTGCGAGGGCGTCATCACTATGGGGAGGGGGGATACGCAAAAAACAGAGGAGGTGCCCTATGTCTCAAGAGAATATGGAGCCAAAGCTAAAACGAAACAACTATAAGCCATGAGGGCTGCCGGCGATGTCCAACGTACGATGTCGCTTCCATGGTAGAATATCGCTTATCAGAGGCTCCAGTGACTCCTAAGTCCAATGACTTAGGAAAATTCAACACACTCATCTCTTGATCGTTTTCAGTCCTTCTGCTATGGAAAAGAATAAGTTAATATTTTAAATACTACCCCTAGGACCCAAAAATATGAAAACCAGTCCTTTTTCCATGCTGATTTTTGTGCTTCTCCTTTGTATAGGAGCGGCAGTTGGCTATCCCATTTATAAAATAAACGTAGAGGATTACCTTTGGCTTTTAGGAGGCGTTTTTATTGTTGCCTACTTCATTTCCTCTGCTATTAAAGTCGCTAACCAATGGGATCGAGCCATTGTCTTGCGCCTGGGAAATTTCCGAGCCTTAAAAGGACCTGGGTTATTTTTTGTGATTCCCATTATCGATCGCATCTCTTATTGGATCGACATTCGGGTCAATGCCACCTCATTCAAGGCAGAAAAAACCCTTACCAAAGACACTGTTCCCGTCGACGTCGACGCCGTCCTCTTTTGGAAAGTTATCGACCCAAAAAAAGCCGCACTAGAAATTGCCGACTTTCACAGTGCTATCCAGTGGGCTGCACAAACAGCTCTTCGCGATGTTATTGGAACAACCATGCTTGCTGATATGCTTGAAGGGAGAAATAAAATCAGTAAAGAGCTGCAGAAAATTATCGATGACCGGACAGAACCCTGGGGTATCCAAGTTATCTCTGTAGAGATCAAAGATGTCCTCATCCCTGCAGGCCTTGAAAATGCAATGTCCATGCAAGCACAAGCAGAACGAGAGCGCCAAGCCAGGGTTATCCTAGGAGAATCCGAACATCAGATCGCTGAAAAATTTGAAGCAGCAGCTAGAACGTATTCCAACAATCCCGTAGCTCTTCATTTAAGAGCGATGAACATGCTCTACGAAGGGTTAAAAGAAAACGCGACCATCGTTGTTGTCCCAAGTTCTGCCGTCGACTCTATGCAATTGGGAGGTCTAGCAGGGACGACAGCTCTAGCTATGGAACTCGAGGACAGACACAAAAAACACGCCAAACCACTTGAGAAGAAGAAAGAAAAGCCTGAAAAGGGACAAGAGTCAGAGGAATAAGGCTATCAAACGGCTTTCATCTTATCGAGCATCCAGAAGTAAGGACGGCAAGTGATCTTTGAGAAGAAGATAAATAATGAAGCGATCACGAACCCAAAGATGCCATTGACCAGCATTCTAGAAAGACCAAAGTGATGGACGAGAAGAGGTAGTATCCCTGCATTTAAAAGGGAAAAAATAATCATGAGAGCAGGGGAAACACGGACAAAGGCAAATTTCCACATCCCCATTCCGTCATAACTACTTGCAAAAGCGCGAAACCGATCAGATTGTGGATTAGAACTCTTTCTTTCCAAAAATTCGTTCATTCATCTTTCTTAGAACAGCTGCACCATGCTCCTCCGAAAGGTGGCTGTAGCGCGCAGTCATAGAGGGGGACTTATGTCCCAAGAGGACTCTTAACTCAGTAAGGGTTGACTTTCTCATAGCGAGATAAGAAGCAAAAGTGTGTCTTAAGTCATGGAATCGGAAATCGCTATAGTTTTTGTGGTGAGGTGAAGTTCAAAAAATTATTTTCTTAAAAACCTTCTCGGAGTTTTGTAACAACTCTTCAGGAAAGATTGATAAAATTCGTTTGACAATCTATGATTCGGCAGTATGTAAAGAATTTTAACTGCGATGATTTTGGGACAGGTAAGCAGCATGGAAGCCAATCAAGTAGTAATGTTAGAGGAGAAACTCAGCCGTGCATCCAAGGCAGCGATCGTCCTTCATGGCACGGGCATCCTCATCCTTCTCCTTCTGATAAAGTTCGAGCCCGTCGGACACAAGAAGATGGGGTTGGTTCTCTGCATATTGGCCTTTACCCTGTCTCTTCTCATTTCGAGGTCCTACTTCTACGCAGAGAAAGCGCTCAAACAGTGCAAGATGGCTTCCCCAAGAAGTGCGATTAAAAAATTCAACGAGCGCTTCTTGCTCTTCTTTCTTCCCTACGCCCTTTGGTTCACCTGCATTGGAGTCTTTTTATGAGTAAACAAAGAAGCTATCAGGAATTGATCGACGACCATAGAGGTCTACTTCAGTTTGGGAAAAGACTTGGCTTTGCTAGTGGTACCATGCAATTTTCTCTATTGATCTTTGCAAATGCCTGGAAGCATTTAGAGTTTCCCTTTTATAAGGTAGGTGCTCCACTCCTGTTTGCCTGGTGCCTTTATCAATTTGCCAAAGACTTCTTCACCTTTCTCAAGGTGGATACACATGGATCTAAATTTTTTTTGGATGGCTTCTAATTGAAAAATAAGAATGCCTCCCTAGAAAAATATTTTAAAAATTTTCTGGATTATTTAAACTTAAAAAAAATCT
>Ga0114919_10000963_pt1 | contig 23110 bp, 20 predicted proteins | sample BlataG_FD_88682 | JGI IMG/M metagenome (GOLD analysis project Ga0114919, IMG submission 88682) | Deep subsurface microbial communities from Black Sea to uncover new lineages of life (NeLLi) - Black_00105 metaG | ecosystem: Environmental > Aquatic > Marine > Oceanic > Sediment | place: Atlantic... | reverse complement strand
GGTTCTCTTCCATTTTGTGTGGGCAAAACATGTCTTGATAGATTAATAGAAAGTGTTCGGGGATGGATGAAGCGACCTTTGAAGATTTAGCCTCCATGAATCGCTCTTCGAGGAAACCCGACAAAGTCGGGCGGCGAGTATGTTTGAGCGGAGCGAGTTACGCAGCCGCCAAGAAGAGCGATGAAGGGATGGCGTGAAAAATCTGAACGGGAGCGAGACCATTCACGAATACTTATTGATTAATACCCACACAAAATGGAAGAGAACCAATTAAACAAAAATCGTTTTAAAATGTAAAAAAATTTAACACTTTATTTCTTTCTCTTTCCATTTTCAAAATCTTCTTCCCAGGTAATAAGGCTATGATAGAAAATTTTATCTCCATCCTCGATTCCTCGAGTAATTTCCGTAATATGGGAAGTAGAAGCCCCAAAAGCCTCAACAGCATAAAAGACTGCTTTCTCCGGATCAACTTCACTACCGCATGTGTAGAAATCCAGGGCTGCATACCCATATTCAGGCCACGTATGAGTGGAAATATGAGATTCGGATATTACAATAACTCCACTAACTCCTTTAGGCGGAAATCTATTAACGGAAATGGACCATACCTGTGCGCCAGCAATCTCTGCGGTTTTTACTAAAACCTGCTGTACTTTTTCAACACTGCTAATAATTTTTGGGTCACACCCGGATGCTTCAACAATATAATGATGACCTATAGACCGATGAATTTTATTGGCCATTTGCTTTCTCCTTAACTAAAACGAATTTAATTATTGCATACTATTTTTCCCTGTCAAGAAAAATCGGGCAATCATTGTGCTTCCCCTGCTCTTAAAAAATCATACTAAAAGGCTTCCATCATCTTATATATGTAAAGGAATTGGCGGTTTTTATGAATAATTCAGGCTATTAAATCTTAAATAACAGTAATAGTTATTAAGGCAAATTTCAGACACATTTGTGTAGAAAAATTATGTTCTCGTACAGAAAATGTCTTGACAGAAACAATAGGTATCTGTTATAAAATTCTGTTAATATTTCATATATTTTTTTATAAATTATAAATATTTTCAGGCAAAGAGGAGGAATTATAGCACTAATACTAAATAAAAACCTTTCCTTTCCTAATTTACTAAAAAAATTCTTCTCAAGTTAAAGGTTTCATTCGCAACTCAAAGTAAAAGATGGGACCATACAAAAACTTACTGCAAAACTATCTCGGGCTGCAAACCAGGTTGATTTTATGGGAATATTACTAAAATTTATGAAATTTGGAGGATAATGAGTGGAAGCTCAAGAAATAAAAATCAAATCATACATTACAAAATATAACAACGAAAAAAAAGCACTCATATCAATCCTTCAGGATATTCAGGAAGAATATAATTACCTTCCTCAAGAAGCTTTAAAAATTGTATCAGAAACTCTTGATATTCCTCTCATTGATATTGTAGGAGTAGCTACTTTTTACCGCGCCTTTAGTCTCGAACCAAGAGGAAAACACCTTATAACTGTTTGCACTGGAACGGCATGTCATGTGAGAGGAGGCCCAAAAATTCTGGAGAAATTTGAAGATATGTTAAACATAAAAGCGGGAAATACAACTCCAGACGCTCAATTTACTCTGGAAACAGTTGCCTGTTTGGGGTGCTGCGCAATCGGACCGGTAGTTGTTGTTGACACTAACTACTACGCCCAGACAACCATCCGAAATGTCGATTCCATCTTAAAGAGGCATAGAAAAGAAGAGAAAGAAAATGAAGCCAATTAATAAAATGAAATCAACTGAGGATTTGAGACAAGCCATTCAGAACCAAATTCAAGCCAGGAAATCAGAAAAAAGAGCTGTTTGTACTGTTTCCGCTGGAACTTGTGGTCAAGCACGCGGTTCTTTAAAAGTGATTGAATCTTTAAAAAAATCCATAAAAAAGAGAAATCTAGAGAATAAAGTCACAATCAAAGTGACCGGATGCCATGGTTTCTGCGAAGCTGAACCCAATATAATCATTCATCCCCATAATATTTTTTACCAGAATATCCAGCCTGAGGACGCTGAAGATATCATATCTCAGACAATCATCAATAACAAGGTTATGGAGCACCTTCTGTATTCTGACCCAATTTCGGGCAAAACTGTATTGGAGGAAAAGGATATTTCTTTCTACAAGAAACAAAAACGCAGCGTTCTTGGAGACAATGCCTTCATTGACCCAACTGAAATCAACGACTTTCTTTCTATTGCTGGATACAGCTCGCTTGCCAAAGTCTTAAACGGTAATGGCCCAGAAGAAATCATTGAAACTGTAAAACAATCTGGCCTTAGAGGACGAGGAGGAGCAGGTTTTCCCACCGGATACAAGTGGGAATTTGCGAGAAAGGCTAAAAGTGATACTAAATACATCATCTGCAATGCCGATGAGGGAGATCCTGGTGCCTACATGGACCGTAGTTTACTGGAAGGAAATCCCCACCGCGTTCTGGAGGGGATGATAATAGGTTCCTACGCCATTGGTGCCGAAGAAGGTTATATCTATGTCAGAGATGAATATCCATTGGCTGTAAAACATATTACTTTGGCTATTTCCCAAGCAGAAAAGATGGGTCTTTTAGGGAAAAATATTCTCGGAACAGGCTTTAATTTTACGCTGCACATTGCCAAGGGAGCTGGTGCTTTTGTCTGTGGTGAAGAAACAGCGCTGATTGCCTCAGTAGAAGGGAAAGTAGGAGAACCTCGCCAGAGACCCCCATTCCCAGCTGTAAAAGGTTTGTGGGGAAAACCCACCAACATCAACAATGTTGAAACATGGGCCAATATCCCTATCATCATCAACAAGGGCGCTGATTGGTATTCTCGAATAGGAACCAACGGAAGCAAAGGAACAAAAATATTTTCTCTTGTCGGAAAAATTAATAATACCGGCTTAGTCGAAGTCCCCATGGGCATCACGCTCAAAGAAATCATCTTTGATATCGGAGGAGGGATCCCGGCAGGCAAAAAGTTCAAGGCTGTCCAGACTGGTGGACCTTCAGGTGGATGTCTCCCTAAAGAAAAGCTGGGCCTGCCTATTGATTACGAAAGCTTGACCCAGGCAGGATCCATCATGGGCTCGGGCGGAATGATCGTTATGGACGAGAACACCTGCATGGTGGACGTAGCCAAATACTTTTTAAATTTTCTCCGGGATGAATCCTGCGGTAAATGCCTTTCCTGTCGAGAAGGAACTCAAAGGATGTGGGAAATCGCCACAGACATAACGGAAGGAAAAGAAGGAGATCTCGAGTTACTTGAAGAACTAGCCATAGCGACAAAAAATGCTTCCCTTTGTGGGCTGGGACAAACCGCCGCCAATCCTGTTTTATCAACGCTTAAATATTTTAAAGCCGAATACGAAAAGCACATTAAATATAAAAAATGCCCTGCTTTAGTATGCAAAGAAATTGTTTCTTCACCCTGTCAATACATCTGTCCCATCGACCAGGAGGCTTCGGTCTATATAGCTCTCATTGCCCATGGAAAATTTGAAGAAGCTTTTAAAATTATCAGAAAGGATAATCCTCTGCCTTCAGTTTGTGGGCGAGTCTGTCACCATCCCTGCGAAACTGTTTGTAGAGCAGCAGAAATAGGAGAACCGATTGCTATTCGGGACCTGAAGCGTTTTGTCATGGATTGGGCAAGAAAAAATGGCCGTCAAATCCCAATCAATTCAGCCAGGACCGAAAAAGAAAAAGTGGCAATCATAGGTTCAGGCCCCGCAGGATTAACTGCCGGATTCAATCTGTGCCAAAAAGGATATCAGGTAACCATCTTCGAATCTCTACCGGTCCCGGGAGGAATGTTAGCAATAGGGATTCCAGAGCACAGATTGCCAAAAAACATATTAAATCTTGATATTGAAAAAATTATAAAATCTGGAGTAACAATAAAAACAGATAGCACTTTAGGCAAAGATTTTTCTATTGATGACATTTTCAAAGAAGGTTATAAAGCTGTATTTATTGCTGTCGGAGCTCACAAATCGATGGAGATGAAAATTCCTGGTGAAGATGCCGAAGGTGTTATCCAAGCGATGAAACTTCTCAAAGCAGTTAATTTAGGGAAAAAAGTAGAACTAGGTGAAAAGGCAGGAATTATTGGAGGTGGGAATGCGGCCATCGATGCGGCCCGAGTCGCTATACGAAATAAAGATTGTAAAAAAGTTACCATATTATACAGAAGAACAAGAAAAGAAATGCCTGCTTTTGAAGAAGAGATAGACAATGCAATCCAGGAAGGAATCGAAATTCAGTATTTAGTTATGCCAAATAAAGTTTTAACAAAGAATGGGAAAGTGACCAGTGTAGAATGTATTCGAATGAAACTGGGTGATCTCGATGAAAGCGGGAGAAGACGGCCCATTCCTGTCAAGGGTTCCGAGTTCTCTGTTGAAATAGACACTCTTATTCCTGCCATAGGAGAAAGGCCCGACATTTCATTTTTGCAAGATAAAGATAACCTGAAAGTCACCAAATGGGACACTATTGTCGCTGATGAGGAAGTTTTTACGACTAATAGAGAAGGTATATTCGCCGGTGGCGACGTCGTCACCGGTCCCAAAACAGTTGTCGAAGCCATCGCTGCAGGAAAGGCTGCAGCAGAATCCATCGAAAAATACCTTGAAGGGGAAAAAATAGCCAGGGAATACAAGCTGAACAGACCTTCAGTCTACATCGAACCAGTAGAACTGACTGAAGAAGAAATAGAAAAGGCAAAAAGATCTAAAATGCCAATGTTGTCACTTAGCGAAAGAAAAAAGAACTTCAAAGAAGTCGAATTAGGATTAACTGAAGAGAAAGCTGTCAAAGAAGCTAGACGCTGCCTAAGGTGTGAATTGGAAACCAAGGATGCCAAAAAAGCATTGGGAAGGGAAAAATGATTAAATTAATCATTAACGGATTAGAAGCCAACGCTGAAGAGGGTTGGACAATCCTCGAAACAGCTAAATTTTACGGGCTTGAAATACCGACTCTTTGCTACAATGAGGGTTTAAGCACCTATGGAGGCTGCCGGCTTTGTCTTGTGGAAATAGGCGAAGGCTCTAAAGCAAAACTCGTCTCCTCCTGCACTTACCCGGCGGAGGATGGCCTTGTGGTCAGAACAGACACAAAAAGAGTCATTGAAACACGGAGGATGATGATAGAACTCATGCTTTCGATCGCCCCTAACTCAAAAACCATTCAGGATTTGGCTTCAAAATTCGGAGTAAAACAAGTTCGATTCAAAATCCGCAACGAAGAATGTATCCTCTGCGGTCTGTGCGTCCGTATGTGCGCTGAGCAAATGGACGGCCGGGCAATCGGCTTCCAGAACCGTGGACACAAAAGAAAAATTTCGACTCCCTTTGATATAAAATCTGAAGTTTGCCGCCTTTGCGGTGGCTGTATGTATATATGCCCTGTTTGTCAGTTGAGATGTCAGGGTCCCCAGGCTGATACTGCAGTCTGTAATGCCTGCCTGACTATGGATCCAACCTGCCTGGATTATTACGACGATCTTCAGTGCTGGATGTACGACGCCGGTCGCTGCGGGACGTGCGTTAGAGAAGAGCCTGAAAAATCAGACCGTAAGGAGCAAAGTACTAAACAGTAAACCATGAAAAGCAAAAAAGTATTTATCTACATGCTCCTCACTGGTTTCTAACAATAGAGCAAATAAGGAGGTAATCACAATGGCTTATACAAAACTCAACAGGAGTGCAGCTACCCTTACAAAAAACAGAACAGAAGGTTCCATCAGCCCATTTAGCGGGATGTGTGTAACCTGTGTTGATGGCTGTATCGGCATGTGCGAGATAGGAAAATCCGCGTATAGAGGACATGAAGTTCTCTACCCTCAACCTTTTGGTATTATCACAGCAGCTTCTGAAAAAGAATATCCTGTTGATCTCTCTGATTTTAGTATCATGGGTACGGCAGCTGGAGCTCAAGGCATCGAGGCAGATAGCGATAAGGCAACTTTCCCTAAAGTATCCATCGAAACACAAATAGGACATGACAAGGGGATTAAATTAAAAGTTCCCTTTGTTATCTCTGGTATGGGATCTACGAATGTTGCAAAACAGAATTGGGAAGGCCTTGCTGCCGGAGCTGCTATCTCTGGAGTTATACTTACTGTCGGCGAAAATGTCTGCGGCATGGATGAAAATTCAGAATTCAAGGATGGAAAAATCGTCCGCTCTCCAGATATGGAGAACCGTGTAAAATCTTTTAAAGACTGGCAACAGGATGGCTATGGAACTGTTGTTGTACAAGCAAACGTGGAAGATACAAGACTTGGCGTTCAGGAATACGTTATTGAGAAGTTAGGAGTTGAAGCTGTTGAGTTGAAATGGGGCCAGGGAGCCAAGGATATAGGAGGCGAGGTTAAGATTAAAAACCTCAAAAAAGCTCAAGAATTAAAAAAAAGAGGTTATATCGTGCTCCCTGATCCTGAGGACCCTAGCGTGATCGAGGCTTTTGAAAAAGGAAGCTTCAAAGAATTCGAAAGGCACTCTCGATTGGGCATGGTTGAAGAAGAAAGCTTTATGCAAAGAGTCGAAGAGCTAAGAAAAGCAGGTGCAAAGTATATTTTCCTGAAAACAGGAGCTTACAGGCCAGTAGACTTAGCACGCGCAGTGAAATTCTCCTCAAAAGCAAAGCTCGATCTGCTGACGGTCGACGGTGCCGGTGGCGGAACAGGAATGAGCCCCTGGCGAATGATGAACGAATGGGGCATTCCGGGTGTCGAAATATGGTCTCTGCTGTATCAGTATCTCTGTAAGCTGGATAAAAAAGGAGAATTTACTCCTGATATTGCTGCTGCAGGCGGAATTACTTTTGAAGACCAGATATATAAAGTTCTCTCCTTAGGAGCTCCCTATTTTAAGCTCGTAGGCATGGCCAGAGGTCCTATGGCAGCAACTATGGTTGGAAAAACCATAGGCAAAAGAATCGAGGAAGGACAGATTCCTGTATATGTTGAACGTTTTGGAAGTACGGCTGAAGAAATCTTTGTAACCGCCCCTGAATTAAAGAAACGTTTCAAAGAGAGGTTTAAAAATATTCCTACGGGCGCGATGGGGCTTCACGGATATTTTGAAAGATTAAGCCAGGGACTCAGGCAGTTCATGGCTGGAAGCAGAAAGTTCGACCTTACTTATATCACCCGCGATGATATCGCCGCTTTAACACAAGACGCTGCTAATATAAGCGGTATTCCTTACATTACTGACGTAGACAAGGAAGAAGTCGACAAAATTCTGAAAGGCTAGTGAATAATCCAGGTTAATTAAATTCTAACTGAAAAGATAGAGAGGTCTTTTTGAACAATATATTCAAAATCGGCGGGTTTGATAAATCAAACCCCTACATACGTAATGATAAAACAAATTGTGTGATTGCCGCGTCACTATGTTCCTCGCAATGACAATACAAATTGTGGGCTTGATGAATCAAGCCCCTATGAATAAATCATAATTTTCACAAATTATTCCTGAGCCTTTACGACTTGTGCCTCATATGTTATAAATATCTCAAGGAAAAAAAATGAGTGCTATTGCCATAATAATCATGGTTTTTGCCCTATTCTTCGCCATAACTGTGCACGAAGCCGCTCATGGGTGGGCAGCTAATAAACTCGGAGATCCCACTGCATACAGTTTAGGAAGAGTCACCCTCAATCCAATCGCACATATCGATCCCTTAGGCACAATCATCTTTCCTCTAATCCTCATTATAATGGGAGCTCCTCCTTTTGGCTGGGCTAAACCGGTTCCTGTCAATCCGCTTAACCTGAAAAATCCCCGTCGTGATAACCTCTGGATTTCAGCTGCCGGACCAGCCTCAAACCTGTCTGTGGCAACAACCTCTCTCATCGTGATAATCCTCTTGAAACTCATCAACCCAAATGTAAGAGATTTCCTTTGGTCTTTCCTCTATTCAGGGGGAAGGCTTCCTCGAGGTTTTTATCCTCTTGAAGGCTTGGCTTTAATCTTATATTTTGTTGTATATATAAATTGTCTTCTCGCTATTTTTAATCTCATTCCTATTCCTCCGCTGGATGGAAGTGGTATCATAATGGGCTTCCTTTCTGAGAAAAACATCCAAAAATATGAGCGAATCCGACCTTTTGGCTTTATCATTATCCTGGCACTGATCTACCTCGGATTTCTTCGTATCATCATATGGCCCATACAAATATTTATCAACACCATAATATTTATATAAAATGAGTGAAAAAAAGAAAAAAATCGTTCTCAGCGGAATGAGACCAACAGGTCTCTGCCATCTTGGTCATCTGGCTGGTGCTCTGCGCAACTGGCTCAAATTCCAAGACCAATACAAATGTTTTTACACCATTGTCACCTGGCACGGCTTTAGCTCTGAATACCAGAACTCAAAGGTCATTAAAGACTACACATTCGAAGTGGCAGTAGATTGGTTGGGTGTAGGGCTAGATCCGGAGAAAAGCGTTCTTTTTCTTCAGTCAGAAATCAAAGAACACGCTGAACTTCATCTGCTCCTTTCAATGATTGTTCCCCTTCCCTGGTTACAGAGAGTTCCTACTTTTAAAGAAATGCAGAGGGAAATTACCGATAGAGACCTAAACACATACGGATTTCTCGGATACCCCGTGCTTCAAACTGCGGATATCCTTATTTACAAAGCAAATGCTGTGCCTGTGGGCGAAGACCAGGCTTTTCACCTTGAATTTGCACGAGAGGTGACAAGGCGATTCAACCGCATTTTTGGAAATATATTTCCCGAGCCTCAAACTTTTCTCACAGAAGTCCCAAAGCTTGCAGGAACAGACGGGCGCAAAATGAGTAATTCTTACGGGAATGCAATTTTCCTGAACGATTCACCTGAGGTTACCCGACAGAAAATATCAACCATGAAAACAGACACAAGGCGAAAACGAAAGACCGACCCCGGAGTGCCAGAAGACTGTCCTGTATTCACGTTACACAAAGCCTTTGTAGACAAAGAAAAAAGAGATGAATTGGCCGAGGGGTGCCGGAAAGCTGGAATAGGGTGTTTGGAATGTAAAAATGTCGTCATAGAGAGTCTTCTTAATACTCTTGCTCCTTACAGGGAACGAAGGAATAAATTCGAAAAAAAACCCCAGCTTGTCTGGGAAATTCTGGAAGAAGGAAATAAAAAAGCGCGACAGGTAGCTCAAAAAACTATGGAAGAAGTGAGAACTGCTATCGGCTTTTAATAAAGATATTATTCAATCTCAATGGACACTTCAGCAAGCTATCAGGTGAAACTGGAAGTTTTTCAAGGCCCTTTAGACCTCCTCCTTTTTCTTATCAGAAAGAAAAAAATCGATATCCACGATATTCCCATAGCCACGATCACCAGGGAATATTTAGAATACCTCAATCATAAGGAAAGAATAAATCTTGACCGGGAAGCAGAATTTCTACTTATAGCTGCTCTCCTTATTTACATAAAATCTCAAATGCTTATTCCCCGAGAGAAGGCTTTAGATGATGATGAGGAGGATCCTCGCCAAATTCTTGTTGACCGGCTCCTGGATTATCAAAAAGTAAAAGCCGCCAGTCTCCTTTTAAGAGAAAAAGAAGAGGAAGAACTGCAAAAGTGGAAAAGAACGTTTCTCCCTGCTCTCTACTCGCAAGACGAGGCGGATTTTATGGAAGTCTCCCTGTTTGATCTTGCAGAGTCCTTTTTTACTCTTATGAAACGAAAAGAGAGAAGAGAGATAAAAACCATTAAAGGAAAAGACTTCTCTCTTGAAGAAAAGATGAAGGAAATTATCAAAACTTTAGAAGAGAATTCATTTCTTGATTTTTTGGACTACTTCAGCCACCAGGATTCTTTTGAGGAAGCTTTAGTTTCTTTTTTCAGTCTTCTGGAGCTAATCCGGTCCAAAATAGTTATAGCCCTACAAGAAAGCCACTTCCAGTCGATTAAGGTCTGGCTTCGAAATAAAGTACCTGCAAAAAAAAGCTGATGAAAAACCGCCTGAAAGAAGTAATTGAATCCTTAATTTTTATTTCCCTTGAACCTCTGACGCTGGAAAAAATAAAGAGCATTCTAACAGAATTTCCAGATGGAGAAGTTGAATTGGCAATTAAAGAACTTCTGGAAAACTATGTTTCAAATGAGAGAGGAATCCAAATCATCCAGTCTGCAGGAGGCTATCTTTTCTCGACTAAACCTGAACATGACTCATGGATAAGACGTCTTCTCAAAGTGGAAAGGAAAAACAAGCTTTCTCCTGCGGCTCTCGAGACTTTATCAGCTATCGCTTATCATCAGCCTACAACACTGGCTGAAATCTCAGCGTTAAGAGGAGTGGATTCTACTCATACCCTGAAAACTCTGCTTATAAAAAAATTGATCAAAATTGTTGGGAGAAAAAAGAGTCCAGGGAAGCCTCTGATATACAGGACTTCTGATAAATTTTTAACCCATTTTGGCCTAAATAGCATCCAAGATCTCCCTTCTCCAGAGGAGCTTTCAAAAATCCTCGAAGAGGAAAGCATTCTTGAGGAAGAAGACAAAGATTCTCAATAACCATATTTAGTCGATTGTATCTTTCCCTTCTTGAACCTGAGAAAGCTCAGGCCAGCAGGTTCAAAAACGCGCAGCTTTTTCCCCAGCGAGGCAAAAGCTTCTCGGTTTCAGGCTTCGTTCTCCTCTCCTTCTTGGAGAGGAACCATGCCCGCTCAGCCTTCAAACGGTTTTTTTACCTGCTGTCCTTCGCTCGTGCATAAAAAAATTGATTGAGGAAAAGCGTTAAAAATCTGATTGGGAGCCGAGCTGTTTCCTCAAAACTTATATGAATAACAAACTTGAAATGATTACTATTTTTTCTCAAAATTAGAGCTAAGTTAAGATTTTATCTATAGTTAGAGTTGACAAGATACCTTATCTAATATAATATATTTAACCACTTTAATTCCGAAAAAATGCAAATAATAATCGCAAAAAATTCAGGATTGTGTTACGGAGTCAAAAGAGCTCTGAATATTGCCAGAGAAACAAGACAAAAGAAAAGCGGGAATGTTTTTACTCTTGGAGATCTGATTCACAATCCTCAGGTTATATCCGACCTAAAAGAACAAGGGATCCTTTCTATTAACAATCTGGATAGACTTAATGGAGCAACAGTCATCATCCGAAGTCACGGGATCTCACCCGATATTTACAAATTACTCGCAAAAAAAAACATTAAAATTGTTGATGCAACCTGCCCTATTGTCAAAAAAATCCAGAGGTTGGTCGAAGTTTTGTCCAAAGAAAAAGAAGAAATTATTATTGTCGGCAACAAGGAACATCCAGAAATAAAAGGACTTATAGGATTTAGCCAGAAAAGAGGGATCATTGTAGAAAATGAGGCACAGGTCAAACCCTTGCCTCACAAAAAAAAGAGAGCGGTCCTCGCTCAGTCTACTCAGGATTTCTACCTCTTTGAAAAGATTGTATCCGCTCTCATTGAAAAAACAGAGGAGCTAAAGGTCTACAATACTATCTGCCACTCCACTAAAACCCGTCAAAAATCTACTTCAGAACTGGCTTCTTGCGTTGACACACTTTTTATAGTGGGAGGAAAAAATAGCTCCAACACAAATAAGCTTTATCAGATTTCAAAACGGATTTTGCCCAATACACATTTTATCGAAAGTGCAAACCAAATCACTCAAGAAATGTTAAAAACAGCAAAAAAAATAGGTCTATCAGGAGGTGCGTCTACTCCTCCTGAAGCTATCCAAGAAGCTGTGGTTAGAATTAAAACTAGCTTCAAACATCAATCACAAAGGGAGAAGATCGTTCAATGTCAGAGATAACAAAAGATGCAGAAAAAGAAGAAAACATCTCTTCTGAAGACTACGAAAATCTACTGGATCAATACCAATTCAGTGCCAAGGAAATAACTCCGGGAAAAATCATCAAAGGAAAAGTTATCAAAGTCACACCAACCCACGCCCTTATAGATATTGGATATAAATCTGAAGGCATAATTCCCATTGAGGATTTTTCCAACAACCAGGATATGGACGAGATTAATCCAGGAGATCCTGTCGAAGTGATCCTGGAAAGAAGTGATCCCAAAGAAGGATATCTGGTACTCTCCCGTAAAAAAGCCATGGCTCTCAAAGCCCTAAATAATCTAGAAAAAGCTTATAACTATAATTCCTGGGTAACAGGCAAAATAACTGAAAAAATAAAAAATGGATACACTGTTAATCTCGGAATCAACACTTTCCTTCCTGATTCGCACGCTGATATAAGAACAGTTAAAGATCCTGAAAAACTTATAGGGAACAAGTACAAATTTAAAGTAATAAAATTTGACCGACAAAGTGAAAATGCTGTTATTTCCCGAAAGCTTTTCCTTCAGGATGAAAATGAAAAAAGAAAAAGACAAGTCTTCAACCAGCTCAGCCAGGGACAAAAGATTAAGGGTCAAGTCAAGTCCCTTACGAATTTTGGAGCATTTATTGATCTTGGAGGAATAGAAGGGCTTCTGCATATTTCGGATATGTCCTGGGGAAAAATAAGTCATCCTTCAGAAATCTTTAAGCTTGAACAGGAAGTGGAAATTGTAATTCTCGATTTCGACGAGAAAGAAGAAAAAATCTCTCTAGGATACAAACAATTAACCCCTAATCCATGGGAAAACGTGGGGGAGAAATATAAAATCGGACAGAAAATCAAAGGGAGGGTGGTAAACTTAACCAATTTTGGTGCCTTCGTAGAACTCGAAAACGGGGTGGAAGGCTTAATCCATATTTCAGATCTAATATGGTCTCGAAAAGTAGTCCATCCCAAAAAGGTTCTCACCCCAGGAGAGGAAGTTTTAGTCTCTATTCTGGATATCAATCCTTCTACAAAAAGAATTTCATTAGGGCTTAAACAGGCAAGCCCTCATCCATTAGAGCTGCTCAGGCAGAAATACAGTCCTGGAGCTCGGATAAAAGGTAAAATAACAAGCATTACTGATTTTGGTGCATTTATGGAAGTGGAGAAAGGAATCGAGGGACTCATTCATATTTCTGATATCAGCTGGGAAAAAATTAAGCATCCCTCTAAAAAAATAAAAGTTGGAGAGGAAACAGAAGCCATCATTTTAAACATCGATGTGGAAAAACAAAAATTATCTCTTGGCATCAAACAGCTTGAAGGTGACATTTGGGAGGACTTTTTTAACCGGCAAAAAGTAGGAGACCTGGTCAAGACTAAGATCGTACGTATAACTGATTTTGGAGTTTTTGTGGAAATAACTCCAGGAATTGAAGGGATTGTTTTTCTTTCCGAGCTCGAAGAGAAAAAAATTGAAAAGCCTGAGGAAGTCTTCTCAGTAGGCGAAGAACACTTAGCGAAAATTTTAAAAATGAATCCTAAGGAGAAAAAAATATCACTCAGCTTTAAACTTGCCCAGCTAGAGCTTCAAAAAGCAGAATATCAAAAATATATCCAAAGCCAGGACAGCAAACTAACTCTGGGTGATATCATGAAAGAACAGCTTAAACAAATCCACGCTCCTAAAAAAACTAAAAAAAAGGAGGAAAAAAATGATTAAAGCCGACTTAATCAACAAAATTTCAAAAGAAAAGAATATTTCCAAACAAGAAGCAGAAACAGGTGTAAATCTTTTCTTTCAAACGATTAAAGAAGCGATTCTGAGAGGAGAAGAAATAGAATTAAGAGGGTTTGGAAGTTTCCGCTTTCGGCAAAGAGGTTCACGGTCAGGAAGGAACCCTCGAACCGGTGAACATGTTCATGTTCCTCCAAAAAAAGTTTTATATTTCAAGCCGAGTAAAATCTTGAAGAATCTAATCAATAGTAAGTAATGGAATACATTCCTACTCCATGGAGAGAAGAATATATCAGGAAAATTTGCAAAATGAGCGATTGTATTTTCTGCCAGGCTCTTAAACTCAAAAACGACAGAAAGGCTTTTATCCTCTTTAGAGGCTCTCACAACTTTATTGTGTTAAACAGATACCCATATACACCTGCCCACCTGATGATTGCTCCCTATAAACACCTGGCTTCATTTGAACAAGCAGAAAAAGAATCCACAGATGAAATGGTGGACCTGCTCAAGCTGAGTCTGAAAATATTAAGAAAAAAATATCGTCCCCATGGTTTTAACACCGGCATGAACTTAGGCCGTAGTGCAGGAGCAGGTGTTGCTGACCATTACCACCTTCATGTGATACTCCGCTGGACAGGAGATTCAAATTTCATGCCTATTGTAGGAAAGACAAAAACGATGATTGAGGACCTCGAAACGACATATAACCGGCTCTATCCCCTTTTCCAGAAAGTTAAACCAGGCTCATAAAAATCTGATATAAAATCCATTTTCTTTAACAAATAAGGAATACAAACACTTAAAAGAGAATAAAAGGAAATATGAATTTTGAACTAACTGAAGAGCAGAGTTTGCTTAAAGAAATGGTCAGGGATTTCGCCCAAAAAGAAATTGCTCCTATAGCTAAAAGCATGGAAGAGAGCAAAAAATTCCCTCGTGAGCTATTTAAAAAGCTTGGAGAACTTGGAATCCTGGGTACGACTGTACCCTCTGAATATGGAGGGACAAAAACAGACACTATTTCCTTCATGGTTGCCCTTGAAGAAATCAGCTCGATCTCTCCGGCTCTCGCTGTTATTGTCAGTGTCCATTGTGCTCTTTTCTGCTACGCTATCCTGAAATTTGGAAACGATAAACAGAAAGAAAAATACCTGCCTAAAGCAACAAAAGGCGAAATACTGGGAGCTTTTGCTTTGACAGAGCCAGGAGCAGGCTCAGATGCCACAAATCTCAAAACAAAAGCCACAAAACAGGACGCTATTTACCTTTTAAACGGAACAAAGGCCTGGGTTACCAGCGGAAGCGAGGCAGAGGCTTCCATTCTTTTTGCCTCAACAGAGATCGAATCCGGCAGGAAAAAATTGAGTGCTTTTATTGTAGATAAAAATTTTCCGGGATTTACAGTCTCAAAGATTGAAGAAAAGATGGGCCTTCATTCTTCCTCAACCGCAGAAATTACTTTAGAAGATTGTCAGGTTCCAGAGGAAAATCTATTAGGAGAAAAAGGGAAAGGAGCAAATATTGCTTTCCACTGCCTTGACAGCTCAAGAATCGGTATTGCTGCTCAAGCTGTTGGTCTGTCCGATCGGGCCATAAGAGAAGCTGTCAAATATGCCAGAGAAAGGGAAGCTTTTGGCAAAAAAATTGCTGACTTCCAGGCTATTCAATTTATGATTGCTGATATGGCCACTCTCTCTGAGGCAGCCCGGTTACTCACGTACAAGGCTGCGGATTTAAAAGATAAAGGGAAACCATTTGTCAAAGAGGCTGCCATGGCCAAACTTTTTGCCTCAGAAGCCTCCAATAAAATTGCTTATTTAGCGCTGCAAGTTCATGGCGGTTATGGTTATTCCAAAGAATTCTTTATCGAGCAGCTCTACAGAGATGCCAGGGTATTATGTATTTATGAAGGAACTTCTGAAATTCAACGTCTGGTTATCGCCAGACACTTGTTAAAAGAATAATAAAGATTTAAATATTGAGTTTACAGACTAATCGAAGTCAGATTGTTAGAATGAGTCAAGAATTTAAGGTTTTTACGAGGAGCGTAACAAGGTGGCAATCTCCCATTTTCTAATTTTATTCGTTAATTGCTAAATATGAACCAAAAACTTTCGACTTTGAACTCAAATTTAATCTAGCTTGAGGTGATAACATGTTAAAAGCCATGCGAAAAAACATAAAATCACTGGCCCCAGCATTATGGCTTGTGATTGCAGCCTTCCTTATCACAATTTTTGCGGTTTGGGGCGGAGGCGGACGCTTAGGAGAATCAAGGGCAACAAACACAATTGCCACAATAGGGAAAGAAAAAATTTCTGTTAACTCATATTACCAGAATTTGAGACAAAGGCTTGAAATGCTCAAAGGGGAGTTTAAAGACCTCAATAAAAACCTTATCCAGCAGCTCAATGTCCCACAACAGGTTCTCGAACAGATGATCCAGCAAACCCTTCTTCTTCAGAAAGCTCAAGAAATGAGCATATATGCTTCAGATGAGGAGATACGAGAAAAAATAATAAGTGTCTTCCAGAGAGACGGAAAATTTATCGGTTATGAAGAATATGAAAAAATTCTGAATCGGAGCCGCACGTCCATCTCAGAATTTGAAGGAAGTCTAGAAGAAGAGATAATATTAAATAAACTCATAAAAGTCCTAACCGCAGGAATCACTTTTACTCCTGAAGAACTCTGGGAAAACTATAAAAAAAATAACGAAACCGCCAAAGTGGAATTTGTTATTCTTGAAAATGACAAAGTTGAACTGGAAGAAGAACCTTCCTCCATCGAGGCCCAGGAATACTTTGAAATGAACAAAAAAAAATACATAATCCCTGAAAAGAGAGAGGCTGAACTTGTTTTTTTCAAAACCGAAGCTTTAAAAAAGGAAATAGAGCTGACCGAGCCGGAAATCGAAGAATACTACAAGGAGAATCAGCCACAGTTTGAAGAACCCGAAAGGATAAAAGTTTCCAGAATTTATATTCCTTATAATAATAGAGAAAAAAATTTCGTCACAGTAGAAGCCCAGGGTATTCTTAAGAGAATTCAACAGGGCGAGGATTTTGGTGGGCTCGCAAAAAAGTACTCCAAGGATAAAAAAGCATCTGAGAGTGGAGACTGGGGTCTTCATGAATGGAAAACTCTAGCCCCTGAAGAACAGGGAGAAATAGAAAAACTCTCTGAGGGGGAAAACTCAGAAATTATCAAGCTTGAAGAAGGAGTTTCTATCCTTAAAATCACAAAAAAGACACCATCTGCTCTAATGCCCTTAGAGGATGTTAAAGAGAGAATAATAAATATCCTTGAAGACCAGAAAGCCAGAACATTAGCAGAAGAAAGAATAAACATATTATATAGAAGCGCTCAAAAACAGAAGAGTCTTGATGTAGCCGCCCAAATAAATGGTTTAAAATTCATAAGCACAGGCCTTCTCAAAGAAGGAGAGAGTATAGAAGACATCGACCCTTCCGCCACAATAAGTAAAACTCTTTTCCAGCTCAAAGAAAAAGAGATTTCTTCTCCTATTTACACTTATAAAGGAGTAGGGCTTGCGCAACTCCAAAAAGTTGAACTTCCTCGACAAGCAAACTATGCAGAAGTGGAAGATGAGGTGAAAAAGGAATTTATAGCTAACAAAAAGAAAGAAAAAGCATTAGAGAAAATGAAAAATGTTAAAGCAGAACTTGGAAGAAATAACCTTGAAGGTTTAGCTGAAAAATATGGCCTTGAATACAAAACTGTCAATGAACACAAACGGGAACAATATTTAAGCATTATCGGAGAGAATCCTGAAATCGACCGGCTTGCTTTTTCCCTTCCCGTAAATGAAGCCAGCGAACCAGTTGAGTTTGAAAACGGCTGTACCCTGATAAAAATACTGGATAGGAAAGAAGTAACCAAGGAGGATTTTGAGAAGACCAAAGAAACGGAAAAAGAAAATTTGCTTGAAGCAAAAAAGAACAAATTTTTCCATTCTTATATGATCAAGCTAAGAGAAGAGGTGGGAGTTAAGATAAGATACGACCTGTTCCTGAAAATCAATTCTGATGTCCTTTCCAAGTTTGGAGGAAATGAATAAACTTTTTCAGGCAGGAGAAAAGGCCATAAAACAATCTCTCCGCCTTCGTAAAGGTGAAAGCCTTTTGTTAGTAACCGATAAAGAAAAAATGGAGATTGCAGAGGCCTTCGCTTTCTGGGCTAAGGAAGTTGGAGCAGAAACAACAACCTATCTCATGACAGAAACTTTAAGACCTATAACTGAACCAACACGCCTATTTAAGGAAATTGCCAAGAATGCAACGGCTATTGTTTACATGCTTGATGCTAGGATTGAAGAAAAGCCTTTTAGAGGATACATGGTTAAAGTTGGAATGGAACACAACCGGATCTGCATGATGCCTGGTCTAACAAGAGAAATGATGGAACGTCTGGTCAACATTGACTTTAAAGAGATGGATCTATTCACAAAAAAAGTCATAAAAGCTCTTAATAATGCAGATGATGTTCTTGTAGAAAACCGAGATGGAACACGAATTGAGTTTAGCGTTAAGGGAAGAAAATGGGCAAATGACAACGGAGACATAAGCCGTAAAGGGAAGCATGGTAATCTTCCTGCGGGCGAATGTTTTACAGCTCCGGTAGAAAATACTTTTACAGGAAAACTGGTGATAAGCCTCATCGACGACAAGCTTGGTTTTGGTGTTATGGAGTTTGAAAAAGGCAAATTAGTTAATTACAGAGGAAAAGGAATAGAATCTATCATAAAAAACATCGGTAATGATAAAACAGGGAAAACCATCGGTGAGTTTGGCATCGGAACAAATAAACGAGCTCGTTTCATTCCTAACATGCTGGAAGCTGAAAAAGTCTTTGGGACAGCTCACTTTGCTATTGGTGACTCTTATGGCCTTGGCAATAACGCAAGCAAGCATCATTATGATGCCCTGATTGATAATGTAACTATCCGGGCCAAAGGGAAATTGATTGCTAAAGAAGGCAAGTTTCTTCTCTAACCTAATCTGAAGCAGTTTTTTATTGAGTTTAAGGAATAAAGGGGAAATTTTTTACCACTTAAGAATGTCAAGGAGAAGGGCTTTTACCTTATTCTCAAGAGCACTCCTGAAGCTTTCCACAGTTTCTGTAAATCCACTAGCCAAATAATCAGTAATGAACATCGGCTTCCCTACATTAATTTTAATCTTGCCTGGAATCATAAAAGGGATGTGAGTGCCGAACAAAGCTACAGGAGTTACAGGAACAGAGATTCCATCCTTCTTAAACAAATTATAAGATATTATGGAGGTTCCCCTCTTAAAGGAACTTACATAGGGATTGGGCTCCCTTTTCATAACGCGCCCTCTGCCTTGGAGCGTGATAATTGCTCTTCCTTCCGTCAGATATTTTTGACATTGTTCGATGGCCATCCTCTTACTCTGGTCCATATCGACTGGGATTGATCCTGCTTTACTGACGTTGTCTGAAAAATAGTTAACAAAAAGGGATTTTATTGGACCCAGGATTAAATCCACAAAGAGGCCGAAGTTATTAAGATGTCTCTTGAGATGTTTCCTGATAAGAAGGTTAAAATCTTTTTTATTAAAGACCATCTTGTTGACTGTAAAAAAAATGGGCCTGGGAACAATTTTGAGCAAAACTCCACCATCTTTAAATGCGCCGCAATGATTACCAATTATGATATTTGGTCCTTCCCGGACAAAATTTTCTTGTCCTTTGACCACAATCTTTTTTCCAATAAGGGCAAAATTAGTTACCCTTCTGATTATTGGCTCTAGTCTTTTTAATTCTTCTTCAAAAGTTGCCATCGTTGTTAGTTTATTTATTTTAAGCGATTTTAAGAAATAATTCAAAAAATCCTTTTCCAAAATTCCAGGTATCTTGAAAATATAAAAGTAACATGATAATTTAGCTAATAAAAACTTATATAAATTTTTCTTTATAATTTTTTTACATGGAGGAAAAGATGATGATATTAATCCGCCAAGGGAAAGTGTATACTCCAGATCCTTTAGGCGAAAAAGATATTCTTATTTTAGGAAACAAAATTGGTGCCATCAGTGAACCTGGAAAGTTCAAAATCGAAGGAGTGAATGTTCAAGTGGTTGATGCCTCAGAAAAAATTGTACTTCCTGGCTTCATTGACAGCCATGTGCATATAATAGGCGGAGGCGGTGAAGGAGGGCCTGCCTCAAGAGCCCCTGAAATAAATATCGAAGACATCATCTCAAGTGGAGTCACAGCTCTTATCGGGTGTTTGGGAACAGATGGAATAACGCGCCATATGGAGTCCCTGCTGGCCAAAGCGAGAGGCCTCGAAGAGGAGGGAATAACAACATATATATTTTCTGGATCCTACGAGATTCCCCCAGTAACCCTCACAGGCAGTATTCGCTCTGACCTCATCCTCATCGATAAAGTCATTGGGGCTGGAGAAATCGCTATTTCTGACCACCGCTCCTCTCAGCCTACATTTTCGGAAATTGCCCGCCTTACAGCAGAGTGTCGTGTTGGAGGAATGCTCGGCGGGAAAGCCGGAGTTCTCCATTTTCATTTGGGCGATGGCAATCGTAAATTAGAGAAACTTTTCAGATTGATAAATGAAACAGAAATCCCTCCTACTCAAATCATACCAACTCATGTTAATCGTAACAGTGAATTATTCGAAGAGGCAATCGAGTTTACACTTCAGGGAGGCTATATAGATTTAACAGCTGGTTTAGATCCAGATACTCAAAGCCATGGTGAAATCAGCATAAAAAAAGCAATTCAACTTTGCCTTAAAAAACAGGCTCCTCTCAACCAGATCACAATCAGTTCAGACAGCAATGGAAGTATCCCTGTTTTCGATAAAAAAGGAAATCTTACAGGACTTACTATAGCAACCCAAAAAAGTCTTTTAAAAAATTTCCGTTTCTTGGTACAAGAGAACATTCTACCCCTTCAAGAAACAATAAAGCTTTTTTCCACTAACGTGGCCGATTTTTACAAGTTCAATCAAAAAGGTAAAATTGAGGTCGGAAAGGATGCTGATTTAATCCTGTTCAATAAAGATTATGATCTTACAGATTCTTTTGCCAAGGGGCGGATGATGATGTCTGATGGAGAGCTTATCGCAAAAGGAACATTTTCTTGAAATCATAAAGCTTGGAGCACTAAGCTTAAATTGTATTTTTAATAACGTGGATTATTCACGAGTTGAGATTGCCTCAGATGCGAGGCGCAGCGTATGAAGCTGTGGTATTTCACTGCGAATGCGTTGCAACGAAGTAGATGAAGTGATATCAGCTCGCCTGAAAGGTAAAAAATGCCGACATAAAGTGAAAATAGACCTATTGGAGAAGGAATAAATGTTAATTTTAAGAAATAATCAACGTAACTGGCTAATATTTTTGAAAATAAAAAATAGTGTCGGCAGTTTTTATAAATAATTCAGGTTAAAGGAACTAACAATGGAAATAAAAAATAAAATTCAAAAACCAAAGGAACCGAGCCTTGTTATAGCCTTGATTCCTCTGATCGTTATGCTCCTTCTTTTTGGGGTAGGCTATGGTATTTATAAAATCTCGTCTCAGGTACTCCTCATCGCCGCTGCCTTCTTTACAGGGTGTTTAGGTCTTTTTTTGCGTTTCAAATGGAAAGAGATGGAAGAGGGAATTGTAGACAGCATTCACAAGGCAATGCCGGCTATCTTAATCATGCTCTGTGTCGGTATTCTCATCGGTTCTTGGATTGCCTCCGGTACTATTCCTATGATTATTTATTATGGCTTGAAACTCATATCCCCGAAGTTTTTCCTGGTGACCGCCTGTTTTGTCTGCTCAGTCACTTCTTTGGCTACAGGAACATCCTGGGGAACTATCGGCACGCTGGGAGTCGCTTTTATTGGAATTGCCATGGGCCTTGGAGTTCCCCTTGGTCCAGCAGCCGGAGCGATTGTTGCAGGAGCTTACTTTGGAGACAAAATGTCTCCTTTTTCCGATGTTGCCAATCTGGCACCTGTCACTGCGGGTTCCAATCTTTTTGACCATATCAAGCACATGCTCTGGTCAGCGACTCCTGCCTGGCTCATCGGTCTGTTTGTTTATTTTCTTGTTGGACTTAAATATGGAGGGGGAAGAGTCGAAGACAAAACCATGACGATTATCACTCAAACATTAAAAAATAACTTCAGATTCAATGTTCTCCTACTCCTTCCGATGGTCATCGTTTTTTACTTTGCATTCACAAAAAAACCGACTATCCCCGGAATGCTTCTCTCTTCTTTTATGGCAGGAATACTTGCTGTGATCTTCCAGAAAGCTTCTGTCCTAGACGTTGCAACAGCCATAAATACTGGCTATGAAGCCCATACTGGAGTGGAAAAAGTGGACCAGCTTATCTCTCAGGGTGGAATGATGAGCATGATGGAAGTTCAGCTTGTGGCTTTTACCGCCTTTAGCTTCGGGGGGATTATGCAGCGCACAGGGCTTCTTTCTATTATTCTTAGTCACGTGAAAAGATTCACCAACAAGGTATGGAGCCTAGTGCTGACGACTATCAGTGCTTCCATTGTCACAGCCTTGGCCACAGGAAGCTCCTACCTCTCCATGATTCTTCCCGGAGACCTCTTTTCTCCTATTTATAAGAAAAAAGGGCTGGCTGCAAAAAATTTATCCCGGATTATCGAAGAAAGTGGCGCTATCATAGTCCCCCTCATTCCCTATAGTATGGCTGGTGTTTATATCAAAGGAGTATTAGGCGTTTCGACTTTTTCTTATCTTCCGTGGGCTATAATGAATTATGCATCAGTTTTTATCTTAGCTATATATGGCTTTACGAAATTCACAATGGCACCAAAAATAAGAGAAGACGAGACACAGATCGGAAGCTGATAAACTCTAAAAAGAGCTGTGTGATTGCCACGTCACTTCGGACTCGTTATGACAATTCTCATTGTGTGATTGTTTAGCCTGTTGCGAGCGTAGCGCGGCAATCTTCTTCGGACTCGTTATGAGTTCTATTTTATTGTCCCTGAGCGGACTTATTAATGTTCTAATCTTCTTCTTTAACTTCAGTGAGGCCTTTTTTAAATTTCTCTTCAGCTCTTTTCCACCGTTGCTTTTCTAACTCCGCTGTCGCCTCAAACTTGCGCTCAAATTCACCCTGCCTCTTTTTTTCCTTCAAGAGTAATTCTTCTAAGGACTCTTTCTTTTTACTTCCTTTTTTTTCAAACTGAATTACTTCTTGTGTGACAGGATCTATCCAGAGTATAGATTTGCAGCAGGGACAAAGAACATGAAACACATGTTTTTTATCTTCTGTTTTTTGCATAACAGATAAAATTTAACAAAAAAGCTTTATTTAAGCAATTTGTAATAAAATCAAGTAAGCATCCTTATTTCCGTGACAATTTCTTTGGAAGTCAGGCAATCTGGTTAGGAAGCCATCCGGAGGCGAGCGGGCATGGTTCCTCAAAGAGGAGAGTGAGCCGAGGAATAAGTGGATTTTCCTCGCTGG
>Ga0114919_10000962_pt1 | contig 23113 bp, 24 predicted proteins | sample BlataG_FD_88682 | JGI IMG/M metagenome (GOLD analysis project Ga0114919, IMG submission 88682) | Deep subsurface microbial communities from Black Sea to uncover new lineages of life (NeLLi) - Black_00105 metaG | ecosystem: Environmental > Aquatic > Marine > Oceanic > Sediment | place: Atlantic... | reverse complement strand
TTTAATAATCCTTGTAAATCAGTAATTAGATAATTAGAAGTTAGTTTGATTAATTCTGAAAGTTCCTCTCGGGGAAGTTTAGGAGGTAACTCGCTTATCACTTTTTCAAAATATTCTCCTAACTCTTTATTTTGAACAAAAACTTCAATTGCCGAGTTCCACAAAGTGGGACGAGGCGGGAAATGAGGCGAAGCCTCAGCAACCTCTTTATCTGAAAGTTCATATTCTCTTTTAAAGCGCTCTCTTCTGTGTTGAGGAAGTTCCGGAATTTCGGCTTGGATTTTATTTAAATATTCTGGCACTCCTAAATGCAAAATTGGCAAATTCGATTCAGGAGAAAACATAGGTTCTCCTTTTTTTCTTTGGGAAACTGTTACGCCTCTTTTCTCATCCCAGCCTCTGGTTTCCTGAATGACTTTTCTCCCAGATTTCAAAATCTCTGTCTGTCTCCCAATTTCATAATCAATTCCTCTTTCAATTGCCTTGAGAGAATTCAAGTTTTTAATTTCTACCTTTGTCCCTAATTTTTTTGTTTTCGTTAATGATATGTTTGCATCGCACCTCATTTCTCCCTTTTCCATATTAGCTTCAGAAACACCAAGATATCTCACAATTAATTGTAATTCTTCAGCAAACCTTCGAGCTTCTTTTGCTGACCTCATATCTGGTTCAGTATCCAATTCCATTAAAGGAATTCCTGCCCGATTAAAATCTACCAAAGAATAGCCTTTTTTATGAACTAAACTTCCAACGTCCTCCTCTAAATGAATTTCTCCAATTCTAATTTTTCTGCCCTCAATTTCTAAAAATCCTCCCTTACAAAGAGGCTTATCCCATTGAGAAATTTGATATCCTTTTGGTAAATCGGGATAGAAATAAAGTCTTCGGTCAAACTTTGAATATTCAGGAATTTGACAATTTAGAGCTAAGCCAGTTTTAATTGTCTTTCTTACTGCCTCTTTGTTAATAACAGGCAAGGTTCCCGGGTGTCCCATACAAATAGGGCAGACTTCAGAGTTAGGAATCTCTGCATTAGGATTATTTCTACAACTACAAAACATTTTACTTTTTGTATTAAGCTCCACATGTATTTCGAGCCCAACAACTGCTTGATACTTCATATCTCATTAATAATTTTAACTCCTGAACTAGTGCCGATGATGTCAGCGCCGGCTCTTACCATCATTTTAAGGTCTTTTAGAGTTTTAATTTTGCCAGAAGCCTTTATCAAAAGCCCGGAAGCAGCTTTTTTCATAATTTTCAAATGTCTGGCTTTTTCTCTTAATTCAAATCTATCTAAAGGGTCTTTGGCTGTTGAGGTTTTCACACAGGAAGCTCCGGCTTTTTTTACGATTTTTGAAGCTTTTTTTATTTCTTCATCAGTTAAGAAACCAGAACCAATAATTACTTTTGTTGGTAAAATTTTACAAATTGCTTTTAACTCTTTTAGAATTTTTTTCCATCTTTCGTGTTTTACATCAGGAATATTTATCACTATATCTAATTCATTAGCTCCGTCTTTTTTTGCTTTTTTGCAAAACCCAATTCTTTTTTTATGAGAACTATCCCCTATTGGTGCATCAATCAAAACAATAACTTTTATGTTGTTTCCTTTTAATTCTTTTTTTACCAACCTAACCCATTGAGGGTTAATACAAACTCCCCTAAAACCGTACTTTTTGGCTTCTTGGCAAGTTTTTTTAATATCTTTGGCCTTAGCTGCAAGATTTATGTTTGTGTGGTCAATAATTTTAGCAACATTCATAATTTTTATTTTAAAATTCTCTCTGTTATTTTCCAGACTTTTTGATGGATTGTTTTGGGAGATAATAACTTACCGCCCTTAAAGCATTCTATAAGTTTAAAATCTTTGGGGAACTCTTTAGCAGCTTGTAAATAAGAATCTTCAGCATTGATAAGATGGCTTAAATCTTTTTCGTGGATATCTCTTTTTTTTCGACCTAAATAAAGCTTCTTTTTGGCCCTCTTTTCTTTATCAGTGATGTGACCAGATAATCTTTGAGCTATATTAGCTGGTACTTTCAAAATAAAAATTAAATTTGGCCGAGGAATTTTAAATGTTTGGTATTCGAGCTCATATAACCACTTAAAAAACCTGCTCCTTTCTTTTTTGTTCTTTATTTTTCCTCCTTGATGACCAATATTAGCGCCTATGTATCTATCGGCAACTACGATTTTTCCTTGGTTTAACCAATCTCTTATTTGGAAGGAAGCATCGTAACGATCACAAGCATAAAAAATAGAGCCCTGATAAGGACCAACTTCAGAGGAACCGCCATACTTACCAGTTAAATATTCTTCAACAAGACCAGCTGATTTTTTGCCATATTGGGGAAAATCTATAAAGGCGGTTTTAAAACCAGCTTTCTTTAAATGGTTGATTAATAGCTTGGTCTGGGTTGATTTTCCTGACCCATCAATTCCTTCAAAAACAATAAATTTTCCTGGATAAGGATTTTTCTTCATTGTCTTATTGTCAGAGATTAAACTTCTTTCTTGCCTCCTCATACATATCTTTATAAATATGCATGCTGACGGAAAAATGAGTATAAGTTCCGGTGTCTACGCCTATTTCATCTGCCATGTATTTTTGGAGAGCAGAAAAAGCATAAGCATTCTCCGGCCAGGCATTATATAAATCGTTAGTTTTCATCACCACAAACATATGCAATTTCCCATCAATTAGTTGAGGATAGGCCAGAAGTAAACAAGGAGAAGAAGTATCCTCTCTTTTTGGACCAAATTTCATTAAATCCCGGAAGGGAATCCAAGTATGCATCACTACTGTTCGGCGGGTTGGGTCTTTTTTGAAAATCTTAATTGCCTTCTCTACTTGATCAATTCGCTGAACCAGACACTTTCCATCGGGGGAAATTTCCTTAATTGCCTCTCTTAGTTCTTCGTCGGACTCGGTAACGCTCGGTAGCCAGGCCCTTACTTTACAATCTGGATAACAACGAAGCCGAGAATAATAAGTGTAATCAAAAAGATTTTCATTTTCTTTGCCACTACCCAAAATAATCTTTTTGGAATAGTCCTCAGCCTGCTCCCTTGTTGTATTTGCTTTGGGTGAAAGTCTTGGTTCAGAAAATGGTTCTGAAACTTTTATTATTAAGGGTAAATCCTTTGTCTCAATTTTGTATTCGGGAGCCTGAACATAACGATCATGACCCTCTTTTATTATCAAAATACAGGCTTTCTCCCAGGCTTCACCTAAAGTTTTGGCTGTAATTATTTTTGTCTCGTACATATTTTAATCGAACCAACCGTATTTATCGGTCGGTTTTTTTTCTTTTTTTAATTTTTCAATTTTTAATTCCTTATCTTGCTCAAAATCAAGGTTTTCCCTTAAAGCAATTTCTGCTTTTTTAAGCTCTCTTCCCAAATACATTGAATGTTCTAAGGTTTGTTCGAAATCTCCTACTAAATGGAGCTGAGCTATTGTATCACAAATTTCTTTTGCATTATCGCTTACTATTTTTTTATTAATTTTACCTTTTTTATAGTGTTCAGCTATTATTTTTTTTCTTTGTTCATCAATACTGATTACAAAATAGCCATTTGGGTCTTGAATCCAATGAGTTGGCTTAGCCGTAATTTCAGGCATTTTTTTGATTTTAATTGTCTCTGCTGTGAATTCCTCGGGTTTTGTTTTTAAAAGCTTATCTACAACCTCCTCAATTTTTTCGCTATTAGTTTCCCCAACCATATTGATAATCGTAATCTGTTCTCTAAATCTTTCGATTAATTTTTCATCAATATTTCTTAAATGGGGCAAATTCCCTTTTGCCCCAATAATTCTTTTTTCTGAATCTGTTCCGTTTTTCTTTAAGGCTTCTATTGCTTGAGAAACAAAATGACCCTTTGATTCCCTTCCACAAAGAACTAAATATCTAATACTTGGATTGGAAACTATGTTTTGAATTATTTTTTCAATACCAAGGTTTTCAGTAACACATTTTCCAATAATTGCTACTTTATTCAAATCAACTTCTATCTCATCAATGCTGGCATTGGTACAAACAGCGATTGAAGAATTTTTGTTACCTATTTTGTATCTTCCTTCTACTGAGGGCCAATTTTGTAAATTCATATTTTCTCAAGCTTGCTTTCTTCCGGAGATTTAGCCCCCACATATTTTGCTCCTTTCTTTTTATAGTAGGGAGTCTCAACTGGTGAAGAAAGCTCTTCAAAAATTAACTGACAAATTCTTGTTCCTGGATACAGAAGAATAGGCATCATTCCAATATTCTCCATTTCAAGATTAATTCTTCCTCTAAAACCAGCATCAACATGGCCGGCAGTTGAATGAATAACAATTCCCAATCTTCCAATGCTTGACCTTCCATCAATTCTGGCCACAATATTGTCGGGCAAAGAAACTTCCTCTATGGTGATACCTAAAATGAACTGTCCGGGCTGAAAGACAAAAGTTTCGTCGTCCTTAATTTTTATTAATTCGGTCATATCATTAAAGGTTTCTGGCTTTCTGGTATCAATAAATGGCTTTCGTGTATGATTAAAAACTCTAAATTCATTCCCTAATCTTAAATCAAGGGAAGCTGAGCCAAGTTGTTCTTTAAAATTTGGCTTGGGCTTTATTTTGATTTTTCCTTCTTTAATATATTTTTTTATATCTTTATCTGAAAGAATCATATTTTAAACCTCCAGTTTGTGAGCTGGAGCTAATTGTAAAATACTAAATTTTTTTCTAATCCACAAATCTACTACTTCGTATATTCCAAAGAAAATAATAACATAAAATAAATCTCCAAGCAAAGTATTTTTAAAAAAAGGAATGGCCATTATATAACACTCAACCAACCCTGAGAGGGTTTTTTGATACCAAGGAGTAAAGACCCAGAAACCAAAATTAGTAATAATAAAAAATAAAATTGAACAACAAAATGAACCTCCTAAAATTGTATACCATTTCTTCTCTTTTTTTAACCAAATTCCTAAAATCACACATAAAATAAAACTCCCATAGACAGAGAGCATTAAAAGAGGATAGTAAAAACCAATAAAAATATCGGAAAAAAACATCGCTAAAACTGGTAGGATTAGAGCCAGTTTTTTAGAAAGATAAACTCCCCCAAACAAAGCTATAGCACAAATTGGAGTAAAATTAGGAGGATGAGGTAAAATCCTTAAAATTCCTCCTCCAAGAACTAAAATTAATGCAATTATAAACTCTAGAGTTTTTCCTTTATTAGACAAAATAGTTTTTGTCATTAAAATTCTAAAGGAACTTCAAATTTCCACTCGACTTTATCACCTCCTTTAATTTCTTTTTTATCAGCTGCTATCGTAGGTAATTCATTATTAACCCAGTATTGCCACCATTTATTGTCGGTGCCACCCTTAAGTCCATCGATAGTTTCGACAAACACACCCATCCCTTCATACAAGGTTGATTCTATTTCAAAATTTTCTCTTTGAGCTAATTCTTCTAATAAGGAAAAAGCAGTTGCTCCAGAACAAGGAATAACTTGATACTCTAAAATTTCTCCTCCTCCCTTATTGATTAAGTAAAAAACTTTTTTTTGAAGGATTTCTTCTAAAGCTGCCTGATAAACTTTTTGAACTTCCAAGGAACTTTTTATTTCTTTTTGAATAAAATAGTGAATGCTGAAAAAAGAAACAATTGCTCCAAAAACTAAGATTATTACAATAATTCCTAATTTTTTATTAAAAATTTCCATGGTGGTATTTTTATTTCTCTATCTCTATCCCCATACTCCTGGCTGTTCCTTCAATAATTTTCATGGCTGACTCAATATCAGGGGTATTTAAGTCAGGCATTTTTCTTTCAGCAATTTTCCGAAGTTGGGCTTGAGTAATTTTTCCTGCCTTAACTTTCTTTTGTTCCCCAGACCCCTTTTCAATCCCAACAGCTTTCTTCAGGAGTTGGGAGGTTAAGGGCTGTTTTAATTTAAAATCATAAGTTTTATCTTCATAAACCGTAATTTCAACCGAAATAGTAAAACCCTCCTGTCCCTTTGTGGCATCGTTAAACTTTTGGCAAAAATCACTAATGTTTAGACCGTGTTGAGCTAAAGCCGGCCCTACTGGCGGCGCTGGGGTTGCTTTACCAGCTTCAATTTGAAGTTTGAGATTAGCAATAATTTTTTTAGCCATAATTATAGCTTTTTAATTTGAAGTGAATCTAATTCAACGGGAGTATCCCTGCCAAACATATTAATGAAGACTTTCACTTTTCCTCTATCAACATCAATTTCCGAAACCTTACCATCGAAATCTCTAAAGGGACCATCAATTATTTTTACCAAATCTCCTACTTTGGCATCAATTTTATATCGAGGTTCTTTTACTCCCATTCTTTTCTTTAAATTTTCAATCTCTTCGTTAGAAACCGGAATCGGGGTGGTGCCAGCTCCTACAAAACCGGTTACATTAGGAGTATTTCTAACTACATACCAACTGTCATCGGTAACAATCATTTCAACCAAAACATAACCTGGATAAACCTTCTCTTCAACTATTTTTCTTTTGCCGCTTTTTATCTTAATCTTTTTCTCTTTTGGCACCAAAACATTGAAAATTCTGTCTTCCATACCCAAGCTCTCAATCCTTTGTTTAAGATTTTTAGCTACTGCCTCCTCATACCCAGAATAAGTATGTAAAACGTACCAATTTTTTTCTTTTGGAATTTGCTGTTTTGGCATATTTTTATAGGATAAACCTATTTAAGAATCTTGTGAAGAGAAAGTCAACTGCCCCTAAAAATAAAGCTACAACCACCGTGGTGACGATAACAATTAAAGTATATCTTATGGTTTCTTTTTTGGTTGGCCAATTAACTTTTTTCAACTCAAGCCAAACCTCTTTTAAAAAAGTTTTAATTTTCTTGAAAAATCCGAATCTTCTAAATTTCATAATAAATTGATTAAATGTCTAAATTCTTAACCTTCTTCGCATGAACTCAAGGAGCTAAAGCTCGTTTCCACATGCGAAGAACTATATATCTAAATTTTTGACCTTCTTCGCATGTGTTTGAATGAATTTTTTGCGCGGTAAAACCTCTTTACCCATCAAAATGTCAAAAATTTTATCTGCCTGGTGAGCCGATTCAATATTAACCTGAAGCAAAATTCTATTTTGAGGATTCATGGTCGTTTCCCATAATTCTTCAGGATTCATCTCGCCTAAACCTTTATAACGCTGGATAGAAGGAGTTCCTACTCTTTGCTTTTTCATCGAATTTAAAATTTTAGCTTTCTCTTCTTCAATATAAGCATATTCAACCTGCTTACCCGTTTGGATTTTATAAAGTGGGGGTTGAGCAATGTATAAATAACCTTTTTCAATTAACGGTTTAAAGTAGCGGTAAAACAAAGTTAAAAGCAACGTTTTGATATGATTCCCGTCAGAATCCGCGTCGCACATTATAACAATTCGATGATACCTTGCTTTCTCTAAGTTAAAATCTTCGGCTATTGCTGTCCCTAAGGCAATAATTAAAGACTTAATTTCTTTTGAAGCTAATACTCTATCTAATCTGGTTCTTTCTACATTTAAAATTTTACCCCGCAGAGGCAAAATTGCTTGAAAATGGCGATCCCTGGCCTGCCTTGAACTCCCGCCGGCACTCTCGCCCTCAACTATAAAAAGTTCTGATTCCTCGGGTTTTTGGGAGGAACAATCAGCCAGCTTCCCGGGCAAAGCCAGACCTTCTAAAATTCCTTTTCTTAAAACCGTTTCTCTGGCTGCTCTGGCTGCCTTTCTCGCTTTTTGAGATAAAATAGAATTTTCAATAACTGCTTTAGCGTCATGGGGATTTCTTTCAAGAAAATCCATTAAGGTTTCAGAAACTACTGAATCAACCGCTAATCTAGCTTCTGGGTTTCCTAATTTTGACTTGGTTTGGCCTTCAAATTGGGGCTCTCTAATTTTAACCGCCACTATTGCCGTTAATCCCTCTCTAATGTCTTGACCCGATAAATTATCATCATTTTCTTTAAGAAAACCGTTTTTCCTAGCATAATCATTAAGGGTTCTGGTTAAAGCAGCTCTAAATCCGGTTAAATGAGTGCCCCCTTCTTGAGTATAAATATTATTAGCAAAAGATTCCTCATAAGACTCGTATTCTTTAGTATAACAAAGAGCAACTTCTGATAAAACTCCATTTTTTTCTCCCGAACCATAAAAAATATTTGGATGGCGAAGAGGTCTTTGACGGGTGAGGTATTTAACATAAGAAACAATCCCTCCCTCAAAATAGAAAGTATAATCCTGGGAAGCCTGAGGAACTCGTTTATCAAAAACAGTAATTTTTACTTCTTTAGTCAAATAGGCCTGTTGACGCAAATGATTTAAAATTCTTTTTAAATCGAATTTAATTTCTTTAAAGATTTCTAGGTCTGGCTCAAAAACAACACTGGTGCCGGTTTGTCGACAAGAACCCTCTTTTTTTACTTTAGTTTTAACTTCCCCTTTACAATACTCTTGAGAATATCTATTCCCTCCCCTGCAAACCTCAACCTTCATATATTCAGATAGGGCACAAACTACTGAAATTCCCACCCCGTGCAATCCTCCTGACACTTGATACACCTTTCCCCCAAACTTTGCTCCAGCGTGCAAGGTAGTCATTACTGTTTCTAAAGCTGATTTTTTTGTCAGAGGATGTTTATCTACCGGAATTCCCCGACCATTATCTACTATTTTTACTCTATTTTGAGGCAAAAGTGAAACTTCTATCTTATTACAATAGCCCATAATGCTTTCGTCGATACTATTATCTATGGTCTCATAAATCAAGTGATGAAGGCCGTCTGGTCCTGTTGTTCCAATATACATGGCCGGTCTTTTCCGAACCGGTTCCAATCCCTTCAATACATAAATATCTTTGGCTGTATAGCCAGACACTTTGGTTTTTCTGGTCTGTTTTTTCTTCCTTTTGATTGTTTTTTTTGTTTTCGTCTTTTTCCGAACCATAGTAAATTAGGCCAATTAGAAATTATAAATTTTTATCGACGTACTTGCCATTCTAGATTTTTTTCTAAAGCTTTGATTATTTTTTGCTGAATTTTATCTATTTCTTTTGAGCTTAAGGTGCGGTCTTCTGCTTGGTAAATTAAGTGAAAGGCAAAATTCTTTTTATTGTCTGGGATTTCTTCACCCTCATAAATATCAAAAACATCAATATCTTTTATTAGTTTGCCTCCTGAGCTATTGATAATATTTAAAACTTCTATCACTTTGGTTTCTTTTGGAACTAAGACTGCTAAATCTCTAATTGCAACCGGATAAACAGAAACTGGTGAATAAGCGCTTTCTTGAGAAGCAATTTCTTTTAATTTTTCAAAATCAAGCTCAAAACCCACCAACCTATTTTTTATCTTTAACTTTTTAAGAAGATTGTTAGAAATCTCTCCCAAAAATCCCATTTCTTGATTGTCTATCTTGATTTCGGCACAAATCCTAGAATTCCAAATAGAAATTTTTGAATCTTCGGGAGAGGCCTGATAATCAGCATACATTCCCAATTTATTAAAAAGTAAATCAACCATGCCCTTAACTTGATAAAAATCTCCTCCTTCTAATAGCCCAACAAGCATTCTTTTTTCTTCATAATTCTCAGTTGCTACTTTTGCTTTTTTCTTTTTAAATGTCTTGCCAAGCTCAAAAATTTTAATTTCTTTAGAAAACTTTTGATTTTCTTTTACGTTTTTCAAAAGATTAATAATTAAGTTTGGTCTTAAATACTGATAATCAGCACTGGGCGGGTTTTTTAACTCTATCAGCTTGAGGGATTTATGCTCAAAAATATCAGCATCTTTTTGACTAATAAAAGAGCGATTATAAGCTTCAAAAAATCCCACTTCTTTTAAAATGTTTTTAATGAAGTTTAACCAAAAAATATCAAGATTTCTTCTGGGAGAAGCTAAGGAAACCTGAGGCATAAGAGAAGGAATTTTTTCCAAGCCAAACACTCTGCCTATTTCCTCAATTAAATCTTCTGGTATCAAGATATCTAATCTCCAAGTAGGTATTTTTACCTTTATTTTCCTAAATCTTGCTTGAGAAGTTTCAAATCCTAACTTATTTAATATGTTCTTAATTGCCCTATCAGGAATCTTAACCCCTAACATATCCTCAACATCGTCTAAGTCTAATCTCGTTGTTTTAGCAAAAACCTTTTGAGGATAATAATCAACTAAACCTTGAGCTATTTGGCCTCCGGCAATTTCTTGAATTAATTCTAAAGCTCTATTAATTGCTGTTTCGGTTAAATTAGTATCAATCCCATGCTCAAAACGCCAAGAGGCATCTGTTTTAAGTTTGATTTTCTTTGAACCCAAACGAATAGTTTTTGGATTAAAATTGGCCGACTCTAAGACTATTCTTTTGGTTCTTTTATCAATTTCAGCTTTTTTACCACCCTTAATGCCAGCAATTGCCAAAGGTCCTTTTTTGTCAGCGATTAATAAAATATCTTTATCTAAATCATATTTTTCATTATCTAAAGTAAGAATCTTTTCTCCTTTTTTTGCCTTTCTAACAATTATTTTCTGCCCAGCAATCTTGTCTAAATCAAAAGCATGTAAGGGTTGACCTGTTTCTAACATTACATAATTAGCAATGTCTACAATATTACTAATCGGACGCAAGCCACAAACGTCCAATCTTTGCTGCATCCATTTTGGAGAAGGTCCAACCTTAATGTCAATCATTACCCCAGCAGTGTATCTGAAACAATCATTTTTGTCCTTAACCTCTATTGAAACAAGGTTTTTAGCTTTTAAATCTTTGTTTTCTTTAAGTTTGGGAGCTGACAATTGAAAAAAGGAATTTATAAGCATAGAGCACTCACGCGCTATACCAATAAAAGAAAAACAATCACAAGCTCTGTTAGGAAGTACGTTAATATCAAGAACAAAATCATTTCCATTTTTTTTAACCTTTTCCACCTCAAAAGAATGCATGGTTAAAAGTTCAGCCAGCTTTTCTGGTTTAGGTAATTTCTTTTTTGTTAGGCTTTGAAGCCAATTATAGGAAAACAACATATCAATTTAAAATTGTTTTAAAAATCTAATATCATTATTATAAAAAAATCTAATATCTTTAATTTTATGCTTTATCATTGTTAGTCTTTCTAAACCCATGCCAAAAGCAAATCCTTGCCATTTTTGAGGGTTCAAGCCCGAATGCTTAAAAACATTAGGATGAACCATGCCAGCCCCCATTAATTCTATCCAGCCAGAGTTTTCACAAGCAGGACATCCTTTTTGATTACAAATAGGACAAGAAACATCCATTTCAAAAGAAATTACAGTAAAAGGAAAATAGCCTGGTCTTAAACGAATCTGGGCTGGTTTACCAAAAAACCTTTCTAAAAACTCTCTAATAATTGCCTTATAATTAGCTATAGTTACTTTTCCTTTTTCGTCTACCATAAGTCCTTCAATCTGATAAAAATTAACTTCGTGGCTAGCATCAGTAGATTCATATCTAAAAGTTCTGCCAGGCACAATAATTCTCAAGGGGGGTTGATTTTTTTCCATAAAACGGATTTGAACTGGCGAGGTGTGAGTTCGCAATAAAAGCCCCTCTTTTAAATAAAGAGTGTCCCAAAGATCTCTGGCTGGATGGTCTTTAGGAATATTAAGAGCATCAAAATTATACCATTCGGTCTCAATTTCTGGACCATCAATAACTGAAAAACCTAAGAATTGAAAAATGTTCTCAGCTTCTCTCCGGGCCTGAGTTATTGGATGAAGATGACCAATCTTTATTCTTTTGCCAGGAAGAGTAACATCAATCCACTCCCCTTTTTTGGTTTTCTTTTTAGCTTTGCTTTCAATGTTTTGAGCTTTTTTATTAAGCTCTGTTTTTAAAAAATCTTTAAGCTCATTAGCTGCTTTACCTATTTTTGCTCTTTTTATTTTTGATAAGTTTTTTAAAGATCTTAAAATCAAGGTAATTTGGCCTTTTTTACCTAAATATTTTTTAAAAAGCCCATCCAAATCCTTTAAGTTTTTAACGATTTTAATGTCTTTTACTGCCTGATTTTTAAGCAATTTAAGGTCTTGCAACATATGCTATTATATTACTATTTTAACTTAATTTTAAGTAAAAATCAACTCTAAACTGTGAATAAAATTAGCTTAGAAATAATTCTAAGCTAATTTAATATGCGGGCGCGGGCGATGGGATTTGAACCCACGATCTCCTCTGTGACAGAGAGGCACTTTGAACCAGACTAAGCTACGCCCGCAGAGTGACGGTGGGGGGATTCGAACCCACGACAAATGGCTTATGATGCCACTGCTCTACCACTGAGCTACACCGCCATAGTTTTGGTGCGGGGTAAGCCCACATTAACAGCTTTTTGAGACGACCTTAGACATCAATCTACTCCCCGGCACTATTTAATATTCTTGTTGCGGGGGCAGGAATTGCACCTGCGACCTCCAGGTTATGAGCCTGGCAACCTACTACTAGTCCACCCCGCGAAGGTTATGAGTCCCCCGCTTCTAGCAGGATACTACTCCTCCACGCCGCGAAGGATATATTAAATATTTTATCGAAATTGGTAATAAAAGTCAACCCTATTAAAAAACCTCCAAGTCTTTAAGAGCTTTCTCGAAAATTGCTAAAACTCGTTTTGTCTCCCCAAGGGTCAATTTATAATCGGGATCATGTAAAAGATTGTTGCGAATTTTATGAGCCGACAAAAGCTCTTCAATGTTGGGAAGGGTCTCTTTAGTTATTATTTTCTCCAACCTTTCCCCTAGTGTTGAACCTGCATAGCCCATCCGTGCTAAAGTATCATTGAGCATTGAATCAGCTTCAATAACAGCTAATTTATATTCAGATTCTAAACCTTTGTCTAATCTTTTTGTGGTTTTTTTCCATCTTCTCGTAACTTCCCCAAGCCAATAAGGTTTATAAGTTAAAAACTCCACTAAATCTTGTAAAATAATTTTTCTTAACCAGCTGGTATTTAAAAGGAACCAAATAGTCCCCCCTAGAAAAAATAAAGAAAAAAGTATGAAAATAATTTTTACTACCAAAAGCCCTCCTTCAATTGGAGGAGAAATTAGAAATGAAATTATGTTTTCTATTTCCTGTTCTAACATGCTTTTTCAAATATTTGAGCTATTGATAAAATTTCGTGTTCTTTAAATGCCTGCCCGATTATTTGAAGCCCCACAGGTAAATTTCCTATTTTTCCCACTGGTAAAGAAATGGCCGGCAATCCAGCTAGGTTAACCGCTCCCATATAAATATCAGCAAGATACATGGAGAGTGGATCAATAAGCTTTTCCCCCAACTTAAAAGCTGGAGTAGGTGCAACTGGGGTCATCAAAATATCAACCTCTTTGAATGCTCTATCAAAATCCCTTTTGATTAATGTTCTAATTTTTTGACATCTCAAATAATAGGCGTCGTAATAGCCTGCAGATAACGCATAGGTGCCTAACATGATTCTTCTCCTGGGCTCTTCTCCAAATCCTTCTCTTCTCGATTTTAAGTAAAAATCAATCAAGTCTTTTGCTTTTTTTGTGAAGTGACCATACTTAATTCCATCATACCTGGCTAGATTAGCCGAAACTTCTGAGGGCATAAGAATGTAGTAAGCGGCTAGGGCATAGTCTGTACTATAAGGCAGGCTTATTTCTTTGATTTTTGCTCCCCAAGATTCATATTTTTTAATAGCTGATTTAATTATTTCTTCTACCCGAGAATCAATACCTTCTGCAAAATATTCTTTAGGCACACCGATTGTTATGTTTCCTATTTTGGGTTTTGGATGTTTTATTTTATCTATCTTTATGCTCGTTGAATCCAAATCGTCTTTCCCAGAAATTATATTAAACACAATTCTAGCGTCCTCAACTGTTTTTGTGAAGGTCCCAATCTGGTCTAAAGAACAAGCCATGGCAATAAGGCCATACCGAGAAACAGCTCCATAGGTAGGCTTTAATCCTACTACTCCGCAAAAAGAAGCGGGTTGTCTTATTGAACCACAAGTATCTGAACCCAGAGCATAACAACACATATTGGCAGCTACGCCAGCAGCTGAACCACCTGAGGAACCACCTGGAACACGAGTCAGGTCGTGGGGATTTCTTGTAGGGAAGAAACCAGAGCGCTCAGTAGAAGAACCCATTGCAAATTCATCCATATTAGTCTTGCCCAAAATCACAGCTCCCTGTTCTTTAAGCCTCTTTATGCAAGTGGCATCGTACGGAGCCATATAATTTTCTAAAATCTTGGAACCGGCAGTGCATCTTACGTCTTGAACTAATATAAGATCCTTTGCTGCCATTGGGATTCCAGCTAAAAAATAAATCTCTCTGCCAGCTGCAATCATTTCGTCCACCTTTTTTGCTTGAGAAAGAGCTAAATTCTTAGTTACTGTTAGGAAAGCTCGAATTTCTTTATCTTCTTTTTCTATTTTATCTAAATAAGCCCGGCAAAGTTCCAAAGCTGAAAATTTCTTTTTTTTTAATCCTTCGTGGGCTTGAGAAATTGTCAATTCAGTTAACTCCATACTATAAAATCGATTTAACCTTTAAGTAATTATCTTTGATCTCTGACGCCTGTTTAAGTGATTTTTTCTTTGCTTGAGGATCAATATTTTTTACTTCATCCTCCCTCATTACATTTTCAAGTTGAACTGAATGAGAAGTGGGCTCTACTTTTGAAACGTTAACTTTTTTCAACTTCTTCATATAATCCAAAATCGAAGAAAGCTCCTTTTGCATCTTGTCTAGTTCTTTTTCTGTTAAACCTAATCTTGCCAGCTTCGCTATATGTTTTACCTCTTTTTTAGAAATCATAAAGAATAGATAGTTAATTGTTAATTGTCAATAGTCAATAGTTAATAGTTAAAGAATCGGCAATTAGCAATTAGCAATTTTTACCTCGGTGGTTCAAGGTATTCTGTCTCAACCAATACATCTCTCAGTTCATCCAAACTTTCCAAAACCATTCCCGCTCCCCTGACAACAGCTGTCATTGGATCTTCAACAATTTTTGTTGGGATTTTTGTTTCTCTTTGAACTAAAACATCTAATTGCCGCAAAAGAGAACCGCCTCCAGCCAAATGAATACCAGAAGTCATTATATCGGCTAATAATTCAGGTGGGGTTTCCTCAATAGCTATTTTTATTTCCCTAACAATTTGACCCACAGATTTCTCCATCGCCCTTCTAATTTCTTCATCAGACACTAAAATTTCCTCAGGCAAGCCGGTTACTAAATTTCTTCCACGCATTGGCGTTTCTTTCCTTTCTTTTAAGGGAAAGACAGACCCTATTCCGATTTTAATGTTTTCGGCTGTCCGTTCTCCAATTAACAATTTATATTCTTGTTCGGCAAACTGAATTATATCTTGGTTAAGTTTATCTCCAGCCACCCTTAAACTCTTAGATAAAACCAGCCCCCCGAGTGAAATTATTGCCACCTCGGTTGTCCCCCCACCAATATCAACGATAAAAATTCCTCCGGGTTCCTGAACCGGAAGTCGGGCTCCAATAGCAGAAGCCATCGGTTCTTCAATTAAAAAGACTTCTCTGGCACCGGCATTTTTTGTTGCATCAGAAACCGCTTTTTTTTCTACCTCGGTGACCCCGCAAGGAATACCAATAATTACCCTTGGTCTTGGGTTTAAAATAAACTTTGTTTCACGAGCTTTCTCAATAAAATATCTCAGCATTTGTTCTGTTACCTCAAAATCAGAAATTACTCCCGATCTCAGGGGCCTGATAGCTACAATGTGAGCCGGTGTCTTGCCTACCATCTCTTTAGCTTCTGACCCGATAGCTAAAACTTGCCCCGTCTTTTGATTTATCGCTACCACCGAGGGTTCTTGCATAACAATGCCTCTACCCCGTACATAAACCAAGGAATTGGTGGTTCCTAAGTCAATAGCAATATCTTGAAAAATTAAATTTCGAATTTTTTCAAACATACCTTAAAAGCTTTGAGAGGAGGATTAATTTTACTCGTTTTTTATCTCTTTTTTTAATTTCTACAGAGTTTTTCTTTAGGGTTCTTTCTGAAACAACCATTCGCCAAGGGATACCAATAAGGTCAGCATCAATAAATTTTTCACCAGCCGTCTTATCCCCTCTATCATCATACAATACTTCAAGACCCGTTTTTTGTAAATCTTTATATACCCTTTCGGCTATTTTTTTAACTTTGGGAATATCTTCAAGTAAAAGAAGGTGGACTTGAAAAGGAGCTACGCTTTCTGGCCACACAATTCCATCTTTGTCGTGATGAACTTCAACTATTGTAGCCAGTGATCTGGGAAGACCAATTCCATAACAACCCATAATTATAGGATGACATTTACCCGATTTATCTACAAACTCAGCTCCCATCACCTCACTATACTTTGTCCCAAGGGCAAAAATGTGGCCCACTTCAATTGTCTGTTTCTTTTCCAGGGAAGCTTTACATTTGGGACATTTTTTAATTTTTCCTGCTTTCTGGATATTAGCTGCAAAATTACACTTTTTACAGATTAAAACTTGGTCTTCCCCGGTTTCAGCCACAACCATAAATTCATGAGATATTTTCCCTCCAATTGTTCCTGGATCAGCTTCAACACAAACAGCTTTTAAGCCACATTTTTTAAATATTCTAAAATAAGCCTTTTTTACTTTTTCATAAAATTTTTGAAGGTCTTTTTCTGTGGCGTGAAAGCTATAAAGGTCTTTCATCATAAACTCTCTGGTTCTCAAAAGTCCTCCGCTAGAGCGCATTTCGTTGCGGAACTTGTTTTGAATTTGAAAAAGAGAAAAGGGAAGGTCTTTATAAGATTTTATCCTTTTTCTTACCAAATCAGTAATTACTTCTTCATGAGTGGGACCCAAAGCTAATTCTTTTTTGTGTCGGTCTTTTAGCTTAAATAAAGGAGGGTCAATTGTAATCCATCTTTTGGTCTCCATCCACATAGACCTTGGAGATAGAACGGGTAATAAAACTTCCTCTCCTCCAAGGTTTTCCATTTCAGTGCGGATAATCTTTTCGATTTTTCTCAAGACCCTCCAGCCCAAAGGTAGCAGACAATAAACCCCAGAACATAGCTGGGAAATGAAATCAGCTCTTAACAAGAACTTATGAGAAATCGCTTGAACTTCTTTGGAGGTTTCTTTTTTGGTTTTACAAAAAAGTTTAGAGTGTCTCATTTTAAAATAGTCGGGTGATGTCTTTTATTGTTACAAAAATCATAAGCAAAAATAATAAAGCAAAGAAAAAAGTATTAATGTTTTGCTCGATTTTTTGAGGAATGGGTTTCTTTCTAATTACTTCTATGCCTAAAAAAAGAAGTTTTCCACCGTCCAGAGCAGGAATGGGTAAGATATTAAATAAAGCAAGAAAAATTGAGATCATAGCTATAAGCCATAAATAATCATTTATTCCTCTTTCTAATGCTTGGACAGCTATTTCTCCTATCCCCACTGGTCCTCTTAATTCTACTAATTCCGATGGAAGTGGAATGCCTCGAATTACTTTTGATATAATCTCACCTAAAGTGAAGATTATCGAAAAGGTTATTCTTTTTGTTGCTAAAACTCCTTGAATCGGAGCTTGATACCAAGGATAAAGTTTTAAAGCGACTCTTGCTAAACCCACCCCCATTGCTCCTTCCTTACTTGGGGGAGAAACCCTGGGAATTAATTTAACATCAAAAATTTCTTTTCCCCTCTCAATCGTCAAAGTAATCTTTTGGCCCTTATATAAATCAACAAATCCTTGCACCTCTTTCACTTTAGTAATTGTTAATTGTTGATTGTTAATTGTTAATTCTTTTATGGTATCTCCTGTTTTAAGACCGGCAATTTGAGCTGGTGAATCAGTTACCACAGCTATAATCTGGACCTTAGGATTTATTAAAGTATGATTAGCTTTATCTTCAACCGCAGTTGGTAGTCCCCACACACCAGCGATGACACTCAAGAGAACAGCTGCTATTATCCAAAAACTAATCACCCCTCCAAGAACAATCAAAACTCTTTGCCAAATTGGTTTTCCAGTAAAACTTCGGGGTTCTTTAATTTCCTTTTCCTCTCCGTAAAGTTTAACAAAGGCTCCAAGCGGTAAAAAATTCAAAGAATAAATTGTTTCCCCAATTTTTTTTCCAAATATTCTTGGTGGAATACCTATTCCAAACTCCTCAACTTTCACCCCGAATTTCTTTGCAAAAATAAAATGGCCAAATTCATGAAGTGAAACTAAAAATATAAGACTAAAAAAGGTAATTAAAATTGAAATAATCATTTTATTCTATTATTTCTTTTTTCTTATTTTCAACAAGCTTTTGAATTTTTTCATTATATAAATCTGTTAAATCTTGTAATTCAGATTTTCCCCGATGTTTATCATCTTCTCGAATTTTTCCATTTTGAGTCAGTGTTTGAATTTCCTCCCAGGCCTCTCCCCTCCACTTTCTAATTGTTTTTCTGGCCTCTTCTCTTTTTTGAGAAACAATCTTTAATAAACTTTCTCGATATTCGGTACTTAAAGGCGGCAGAGAAAGTCGAATTACTTCCCCATCAACCACTGGATTCATTCCCAGAGAAGATCTGGAAATTGCTTTTTCTATTGACTCAATATATGATTTATCCCAAGCTTGAATTAAAATTTCTTTATTTTTAGAAACTGAAATAGCTCCTAATTGCAATAATCGAAATTTCTGGCCAAAACATTCTACCTCAATGTCCTCAACCAGAGAAGGTGAAATTTGGCCGGTTCGAATTTTAGTTAATTCTCTTTCTAAAAAAATAATAACTTTATCAAGTTCCGGTTTAATTTTGTCAATTATGTCTTTGTGATTCATGCTTCTATAAGAAATGTTTCTAGGGCCAATTTAGGATTAAGGTTTGTGGTTGAAAGTAAAAAATTTATCTTTTCTAAAAACTCGAGGCTATTTTTTAATTTCTTCAGCGAATAATTCTCCAACGAAACCCGGCAAGGTTGTAAATTTAATTGGCAAAATAAAGCATTTCTTAAAAAAGTCAACCAGATTTCTAAAATTTCTCTTAGATTCTCTTTTTGGCTCAGATTTCTTGCGTATTGAAAACGAAGATATAGGGGAGAATTTAAAATTTCTTCAAATTCTTTTATAATTTTCCTTCGATTTCTTAATTTTTGGGGATTTAAGATAAAGTCAATGGCCTCTCCCGGTCTCCCTCGAGAAATTGAAGCTATAAGCTCGCTTTCTGACTCGGAAAGCCCTTGTTTCTTAAGATAGTCTTTAATTTCAGATTTTTGAACCGGATAAAATTTAATAATCTCGCATCTGGAACGAATAGTTGGGAACAAGACTTCGGGTTTGGCAGTAATTAAAATTAAGACGGCTTTTCCTTTTGGCTCTTCTAATGTTTTCAAAAGGGCATGTTGGGCTTCGATTCCCATTGAATCTGCTTGGTCTATAATTGCTGTTTTCAAAGGACTTAAAGAGGGAGTAAGCTGTAATTTCCAAATAAGCTCTCTAATTTGAGAAATCTGGATGGTCTTTTTTTCTGGCCTAACAAAAATCAAATCTGGGTTTTGTTTCTGGGAGGAGCAACCCGTGATCAATGAAATCCATTTTAAAGCTATTGTTCTTTTTCCTAATTTAGCTTCTCCACAAAATAGATAAGCATGAGAAATTTTTTCCTGTTCTGCGCTTTGTTTAAGAAATCGCCATTGTTTTTTATGCCCAATTATCTTCATGTTCTTTTTATCATTACGCTCTTTTTATACAAATCTAAATTCTCCAAAATCACTCCCGCCCCCTTTGCTACACAAAAAATTGATTCTTCGGCCAAAATACAAGGAACGCCGGTAGATTGAGCAATAAGTTCTGCAAGGTTTCTTAACATAGACCCCCCTCCCGTAAGAACCATGCCTTTATCCATTATATCAGCAGATAATTCAGGGGGAGTATCTTTTAAAACTAGTTTAATAACCTGAATAATCTCTCCTAAGGTATCAGAAGTTGCTTCGCAAGCTTCATTAGAAGAAACTCGAATTGTTCTGGGTAAGCCCAAAATTAAATCTCTTCCTCGAATCTCTATTGCTCTTTCTTCTTTTTCAGGAAGGGCTGAGCCAATTTCGATTTTTACTCTTTCAGCGGTTGTTTCTCCAATTGCTAAATTATATTTTTTCTTAATATAATTTGAAATTGCCATATCCATTCTATCTCCAGCTACTCTTATGGAACGACAGGTAACTATTCCTCCCAAAGAAATTACAGCAACCTCTGTGGTTCCTCCTCCAATATCAACAACCATATTGCCCGAGCAAGAATTAATCGGGATTTCGGCTCCAATAGCAGCTAAAATTGGCTGTTTAACCAAATAGACCGCTTTGGCACCCGCTGCCATTCCGGCTTCAACTACGGCCCTTTTTTCGGTAGAGGTGCCGCCTGCCGGAACACCAATCAATAATTCTGGCCGAATAAATCTGAAAGTACCCGAAACTTTATCAATAAAATATCTCAACATAGCCTGAGTTATTCTAAAATCAGCAATTACTCCGTCTTTTAAAGGGCGGTAAACCCTAATGGTGTCTGGAGTACGACCCAACATCTCTTTGGCTTCTTCACCCACTGCTAAAATTTTGTTCTCCTGGAGGTCCACCGCCACCACTGAGGGCTCTTGTAAAACTACCCCTTTACTGGGGAGAAAGACCAAAGAATTACAAGTTCCGAGATCAATTCCAATTTTTCTAATCAGTATATTCATTATATTCATTGATTTTATTTCTTTCATCTTAACCCAAACCCTGAATTTTAGCAAGCTTTCAAAATTTATTAGTTGGAGTATAATGAGAAGATAATATGCAACAAAGAACCCGGAAAATTTTATTTCTGATTTGTTTTTGTTTGTTTTTGTCAATTACTCCAATAGCAGTTTTTTATTCCCAAGGATATCGAATTGATTGGGAAACAAAAAAAATAAGCCTGACCGGAGGCCTGTTTCTGAAAATTTGGCCAAAACAAGCAAATATTTATTTGGACTCCAAATTTAAAAAGAAAACTGATTTTTTCTTTGGTTCGGCTCTAATTGAGAATTTATTACCGAAAAAACATAAGGTTTTAGTAAAAAAAGAGGGTTTTTATCCCTGGGAAAAGACCTTAGAAATAAAAGAGAAAACAGTGACTACGGCTGAAAATATCATTTTGATTCCCCAAAAACCCAATTTTACAATCTCAACTCAAGACGCAGAAGGATTCTGGTTTTCTCCCGAAGAAAAAGAAGAACCTCTTGCCTTAGAAAATTTTATCTTTCTAAAAGAAGGCAAGGCGCTCTGTCTCTTCAACGAAAGCTCGGGGGTTTTTGAGAAATTTTTTGAGCCAATAAAGGATTTCAAGCTCTCTCCTGATTCTAAAAAATTAGTTTATTTTTCAGATTATGAAATTTGGATTTTATTTTTGAAAGAAGTAAAAAACCCGTCCTCAAGAAGGGCCGGTGAAAAACTTTTTCTACTCCGACTTTCTGAAAAAATTAGAGATGTCTCCTGGCTCAATTCTGATTATTTAATATTTACTGTCTCAAATAAAATTAAAGTTTCGGAAATCGATACCAGAGATAGAATAAACATTGTAGATTTGGCTGAATTTGAAAACCCAGAGATATTCTTTAATGAAAAGGATAAAAAACTATATATTTTAAGTAATGGAAATTTATATCAATCTCAAGCCCTACTACCCTAAAATATTATCAACTCAAAAAAGCCCATTGTGGGCCTTTTTGATTTTTTCCGAGCTCCCCCCGCGAAACAATACTAGAACCTGTTTGCTGCATTTATTTATTAAATAAATCCCTTAATATAACTCTATCGTAATCAGAAATTTTTAAGTTTTTCAACTCTTCAAATGAGAATAATCCTAAATTTTGTCCCTCCTCCTGTTGCCTTCTTAATTCCTTAAAAGAAACAGAAAGAGGAGCAATAAAAACAAACTTCTCGTGTAATCCATCTTCTTGTTGGAATTCATATCTTTTAAAAAATTCTAAATTTTTAAACTCTATCCCTAATTCCTCTTTTGCTTCTCTTCTAACAGCATCTTCTGGAGTTTCATTCTCTTCTATTTCGCCACCAAAGAAAGCCCAGTAATCCGGAAGTCTTAAAGCGGTTTTCTCTCTATGCTGAAGAAGCGCTCTGCCCTCCTCGTCCTTTAATACAAATAAAGCTACTCTTCTCACATACATATTTTCATCTATTCCATTCTATCAAATCTATCAAAAAACCGCCTTCTTGGCAATTTTTAGAACGGGGTCAGAATCTGAATGATGCCTATTAATTTTATTTTATCGCATTTTCACCAGCTAAATAACCAGTGCTCCAGCAAATTTGAAGGTTAAATCCGCCGGTCGGACCATCAACATTAATAATTTCACCGGCAAAAAATAAATTATCAATTATTTTTGACCTCATTGTTTTATCATTTATTTCTTCCAAAGAAATTCCGCCGCTTGTAACTATTGCCGAATTAAAACCCGAAAGCCCCTCTGCTGTTATTTCAAGATTTTTTAACAATTTTACTAAAGTATGCCTTTCTTCTTTTGTAATGCTGTTTACCTTTTTTTCTGGATCTATGTTGGACAATTTCACAATTATAGAGATTAATTTGCGAGGCAGAAGATCGATCAAGCAATTTTTAAACGATTTATTCTGGTATTTTTTAAAATCCCTTTGAATTCTTTTGTCTAATTTTGCAAAATCTAAAGCCGGCTTCAAATCAAGTGATATTTTAACTTCCCCCTTTTTCAATAGTTCCCCAACTTTCTTACTTATGCCCAGAATTATAGGGCCACTCAAACCAAAGTGGGTAAATAAACATTCTCCGAATTTGCTACATCTTTTTTTATCTTTTTGAAAAACGCTTATTTCAACATTTTTCAAGCTTAAACCTTGTAATTCTTTAACCCAGCTTTCTTTTGTTTTTATCGGAACTAAGGCAGGAGATAATTCCTTAACGTGATGCCCCAAATCCTTTGCCCATTTAAATCCATCTCCGGTGGAACCAGTTAAGGGAAATGATTTCCCGCCTGTGCAAAAAATATAATTTTCGGCCACAATCTCTCTATTTTTCAATATCAATTTTTTAATTTTA
>Ga0114919_10000961_pt1 | contig 23115 bp, 23 predicted proteins | sample BlataG_FD_88682 | JGI IMG/M metagenome (GOLD analysis project Ga0114919, IMG submission 88682) | Deep subsurface microbial communities from Black Sea to uncover new lineages of life (NeLLi) - Black_00105 metaG | ecosystem: Environmental > Aquatic > Marine > Oceanic > Sediment | place: Atlantic... | reverse complement strand
CGGCCGCTGATGCTCCTGCTGCTCGTGATCGGGGGCCTCAATACCGTGATCAGCTTGTTTTATTACCTGCGGGTGCTGAAGGTAATGACCTTTGATCCGCTGCCCGGTGACCGGGTATCCGAGCCTTTTCCCTTGGTGTCAATCCCCGGCGCCATGGTCACCGGGCTCGTTGTTCCGGTTGTCGTGTTCGGGGTTTTCTGGTCAGGGCTTTATGCGGCTGCCCAGTTGGCTGGGGCGATTGCCTCCTGAGTGGGTCTTCGGCCGGGACTGCGCAGGTGTTCTGGGAGTGCGTCTGATGAGAACCTATGATCCTCGCTTGGTGAGTGGCGAAGTGCTGAGTCGGCTGATCTGCCTGCTCCGGCGGTCGCCGCTGATGTACCTGGCCGAATCAGGCATCTGGACCTATCGCGGTGGTGAGGATCTGAAGCTCGTGCTGGCCGACGTAGCTGCCGACCACCAGAATTTCATCGACCGGGCAGAAACGATTCTCAACGATCAGGAGCTGGAGCTGCCGCAATCAGCATTTCCGCTCTCGTTCACGGGTTGGCATGACGTCGATCTTGGGTTTCTGCTGGGCCGTGTGATTGTCGATCTCACCAATCGGCAGCGGGAGATTGTCAGCCTCATTGAAGGGGCGGATCTGGCAGCTAGTCATGGCGGATTCACCGCTGGTCGAGCAGCTGAATTGGTTCGTGAAGTGAGGGCGGCGATCGACGGGCACGTTGACACGCTTACTCAGCAGCAGGCCAGGCTTGTCCAGAAAGCGACTGCTGCTGGCCCGACTCCGACTGGATGAAGCGTCCCGACGGCCGGCCGATGGACTTTTACGACAGCCACTGCCATCTCGATCCACTCCGCTACAGCGGAGATCTTGAAGGTGTTCTTGCCCGTGCTCGGGCCGCGGGCGTCACCCGGTTGACAGTGATTGGCACCCGGGCAGCCGACAGTGAGGCGGCAGCGGACCTCTGCGCGACGGAAACGGGACTGGTCAGTGCGGCTGGCATCCATCCCAATGACGTGGCCGAGATTGAGCCCGATGAGTGGGATCGGATTACCCGGCTGATCGTCTCCGGGCGGGTGGCGGCAGTCGGTGAGACTGGTCTGGACTGGTTTCGTGATACTGCAGGCCGGGATGTCCAACGAGACTTTTTTGATCGTCACATCCGTTTGGCCCAGAAACTTGGACTGCCGCTGGTTATCCACTGCCGCGAAAGTATCCGTGATGTTTTGGACGCCCTTTCAGGGGCCTGTCGCCACGGCCCTTTGACCGGTGTGCTCCACAGTTTTACTGGGACTGTCGAGGAGGCTGCCGAGGCGGTCGACCTGGGTTTTTACCTCGGATTTGCCGGCATGGTGACCTTTCGATCAGCCGATGTGCTCCGGAAGGTTGCCGCAACCGTGCCAGCTGATCGGCTGCTGATTGAGACCGATAGTCCATTTCTTTCTCCGGAACCGTTGCGGGGAAAGCGGAATGAGCCGGCTCATGTCATCCACACTGCACGGTGCCTCGCGATTGCCCGGGGCGAATCACTCGACCACCTTGCCGCAACCACCACCGCCAATGCCTGCCGGCTGTTTCTGCGACAGGAAAGCTGATGGTTGGGTAGCCAATACAAACCGCAACAATCTTTCACGGAATCGTGTTCGCTGATCAACTGCCGGAAACCGGCGTCGTTCACCCCTCAGGAGATTACCCAGATGGTACGCACTCCCAGCACCATGCTTGCCCTCGGCACATCTGCGCCGGACTTTTCGTTGGTGAATGTCGATGGCCGCACCCTTTCGTTGGCGGACGTTGCCGGCTCGCGGGGTACAGTCGTCATGTTCATTTGCAACCACTGCCCGTTTGTCAAGCATGTGGCCGACCAATTGGCAACTCTCGGCCGAGACTATCTGCCACAGGGAGTTGGTATCATTGCCATCAGTTCCAATGATGTGTCGACCCATCCGGCCGACTCCCCCGAGCAGATGGTGCGGGAAAGTGAGGAGCGGGGCTATGAGTTCCCCTACCTGTTTGATGAAACCCAGCAGGTGGCCAAGGCCTACCATGCTGCCTGCACGCCTGATTTCTATCTCTTTGATGGCAACCGCCGCCTTGTTTACCGCGGGCAACTCGATGACAGTCGGCCTGACAGTGGCATTCCAGTCACGGGTGCCGATCTCAGGCGGGCGATCGATGCGGTGCTTGCTGGAACACCTGTTCCGGAGCCACAGAAGCCGAGCATTGGCTGTAACATCAAGTGGAAGCCGGGGAATGAACCGGACTATTTCCCTCAAGGCTGATGCGGTGGGGTTCCGCTGCGGCTGATTGTTCGCGGGAAAAGTAATCCGTGGCCCTGCCCGCAAGCTTGGGAGATCGCCAGCTCACTTGGTCAATCGCCGAAACCCCGGAGGCTTTTCGAGTCCACTCAGTTGCTGCATCCGGGCGGCGGCCGACAATTTCTACAGTCTGCTACCGCGGCTGTGTCTTTGAAGGAGCCTTTTCCGAACCGCCACGGCGGGATGCCATGCTGCTGAGGCTCTGCGTCTCTTCTGGATCGAGGCTGGCTGCCCGGAGGTTCTCCCGTTGGATCGCCTCGTAGACTTCCTGCCGGTGCACCGGAATCTCCGCCGGGGCATTTATACCCAGCCGTACTTTGTCCCCTCGAATGTCAACGATCGTCACGACGATGCTGTCGCCGATCATGATGCTTTCATCACGTTGTCTGGAGAGTACGAGCATCGCTGGGTCCTTCCTGATGTCTTTGCTCACCGACGATCTACCGCGTCGGCCGTCGTCGAATTATGCGCTCTTTTTTAAGGCAGTCGGATTTGGATCGAGTTGATATGCCATCGACAGATCCCCGCTGGCAACGACTTGCCGGCCTGTACGTTCTTCAAGGTTGATGACGATTGGCGCTTTGAGATTGAGAGTGAGGCTTGTTGCATTTTTGCCGACAATGACCACCAACTGGGCCTGTCGAATGTCATGCAGCCGCAGCGGGGTCAGTTCACTTCGCGGGATGCGAACCTGATACTGCGGGACGAATCGGCGGGGACTCACCACGGCAATAGCCACATCGCCGCGGACGGTACTCTGGAGCCAGCCGAGCGCGTCGTTGTCCGAGTCAGCAAGCAGCGCCCACTCGCGGCAATGCTCAAGGCCTGGGAGGCCGCTGGGAAAGGTCAGCAGGTCAGCCGCATCGACATCAATTCGGCCGAATCGCGTAGTGTTGATTCGCATCGGTCTGGCACTCCTTCGCCGGGATTCATCCCGGCTTCGAACACGCTGTGTTGCCGGGGCGAACGGGCTCCCGCCCACTCTTCTTTCGTACCATCGGCAGAAAGGGTGGTTCGGGTCGAGAAAAAAGGCTTGGCGAAAGCGGCGGGATCGGGAAAGTTCTGCCGGACGCAGGGTTGACGGGGTTGACGGGGTTTTTTCGGCCTCAGGCAGTTGGTTTTATTCCCACATCGGTTGTGTCCGCCAGGCAGCCAGGGGGGCCAGCAACAGCAGGGGGCCCCAAGCAGCGAGCGAGGGGCTCACAAGGTAGCCGGTCGCCAAGGCATGAAAGCCAAGTGTTGTTAGAAAGAAGATTACCGTCATCAGCACGCACAGCCCCACGGCGATGAATACTCCGCGTCGGCTCGGTCCGACCACCAGTGGAATGCCGAGCAGGGCCAACGCCATGTCGAGAAAAGGTGCCACGAAGCGGGCATGCACACGGAGCGGCACCTCGGCGCCGACGCCAAGGCTGGGGTTTGCGATCGCCCTGATCAGTTCCGGTGTCGAGGAGTACTGACTCCAGTTGGACGAACCGATCATCTGCTCGAAGGTGACACCGCTGGAGACAAAACACTGTCCGGGCTTGAGCCAGTCGGCTGAACCGGCGGTCTGAGCGACCGTGAATCCGTCGAGCGTAAGCGGCGGCAGGCTGTCGATGTCGGGAGGGGTTTGGACGCCACGAAGCAGATAGCCGGCAGGATGGTTTTCAGTGACGGGCCGCCAGAGTGCCTCAACCGCGTCAATCTGGGGCCCATAGTCCGCCAGCAACGGTGGCATGAGGAGGCTCGGAGACTCGATTCGGCGGCTTGCTTCCTGATAGGTGCGGCCCCGAAACAGAATTTCGGTTTCGTGGTCATAACGGGCCTCGAAGGGCTTTTCTGTTTTTCCACTAAGATCCTGGGCGTTTCTGGAAATCGATGTCCGAATTTCAGGGAGTATGAATTCCCGATTGGTGACGGCGACAAGGCTGACTAGTGCTGTAAACAGGATGGCCGGCCGGGCGATCCGCCACCGGGTAATGCCGGCGGCAAGCAGGGCGGTCAGCTCGTTGTGTCGCTCAAGCCAGGAGAGGGCGAACATGCCGCTGGCAAGCGAGATGATCGGGCTGGTGGCGTCAAAAAATGAGATCAGGCGATAGCCGTAATAGCGGCCCAGCACGACCGCAAGCCCCCCGGTCTCTTCCGCATGGGTGACGAATTCCTCGAGATTCGTGAACGCATCGATGACAAAGGTGAGGCCGGCGAGGCTCAGGAAAACGATGCAGAAGGACTGCAGTTGGCTCCGGAACAGATAGCGGTCGATCAGCATGGAGACACGCTGGCCAGTGAGGGGTGCGGCGGGGGGCGGAAGATAGGTAGGATGTCGGTCGAAGTCAATTCCGTTCCATGAGCCGTTCTTATCGTCAATTTGTTTGTCTTGGGATGCCTCACTCAAACTCCGTCACAAAGACAATCTGGATGACCTGCAAGGGCTGGGCGACCACGGTCGTGGCGGCGGGCGAGGAGCTTGTCTTCCCGGCGGCTTGTCGCATTTGCAGTCGGCCGTTGCCCGAAGGTGGCAGAGGTTCGGGAGAGGATGTACTGGCTCACCGGCTTTGTGCCGGCTGCCGGATTGAACTCTGTGATCAGACCCCACGGTGCAAACGCTGTGGACTGCCCGGGGTGGGTGGGGGTGACTGCGGTGGCTGCCGCCAGCTTGCGGCCAGACTGGGGAAGGGGCAGCCTGCCTGGCGGGAAATCTCTGTACTCGGTCGCTATGACGGCCTGCTTCGCGAGGCGGCGCTTCAAGCCAAGCATCCGGCGGGCGAAGATCTGGCCGAACTGCTCGCCCTGCTCCTCATTTCTCAGCGGCCGGTTGTCCGGTCATGGGAGATTGCGACCGTCGTGCCAGTGCCGATGCACTGGCTGCGGCGGTGGCGGCGGGGAACCAATGCAGCCGCGGGAATGGCCGGCCAACTGGCTCGTGAACTGGGCGTACCGCTGCGGCATGCCCTGGTCAGGTCGTCCCTCAGGCCGCCACAACGCAGCCTGCCTGCGGCAGCCCGACCAGCTAACGTAGCGGCGAGTTTTCGGGTACGTGACCGACGGGTGCGCGGCAAAACTGTGCTGTTGGTCGATGATGTCGCCACCACCGGAGCGACTCTGGCCGCTGCAACACGGCTGCTGCTGGAGGCCGGTGCGTCGCTAGTTTACGCTGCTGTCGCGGCACGGGCTGAGGCTTCTGCCGATTTAATCTGATTCCGATCGTCCGTCCCTCGTGGCCCCAGCCTCAACTCTGCGATGGAACCATTCGACCAAACGTCCGAAGTGCCGCTTTCCAGTCCGGCCTCAATCCGGGTTGGAACCCGCGGAAGTCAGTTGGCCCGTGCACAAACCGGCCAATTGATCGAGCAACTACGGGCGATGGGGCACATCGTCGAGGAGGTCATCATTTCGACGAAGGGAGACAACCGCCAGGATCTTCCGATTGCCCGAATTGGGGATGACGGTGTCTTTGTTAGGGAGCTCGAAAGAAGCCTCCTCGATGGTGAAATTAATGCAGCGGTTCACAGCCTCAAGGACCTGCCTACAGCTACCACGGATGGTCTGGTCCTTGCCTGTGTGCCTCCGCGGGCAACGCCGTTTGACGTGCTCATCAGTCGCGATGGGGCCAGGCTCCATGAGTTGCCGCCGGGGGCTTCGGTGGGAACGGCCAGTGTCCGTCGCCGGGTGCAGCTAAGGGCCCTCCGGCCAGACCTGCGAATAGAAGGCATTCGTGGCAATGTCGATTCTCGTTTGCAACGGCTGGAGGATGGCAGCCTGGATGCGGTCGTATTGGCCGCTGCAGGCCTCGAGCGGCTAGGGCATGCTGATCGGATTACCGAAGTGCTACAGCCACCCGACTTCTGGCCTGCGGTCGCCCAGGGGGCCTTGGTGATCCAAATTCGTCAGGACGACCAATGGATGCGGCAGGTCGTCGGTCCACTGAATAATGTCGCAACCCAGCTAGCAGCGATGGCGGAGCGAGCGCTGCTGGCAAGTCTTGCCGGCGGCTGCCTGGCCCCGATTGGGAGTTGGGGCCGGTTCGAGCCAGATGGCCAGTTGCACCTCGGGGGCCGGGTGCTGGCCGAAGGGGGAGATGGCGTTATGTCGGTGACTGCCGCCGCTGCCTACTCCGTCGAGTCGCTGGCGGACGCTGAGGCCTTGGGGCGGCAGGTCGCTGATAGCCTGCTGGAGCAAGGGGCTGCTCCACTGTTGGAGCTGATGCGGGAGGGGTGGAGCCACTGATTCATGGCCAGCCCGCTCGCTGTTATTTTAGGGTGCCCCCCCCAGGAGATCGCTTCTTTTTGGTTGAGGCAATTCAAATCTTTGGAATCTGGGTATAATCGAAAATCCGAACATTTCGGGTACTGTCTCACCGGTAAAAACCCGTTTTCCCAAAAATGGTTGGTTGCGGAGGACGTCCGCGGTATTTGGTTAATACGACAAGCTATTGGAACGTCAACGGTTTGATTCAGGGTAGCGATAGGGTGCGGCTGGTGATCTGGCGGTCCGTGCATCGCATAAAGCAAGATTCAAGGAGCATTGAAACTGATGGCAAAGGCGAGTGAATCGGTTCGGGTGGTGATTGCTGACGACCACGAGGTGGTTCGGAAGGGACTGGCAACGCTCCTTGAAGGTAGCGATGTGAAAATTGTGGCTGAGGCCACTACTGGTGAGGAGGCGGTCAAACTCACCCGCAAGCACAAGCCAGATGTTGTGCTGCTCGATATCCGAATGCATCCTGGCATGGACGGGCTGTCGGCGCTCGAGAAGATTCGTGCCGATATGCCGAATGTCCGCTGCGTGATGCTCTCGACATTCGATAATCCAACTTACGTTGCCAGGGCCGTGGCTGGCGGTGCCCATGACTACATGCTCAAGGGCTGTACCCGTGGCGAGTTGCTTGAATCAATCACCGGCGCTGCCTCCGGCCAACTGCCAATGCGGGCGGGAGAGTTGCGCAGAGTTGCCACCACGATGGCGAATCGTGTTGCCACGCCAGACCCTGACATCCCGCTCACGCAGCGGGAGATGCAGGTGCTTCGGCATATGGCATTGGGGTTGTCCAATAAAGAGATCGCGCAGTCCCTGACAATCAGCGTCGAGACAGTGAAGGAGCACGTCCAGAACATTCTTCGCAAACTCGCCGTTAGCGACCGCACCCAGGCAGCTGTCTGGGCAGTCCGCCGTGGTGTGGTCTAGCGGTTCGTAAAAATTGGCTTCCAGGGCATTTTTCGAGGGCTTGCTACTGGGCCCGCGGGTGTGCCTTTTCAAAGGCGGCGAGTAGCCGGCTGGTCGTGACGTGTGTGTAGATCTGCGTCGTGACCAGACTCTTATGCCCCAGTAGTTCCTGTACGCTGCGAATGTCCGCACCGGCGTCCAGAAGGTGGGTTGCGAAACTATGTCGCAGCGTGTGGGGGCTGGCCCGGCCGCTAAGCCCCGCTACTGCCAGATGCTTTTCCAGCAACCGGCCGATGCTGCGGACCGAAAGCCGGCCGCCAAAGCGATTGACGTATAGTGGTTGGGGGGTGGCTGGCTGCTGCGGCCGGGCAAAGCGGCGGCGGACTGCCAGCCAGCGTTTCAAGGCCTGGCGGGCATGCGAGCCAACGATGCCAAGCCGCTCGCGGCGGCCCTTGCCGCGAACACGAATGGTGCCGGCTACGAGATCAAGGTCGGGATCACTCGCCGTCGCAAGTTCTGTTACTCGAAGCCCGGCCGAGTAAAACAGTTCAAGGATGGCTCGGTCACGAAGGCCAGCGTCTGTGTCAGCTGGTGGGGCGTCGAGCAGGCGGCCGATTTCTTCGGTGGTGAGAAACTTTGGTAACCGTTGGCCGCGTTTGGGACTACGCAGTGGGGTCGCCGGATTACTCGAGACCCATCCCTCACGGTGCCCAAACCGGTAGAAGCCCCTGATGCTGGCGAGCTTGCGGGCGATTGTGGTAGCGGCATAACCGGCGGCGTGGAGACCGGCGGCATAGCGGCGGAGCAATGTGGTCGTGACGTCGGCAGGGCGACGGCAGCCCGCCTCTTGCAGATAATCGATCAGTTGGAGGAGATCTTCCCGGTAGCCTTTGACCGTGTGGGCGGACCCGCCCCGCTCAGCCGCGAGATAGCGAAGAAAGCGGCTCAGCGGCTCATGAAAATCATCGTTGGCAGCATGGTCGACCATAGGCGGCTTTTCCGCAGACGATCAGCTGCGGCGGTTGGCTCGCGGAGCGATCCCCTCGCGGGGTGACCGCGGTGTGCTCTGCCGAATCTTTTGGCCAAGCACCGAAGCGTCGTACCACGAAAAGCTCAGTTCCGGGTTGGCTGCATAGCGTCCGAGGGTTTTGAGGGTTTCCGCTCGGCTGTCGTCGTCGTACAAAAAGACATACCGTTCGCCACCCTTCACGAGTGCGACGACGTTGATATCTCGAGCGGCCATGAATCTGTTCCCTTCCGGTGGCGACGGACATTTGCCGAAGTCTGCTGCAGCAGAGCCTGGGACGATTGCCAGGCACCATAATCGCTATCGGCCGGCGAAGTTGTGGCTCGCCACTTCGGTTCGGCCTGCTGCCCGGAACGTTCCCGTCGGGAAACTCAACGTAGGTTTCCAAACCCGGTGAGTCCGATTGGTTCCCGGCAAGCGAAGGGTTCTCCGGCGGTTGTACCGATCATGCTGCCCCACCAGGCGTCAGCTGCCGCTACTCGTTCCGGTACCGTTGGCCGGGCCGCAGAGTTGGGGAACTGGCTGGCGTAGCAGGCAATCGCCTCCCGTTTCCGGTCAGCTGTTGGAGATGTATCGAATACGAAAGCGGGACGCGGAAGGGTCTTTAGGTGAACGCTCCAGAAGTGGTAAATCCGTTCGGGATGCCAGGGATCGCCCGGGAGGTCAGTCTTGGTCAACTTGGCCCAGAAGCGGGCGGCCTCAACCAGTCGGCAGGCAGCGAGATGATCGGGATGGGCATCAACCCAATAATGCGTGAACAGTCGGCGGGGGCGGGTGCGTCGAATGACTCCGGCGACTGCTGCTCTGGCGGCGAGCGTTGCCCGCAGCCGGCGATTGGGTAAGTCAAGGTTTTCCCGCCAGGGAACTCCCAGCACCTTAGTCGCGGCAGCGGTCTCAGCCGCCCGGGTCTCGGGGCTGCCCAGCGGGGTCGGCTCACCGTCGGTGAGATCGAGAATACCAACCTGTAGCCCCTCATCGAGCAGCCGCATGATCGTGCCCCCCATGCCCAGTTCAGCGTCATCTGGATGGGCAGCAATGACGAGGGCGTCGAGCATCAGGCTTCAGTCCGGCGGTTGCCAAAGGGGTCATTGTCGCGGGAAACATCTGGAGCATACCCTGACAGCAGTGCCCAAGCATGAGTTGATCTGCCGCTGGCACTATTGCAGGGCAAAGCCATGACCACCGCAAGCCACACCCGCCGAGTGAACAGGAAATAAAGCATGAGTCAAACTGATTGGCCGGCTGCCGTCGCCGACAGTCCGGCGGCAGCCGATTTTATGGCCGCCTGCACCCACGCCCGCCAAGTGGCTGTGCTGGTATCAGTCGAATCACTGGTCCATTGGGACGAGCAGACGATGCTCCCGCCGCGGGGTGGCGGCTTTCGGGCAGACCAGGCTGAGGCCATGGCGGCGGTGGTCCATGCCAGGCGAACCGATCCGGCTCAGGGCGAGCGGTTGGCCCGCCTAGTCGAGACCGATTTGGCCAGCACCGGCCCAGCTGAGGTGCGGGCAACGATCAGGCTGCTGCATGAGGACTTCGAGAAGCAATCGCGACTGCCCAGCCGACTGGTTGAGGCCCTTGCCCGTACCGCAATCGAGGCCCAGCAGGCCTGGGCTCAAGCTCTTCCCGACTCGAACTGGAAGCTGCTTGAACCCCAACTTGAGCAGATGTTTTCACTTAAGCGGGAGCAGGCTGCCTGCCAGCGGCCCGAACTCGATCCCTACGACGCGCTGATGGATGATTACGAGCCGGGTAGCCACTGGCCGGCAGTGCAGCAGCGATTCGATCAACTGCGGGCCGCGATCGTACCACTGGTGCAGGCCTGTGCAGAGGCAGCCGTGAAGCCCAGCGACACCGTGCTGCGGGGGAGCTTTCCTCTGGCCGCCCAGCAGGCGTTCGTCCGAACGGTGGCCGAACGGATTGGCTTTGACTTCGAGCGGGGCAGGCTCGATACCACGGTTCATCCGTTCTGTTCGACCCTAGGGCCGCATGACTGCCGGCTGACCACCCGCTGGGATGAACAGTTTCTGCCGACAGCGTTCTACAGCGTGCTGCACGAGGCGGGCCACGGGCTTTACGAGCAGGGGCTGCCGGTCGGCTGGTTTGGGCTGCCCCCTGGAGAGGCGGCCTCGCTTGGTATCCACGAGTCACAGTCGCGGCTGTGGGAAAACCTGGTCGGTCGATCAGCAGGTTTCTGGCAATGGTGCTTTCCGCTTGCCCGCAATGCCTTTCCCGGGGCATTCGCCACGGCCACTCCCGGCGATATAGCAGCAGCCGTGCGGACAGTGCAGCCGAGTTTCATTCGGGTCGAGGCCGATGAAGTCACCTATAACCTGCATGTGATGTTGCGGTTTGACCTTGAGCGGGCGGTGATTGCCGGTGACCTGGCGGTTGCTGATTTGCCCGGTGCTTGGGATGACCGGTTTGAGGCAGATTTTGGTATGCGACCGACTTCGGCGGCTGTCGGGGCGTTGCAGGATATCCATTGGCCGGCTGGGCTGATCGGCTACTTTCCGACCTATGCGTTGGGCAACATTTTTTCGGCTCAGTTGATGGCAGCCGCCGGTGGGGCCTTGGGTGATCTTGACCAGCAGATTACCGCCGGTGAGTTTCAGCCGCTCCTCAGCTGGCTGCGGCAGCAGGTGCATGGGCAGGGCCGCTGCCTGCCTGCCGCCGTGTTGATCGAGCAGGTATCGGGTGAGCCAATCAGTGAGAGGTTTTTAATCGAGAGCCTGTATCGGCGATACGGCCCCGTTCATGGCCTGTCCGACACGCCGCCCGCTACCTTGGCTGGATGAGTAGCGGGCTGTAGAAGAGAATCCGGGTTTGGTTCACGGAGGATATCGGTGGAATCAGCGACCGACATGCAGGCGGCAGTTCGGAGCGGTACGGCTGAGCCCCGCGAGTTATTGGCCGAACATGTGCGGCGGTTTGTGGCGACACATCAGCAGCTCAACGCCCTCATTCAGCAACAGCATACAGAGGCCGCGATTGCGGTTGAGTCCATCGATCCACAGCTGCCACTGGCCGGCCTGCCGGTGAGTATCAAGGAATGCTTTGGGGTCCGGGGGCTGCGGACCACACTCGGTATTCCATCCCGCCGGCACCAGTTCGATCAGGCTGATGCAGCGATTGTTGCCAGGCTGCGATCCCTCGGCGGTGTTGTCGTTGGCAAGTCAAACGTGCCGCAGGCGATGTACTTGCACGAGACCGTCAATCCAGTCTGGGGCCGCACCAATCATCCCGAGCAGCCTGACCGCAGTCCCGGGGGGTCAAGCGGTGGTGATGCGGCACTTGTTGCGGCAGGCGTGGTGCCGCTGGCGATTGGCAACGACCTTGCCGGCAGTGTTCGGCAGCCGGCCCATGCCTGTGGTATTCCGGCGTTGCTGCCTTCAACTCCTCAGTTGGGCAACGGCGGTAGCTTCGATACGCTACCGAGCTTCAACCTGATCCAATCAAGGGCGGGCTTTCTTGCTGGGCGGGTCGCTGATCTTGTCCTGGCGGCAGAGGCCTTTGGAGTTGTGCCTCAGCGGTCCGAGCCACCAACCGAGGGCCTTCGCATTGCCGTTTGGGAACGAGCCGGACCGATCCCGCCGTCGGCGGCGGTGGCCCGCGGTCTCGCCGAAGCGGCCGAGGCGCTCCGTGGAGCCGGCCATCAGTTGGAAGTCGTCGATGACAGCCTTGCCGTGGAGGCAGCCTGGCTCATGTTCGGGCTGCTTTCGGCTGACGGCGGTGCCGATATCCGGCAGCTCTTTGCCGGTGATGCCCCGTTGCCAGAGGTTGCGAGGCTGTTGCGGATTGCCGGCCTGCCGCGGGCCGTCCGGCCTCCCTTGGCAACTGTGGTTCGGCTGTTGGGTGGTCGGATCGAGGCAACCGCTCTTCGGGCCACCGGCCGGCGGAATGCCCATGGCTGGGACTGCCTGCTCCAGCGGCGGGCTGCAATCGTTGAAAGTATGGCACAGTTACGGCGGCGGTATGACGCGGTGCTCTGTCCGGTTTCGGCGGTGCCGGCGCTTTGGCATGGGACGGCTGCTCGACTGGTGGCTGCCGCCTCGCCCTGCCTGCTGGCAAACCTCCTCGATCTGCCGGCTGGCGTAGTGCCTGTGACCCGGGTGGCGGCGACCGAACAGGCCTGCCGTCGCTGGAGTCTTGACCGGGTCGAGCGGGCTGCCGCTGCCACGGATCGGGGCAGTGAGGGGCTGCCCGTCGGAGTGCAGTTGTTGGGCCTTAAGCAGGTGCCTGCCGCTGAGCGGTTGGTGCTTGACCTGATGGCGACGATCGAGGCGGCGGCTCGATTCAGTCGATCGGCTCGCCGATGAGTTCGACGATCGTGTCGAGAAAGGTTTCGTCGTGGAAGCTGCTTTTGGTCAGGTAGCGGGTGGCCCCAGCCTCCAGCCCGCGCAGCCGGTCTTCCTCGCGGTCCTTGTATGAGACAATCACCACCGGCACATGGCTCCGCTGGGCATCGGTTTTGATCAGCGTCACCAGCCCAATACCATCCATCCGCGGCATGTCGATATCACTCACCACAAGGTCGTACGGGGTGCTCCGAAACGCATTCCAGCCGTCCATGCCATCGACCGCGACATCGACCTGATAGCCGCGTGATTGCAGCAGTTGCCGCTCCAGTTCTCGTACAGTGATCGAGTCGTCGACCACCAGCACCCGTTTGACCCGGCTGCTGGCCAACTCCTCACGGGCTGCGTCAATCGGGGAGATGCCACGGCCGGTCAGCAGGCTGTCGATCGAGCGGACAAGATCTTCAACGTCGATGATTAGCACCGGGTCGCCATTTTCGAGCACCGAAGCACTGCTGATATCGGGCACCTTGCCAAGCCGTGGATCGAGCGGTCGCACCTCGAGGTCGCGTTCTCCCAGAAAGGCATCGACCACCATGCCGAACCGCTGCCCGTGGTCGCCCACCACAACCACCGGCAGGAGGTCGGGCTGCTGGTCGGTTTGCGGAATCCCCAGCACTTCCGTGGCGTGGACCAGGCCGATCGCCCTCTCGTCGTAATCGACATAGTCACGGCCTTCGATCGTGGCCAACTCGTCACGGGAGGCGGTCAAGATTTGGTCGATCCGGGTCAGCGGGAAGGCGTATGGTTCTCCGCCAATGTCGACCAACAGGGCGCGAATCACCGACATGGTGATTGGCAATTGGAGAGTGAAGCTGGTCTGTCGACCGGGCTCGGTAGTTACGCGAACACTCCCGCCGACTGCCTTGACCATTGTCTGAACGACGTCAAGGCCGACGCCGCGGCCTGAAATTTCACTGACCGCATTGCGAGTGGAAAAGCCGGGCAGAAAGAGGAACTCGAGCAGCTCTGCCTCCGAGAGTCTGCTGGCCACCGTCTCGGTAACAAGTTGGCGGTCGACAATCCGCCGACGGAGTGCCTCGACATCAATCCCTCGGCCATCGTCGCTGATGACGATGGTGAGGTTGCCGGCCCGGTGGCCTGCCTCCAGCACAATGGTGCCACCTGCCGGCTTGCCGACTGCCGACCGCTCGTCCGGGGCCTCCATGCCGTGATCGACTGCGTTGCGGATCAGGTGTGAAAGCGGCGCCTCCAACTTGTCGAGGATATCGCGATCGACACCAGTCTGGTCGCCACGAATTTCCAGTCGCACCTGCTTTCCGAGTTGCCGTGCCAGGTCGCGGACCAGTCGCGGAAAGCCGTGGATGCCGTCAGCCAGCGGCCGCATTCGACTGAAAATCACCTCACGATGGAGCCGTTCCGAGAGATCCTCGTTGCGGCGGGCGAAGGCCTCGAATGATTCAATCAACTGGGACAGTCGCTCAAGCCCGTGGCTCGCCTGTTGCCGGAGGGTCTCAATGCCGATCCGTTGTGACGCTGTGCCACTTGCGTTCGTCGACCGCAGGTCATCCTCGACCCTCGTGACAGCATCGCAAAGTTCGGTCTGCAGGCCCCGCAGCAGCATGAGAGAATCGACAAATGGGCGTAGTTGCCGCGCCTCCACTAGTGATTCACCCGCGAGACCAACCAATCGGCTCAGGCTGCCGGCCGATACCCGCACCACCCGCTCTTCATCATCAATGTCGGTATTGCTGCCAGAGTTGGCTGGCGGTTGAGCGGATTTGGCAGCGGGAATTGCTGAAGGAGTTGCTTCTGCGGAGAGCGTGGCAGGCGAGTTGGCTGGCTCATGTGTCGGCTTTACTTCGGCCTTTGCCTGAACAGGACTTGGCAATGGCTTCTCGACCGCAAGGTCCGAAGGCGGGGCGGAATCGGCTGCGGCTGGTGGTGCCGAACCGGCCCCGGCAGGGGGAGGCGTTGGGGCAACTGGCGGGACCGAAGCTATGGGAGCTGCTGGCGTCTGCTGGCCGCTTGCACCAGCCACTAGGCTGTTGAGGTCAGCGACGAGCTTGTCGGCGCGTCCCTGCCAGGTTGCTCCGCCGGCATCTTCGGTCACGGCGATGCCTGACAAAAAGTCGACGCTGGTCAGCAGCAGGTCGGTATCACCTGCCGTTACCGCGATTCGGCCTTCCCCGGCGGCGATGAAGACATCTTCCAGGGCGTGGGCGACCCGAACCGCCGGGTCGAGGTTGACGATGCGGGCCGCGCCTTTCAGTGAATGGGCCGCCCGCATCAGCGACTCGATTGTCTGAGGGGAATTCTCCAACTGTTCGATCGAGAGAATCCCCGCTGACAGAATCTCAGTCTGGCTCTCGGCCTCCAGCCGAAATAGCTCAAGCATCGAGAAGCCACTGAGGTCATCGGTCACAAAAGCACTCGCTGCATTGAGGGAGGGAACGGGATCATTGCGGAATCTGTTCGTGAATGGCGGTGAACAGCCGGTCGGCAGCAAGCAGGCTGATCCGCCGGGACTGCCACGAAAAGAGTGCGGTTGAATACCGCTGCCCGGGTTTGCCAAGCGTTGCGGGAACGTCCCGAAGGTTAGCCATCGCAATCCGCTGCACACCGGCCACCTCATCGACCGCAAAGGCCAGTCGACGGGTTGTTCGTCCTTCGCTGTGGAATGCAACTAGCAGTCGCCCCGGTGTTCGGAGCGGTTCGTAGCCGGTCGCCCCAGGCAGTCTCCTGCCGTCACTACTTGGTTGGAACTGAGGCACGACCGGGGCCGACTGTCGCAGGCCGAGCAGGCCATGCAGTGACCCACAAAGCAGCAATTGGCCGCGCACGTTGACCATGCCGGCCAGAACGGTGTTGCTCCGGTGTGGGATCTTGTGGACCGTTCGCAACGAGGTCACCTCGGCGAGGACTTCAGCAGTCAGGGCAAACCATTCATCGGCCAGCCGGAAGACGAGCAGGCTTTGGCTGTCAGAATCAGCCTCATCGAGTGGCGCCTCAAGTACCTCTCGCCACTCATCGAGATACCCGTCGGGGGGCGTGCGGTCAAAGAACGCTACTGCCGCGTCGGTCATCACTGGGCAGTTGCGGCAGTGAATGAAGGTGGCCAGTTCGGGGCAGCTACGATCGCCACCCACGCCAATCTCCCGCCAGCAGTCGGTGGGTCTGTCGCCGGATCCCACGATAGCAGGCGTTTTTCCGCGTCTGTCGGCCACACGTGAAAGGGGGGCGTTGAACAACCCGGCAGCGGCGTCTTCGGATGGAGTGGTCATGAGTCAGATTCAGCAGCGGCGGTGGCTCTTCGACGATACCTTCGTTCAGCGGCGGTGTCACCTCGACGCCCCGCTGCCAGGGCAAGTGCCAGCAGGGCTCCTTCATGGGTTGGTTCGAGGTAGACAACTTTCTCGAGGAGCCGCTCGGCTACGGCCGAAGCCCCCTGCGACTGCTGGAGCACGGCCTCGAGGAAGAGCAATGCGGGCTGAGCAGGGTCGGCCTCAAGTGCCTGCTGACAGCGGGCAATGGCAGCGGCGATGTCACCGGAGTTGGCGAGATTTTCCGCCTCTGCAAGCGGATCTGGCAGGCCGCAGATGGGGTGAGGCGAAGCGGGTGGGCTGACAGTGGACGCGGCCCGAGCCACTGGAGGCGGCTTGGCAGCAGGTGCCAGCGGTGGCGGGAGCTGGTCAGGCGACCGGCGCCGAAGTGCGCCCGCCTGAGCCACCGGTTTTGTGGCGATGACGGAGGGTGCCCGAGGCCGCCTGCCGAAGGCGAGGGGGCCGGTCGGCTGCCAGCGGTTTACCGGCATGATCGTCGCCTCGGCTGCTCCGACGATCACCTCTCCCTCAGGTGCAAGCAGCAGTTGTAGGCTGTTTTCCATAGTCTGTCGGGCCGCAGCTGTCAGGTAGATCAGCAGATTCCGGCAGCAGATCAGATCAAAACGGCCAGCTGCGGCCGTCAGCAACCGTTGTTGGTCGGGGGGCTCGAGCAGGTTTGCCGTGATGAACGTCACTGGCTGACGGACCGGGGACCTGACATCCCAGCCCTCAGGGGTTTGCGTGAACCAGCGGTTGCGGAGGCTGGCGTCGGTGGTACGAAACGCGTTGTCGGTGTAAACGCCCCGACGGGCTGCCGCGATCGCCCGCTCACTGATATCAGTGGCGATGATCCTGAAGCGGTTCGCAGGCACACCAGCCTGGAGCAGTGACAGAGACAGCGAGTAGGCTTCTTCACCAGCCGCGCAGGGGCCACACAGGATGGTGGCGCAGGGCTGCTGTCGCAGGATGCGTTCGACGACATGAACCACGTGAGCGAAGACCTTTGGCTCTCGGAGAAACCAGCTTTCCGAGACGACAATGGCCTCGATCAGTCGTTGCCAGGCATCAGCCATGTCGGTTAGTAGCCCGCCTTCAGCGCCTGCTTCTGCTCCGACTGCATCAGGCCAGGCGCAGCGAATGGCCCGAGCGACGCTCTCCTCTCCCAATCGCTCGACATCGAATCCGATGGTTGCCCGCAATTGCTCGCCAATAGTGGTGAGCAGCGTAGCTGGAACAGCCGCAACATCAGCAACCGTAGGAGTGTCAGCGGACGGGGCTTGAGCCGGCGGTTTCATCATGACGGCTCGACTGCATCCGATTCGGTGGCGGGCATGCTGGGTGACGAACCGACAAGTCCCAGAAGCGTCGTCAGTTGAGCCTCTGGCAGGATCGACTCGACGGCCAGCAGTTGGGCGGCCTCGGGAGAGCCCTCATTGCCGGCCAACTCGACAAGCGGGCCGAAGGGCCCAGCAGTGGTAAGCGGCCGGGAAGGGGGGGACTTAGCCGCCACGATACCGATCACGTCCTCTGCAACCAATGCAATCAGCGGCTCCGCTCCGGCGGCATTTTCGCTCGCCAACTGAACAACGACGGTCCGAGTGCTGAGACGATCCCGGCACCGCCTGCCGGCGATGATCTGTCCGAGGTCGATCGCCGGCAGAAACTGGCCGCGGTAGCGGATGACTCCCAATACCTCGTCAGGCTGTCGCGGGAGTGGACGGGGAATAACCAACGGCAGCACTTCAACGACATGACGGGTGTCGATGCCGTAGCGGCGGTCATTTATTGAGAAAGTCAGAAGTTGCACGGGCCAAGGTCTCCGGTGGTTAATCAACCGGTCCCATTGTGGCCTGCGTCACCCCACAGGTGAAATGCGATTCGGGGGTGAGGAGACTTTTCTGCCGAGGGCTATCCAGCCTTGGCACGCAGCCTGCGCTTGTCATCCTCGGCAACCCGCAGCCGCAAGGTAGCCGCCGGCGTAGGTGGGCCGCGTCGTTCCTGGACGAACCCTCTGCGGCCCTCGGCCAGGAAGGCATGCAGATGGGCTGCGAGGCCAGTCGTGAATTCAACCCTGAGCGCTTCAAGCACCTCGGCCCAGGGCAGACCGCGCCGATAGATGACCCGGTAGGCGGCCTTGAGGGTTGCGATTTCATCGTTCGAGTAGCCAGCCCGTCGCAGGCCGACCGTGTTGAGACCGACGACGCTGCCAGTCTGGCCGTCGATGAGCATGAATGGGGGGACGTCCTGCACCACCCGGGCATGGCCACCGACCATGGCGAAGCGACCGATGCGGCAGAACTGATGAACGGCTACGGCTCCCGACACGAAGGCCCGATCTTCGACGGTGACATGACCACCAAGCAGTGCATTGTTGGCAAGGATGCAACTGTTGCCCACGCAGGCATCATGTCCAAGATGGGCTCCAGCCATCAGATAGTTGTGGCTGCCGACGAGCGTTTGGCTGTCCTGCTTCAGGGCCCGGTGGATCGTCACTCCCTCGCGAAACACATTGTGGTCGCCGATCAGGAGGGTGCCGATATCGCTGGGCTGTGCGACGTGCTGCGGACGCCCGCCGAGTACCGCATGCTCGCAGATTTCGTTATGGCAGCCGAGTCGCGTGCCCGACTTGATCACCGCCCCGTTTGCTACGGAGCAATAGTCGCCGAGCCGAACACCGGCTTCGATCGTCGCGAAAGCCGCCACGGTAACGCCGACGCCGAGTTCGGCTTCTGGGCTTACCGAGGCCAGAGGGTGAATACTCACAGGGTGCCTGCAACAAGAAAAATGCGATGAGGCGGGTCTTCACCGCCTCCGGCGGTTTATCGGTATCGGCGGCCCTTGGATTCAATGCCATTTTGGAGGGTTCGCTACAGGTCGCCGGGTCTTCCCTATTTGCCAGGTTGCCGCGAAGCCCGGGGAGCACGTAACGTCTCAGCCGCCGCGTTCTCCAGATGGGACGCTACAATGCCTGTAATCGATCGTTTTGAACAATTCCCGCACGCAGAAGGGACTAGCAGCAGATGCCGACGCCTGATGAGGCCTACGCGGCCGCCGAAAAACTCAAGGACGAGGGCAAACTCGAAGAAGCTGTTGCGGCCCTCGAAACGCTGGTTACCGAGCAGCCCGACTTTGCGTTGGCTCATTCGGCTCTCTCAGCCTGGTGCACCCGGCTGGAACGGCATGAAAAGGCGGTGGAGCACGCCCGCAGGGTGTGTGAGCTCGAACCCAATGAGCCCTTTAGCTACACGGCATTAAGCGTGGCCTGCATGAAGGCCGGCAAAATTCCTGAAGCAGAGGACGCCCTCGCCCGCGCCCGCATGATGCAGGGCTGACACTGTCTGCAGCGAATGCCGCGCTGGCAGTCCGGTCGCTTCCGCTTCCGGCGAAAACCTGCGTTGTCGGCAGGACGGGCTCTGTCTGGAAACTGGCGGATTGGGCCGCTCACGGGTTGCTTAATGCGAGAGGGGGGAGTCGAACCCCCACACCTTTTGGGTACTGGAACCTAAATCCAGCGCGTCTGCCAATTCCGCCACTCTCGCTGACTTGATCGATGTCAGTCTACCTTGGCATTGTCGTTTCGGCGTCAAAGGTTTTCCAGAAACCGCTGAAGATTGCCGCCGTCACCGGGTGGCCAGCATGCCAGTACCCACTGCCGCAGCACGGTTTCCGGTGCATCGCTGGCTGCCACCCCATCCGGGGCCAGCGGTGGGAATTCCGCCGGGTGTTTCCGGCCCGGGTGGCTGACCCGAGTGAAGACAAGTTCCAGCGATCTCACTGCCGCTGCCGGTGGATGTCGCCGGTTCCAGTCTGCCACCAGCCCTGCCGCGACCGCCGGCCGCAGTGATTCCTGCCGTGGTTTTGGTAATTCCCAAAAAAGCTTGTGCCAGCGATGGTTGGGGAGCGACGAGAACCCGTCGGCTGGGCGGACCGGCTCAAAGGGCTGCCCCCGCCTCAGCAGATCAACGACTCGCCCATCAGCCAGCACTGTTCTGGCAGTCACCCATTGCTCCATCGGGCCGACGTCTCCAAACATTGCCCAGGCCTGGTCGAGGCAGAGCAGGTTGACGGCCGTGGCAAGCCAGGCGGAAGACTGCTGCCGCGGCCGTAGTGTTGCCTGAATTGATGCGGCCACCGCGACGATGCAACCGCATGCGACAACCACATTGCTGAGGCTCTGCCAGCGCGGCTTGTTGCCCGTCGACCGTTCTGATCTGGGTGAATCGGAACAGCCTCCAAGCGGCAGCAGCGTCAGCCAGGCGGCGATGCCCACCGGGGAAAACAGGCCCACGGTCATGGTGCTCCAGATACCAAGGTGAAACATGATGAACACCAGTGCGACGCCTCGGCGAACTCGCTGGCTTTCGGAGCAGAGGTAGGCCAGCGGCCCGACGAGTTCGACCGCCACTGTTCCCCAGGTCAGCGGAAGAATGAGCCAGCGGACACCACCCAGCCAGACACCCCAGGGAGTGCCGTGGTCATGCGGCGAGAGGGCAAAGCCGACGGCGGTCCCCTCCAGCCAGGCCCCACCGAGCTTCGACCAGCCAGCGATGAGGTAGACGACCAACACCTGCATCACGAAGGCAAACGAGGCGGGCGAACAGACGCTGCAGTTGGCAGTTGGCCGGCGTCGCCGGGCGTCAACCGACCAGCGGTCGCCCAGCGGCAGAAACAGCCCCCAGAACAGCAGGCAGGCCAGCCAGTAGTCCCCGGCGTTGAGAGCCGGCGCGGTCCGCCGCAACATACTGACCCAGAGCACCCAGGCCAAAAGGCAGGCCAGGGGCGAGAACAGCCCGATCAGCAGCATGAGACCGGCCAGTGCCTCGAGGCCCAGCACGAGCCCCTGCCAGCGAATGTCGGCGGACAGGAAACTGAGCGACCAGCAGCCGGGGCCGAGATAATCCCGCAGCACCGGCAGCGGAAAAACGCCATCCGGGCTCAGAAACAGCCAGAAGTCGCGGCTCCGCAGGCCGGCGTCGATAATCAGCAGGCAGCCGGCTGCGATACGAAAAAGGGCAAGGTTCCGGCAGTCGAGGCGGGCGGCCGCACGGCCGCCCGCCAGCAGCAAGGCGGCAGGTTGAACGAGAGACAGAGGCTGCACTGAGTGAGAGTTCCGGGGCGTTTCTTGAAGGAACGTCGCTGCGAAACTACAACAGCATCGTGAGTTCAGGCCACAGCAGCGTTTTCTGCGAGTTCTCACCGACTGCGGACGGCCACGGTTCTTGACATCGACACAGGAGACCTTTCATGCACGCACCGCTTGTGGTGCTCGGTGGCGGACCGGGCGGCTATGCAGCAGCTTTTCTGGCCGCCGACCTCGGCATGGAGGTGACACTCGTCGAAAAAGACCCCCGTCTGGGTGGCACCTGCCTGCTCCGGGGCTGCATTCCTTCCAAAGCACTCCTGCATGTTGGCCGGGTGCTGGCTGAGGTCCGCGAGATGGACGAGTGGGGCATCAGCTTTGCCAAACCGACCATTGCGATCGACGCCCTGCGGGCCCGCAAAGAAAAGGTGATTGGAGCCCTCACCGGGGGACTGGCCCAACTGGCCAAGCGGCGGAACGTTCGCGTTGTGCAGGGGGAGGCTCGCTTCGCCGATTCCGGCACCCTGGCAATCGCCTTGGCTGACGGAGGCAGCGAGACCCTCAGTTATGACCACTGCATTCTCGCCAGTGGCTCCCGACCGGCCAAGATACCGGCCTTCGATATCGGCAGCCCGCGAGTGATGGACTCAACCAGCGCGCTCGAGTTGGCTGATATCCCTGAGTCACTGCTGGTGATCGGTGGCGGCTACATCGGCCTGGAGATGGGAACGGTCTATGCGGAACTCGGTTCACAGGTGTCGGTGGTCGAACTGACCGACGGCCTGCTGCCCGGAGCCGATCGCGACCTGGTCAAGCCGCTGGCCAAACGGCTGGACGGACTCTTCACAGCGATCCGGCTCGAAACCAAGGTGGTACGGCTGGAGGACCGGGGCGATGGCATCGAGGTCTTTTTCGAGGGGCCGGACGGCGCGACCAGTCAGACATTTTCACGGGTGCTTGTGGCGGTCGGCCGGCGACCAAACTCTGACGGCATCGGCCTTGAAAACACCGACGTCGTGATTGATGCCAAGGGGTTCGTCGGGGTTGACGGCCAGCAGCGGACAGCCGACTCCCGCATTCTTGCAATCGGCGATGTCTGTGGTGAGCCGATGCTCGCCCATCGGGCCAGTCACCAGGGCAAGGTCGCCGTCGAGGTATTGCATGGTGAACCGGCCCTGTTTGAGCCCCGGGCAATTCCTGCGGTGGTCTTCACTGATCCAGAAATTGCCTGGGCCGGCCTGACCGAACACGAGGCGGCTGCCGTCGGCCGAGAGGTCGAAGTCAGCCGCTATCCCTGGGCGGCCAGCGGCCGGGCTCATGCCCTTGGGCGAATTGACGGCATGACCAAGATGCTGGTCGATCCCGAAAGCGACCGGGTGCTGGGCGTTGGCATTGTCGGCCCCGGCGCCGGAGAACTGATCGCTGAGGGAGCCCTGGCGATCGAAATGGGCTGCTCAGCCCTCGATCTCTCCGCAACAATCCACCCTCACCCCACCCTCGGTGAAACGGTCGCCTTTTCCGCCGAGAACTATTTCGGTGTGGCGACAGAGATCTATCGTCCACGAACCGAGGCGGTAGCCCGGTAGGCGGTCGTAGCCGTTCCCGGTTGTTTCACCGGCCAATGGCAGCAGGCTTTACGGCTGCCGCCCGCGTCGGGATAATCACCAGACCAAACAGTTTTCGCCTTGGAGAAACCGATGGCCAGTTCCGAGTTGGACCAGTCCCGCAGTGGTGTTTCAGGTGTCGGGGCGGTCGACCCGGAAGCCGCATCCGGCAACGGGGCATTGCCTCCCGGTGCCCATGGTCAGATGTCAATTGGCCAGGCGAGTGATTCCACCAGCGGCCAGCCCCAGCGGGCCGATGGTGTGGTCGCCGTCGATGCCGATCCAACAGAGACACAGG
>Ga0114919_10000958_pt1 | contig 23140 bp, 19 predicted proteins | sample BlataG_FD_88682 | JGI IMG/M metagenome (GOLD analysis project Ga0114919, IMG submission 88682) | Deep subsurface microbial communities from Black Sea to uncover new lineages of life (NeLLi) - Black_00105 metaG | ecosystem: Environmental > Aquatic > Marine > Oceanic > Sediment | place: Atlantic... | reverse complement strand
TAGGGGATATGCAAATATATATGGCATGAATATAACAGCTCGGAAAGAAGCTGAGGAAAGCTTGGAGCGCTTTGTGTCAACGGTATCGCATGAATTACGAACACCAATTTCGGTTTTAATTATGTCGCTTGATTTTTTAGACAATCATTCTGAAAAAGTTACTCCAGATATAAATAAAAAATTGCAAGAAGGAATCAAAAGAAACATATATCTTCTAAAAGAATTAGTTGACGATATTTTAACGCTATCAAGAATAGACGAGCGTAAAATCAAATTAAAGTGGGAAGAATATAATCCACTTACGATTATTAGTGACATATTAACTTTAATGGAGCCTATTGGACATGCGAAAAATATTACTTTTAGCGTAGAAATAGATAAAAACATTAAATTATATGGGGATACAACAAAAATTGACCAACTTTTTCGTATTTTTATCGATAACGCCATAAAATATTCAAATGAGAGTAATAAAATAGAGATTAGAGCTATTAATCATTACAAGGGGAAATACAACATAGATGAAAAAGACGGTGTTTTATTTCAGATTAAAGATTATGGAGTAGGAATTTTGGAAGAAGATTTGCCATCTATTTTTCAAAGATTTTTTAGATCTGACCAAGTAAGCGATATTCCAGGTACGGGGTTAGGGTTATCTATAGCAAAAGAGCTATTAAAACTTCATGGTGGCGAAGTATGGGCTCAAAGCGATTATGGTAAAGGATCTACTTTTTCTATTTTTCTACCGAAAATTGAAAAAAGAATATAAGCTAATTTCTCCTTATTCTAACCTAGAAGATAATTAAAATAACACAAATTCATTCAGATTTGATTTGAAACCTCTAATTCTTATTGTTGAAGATAATATTGATTTGTTGTACAATTTAAATTTAGTGTTAGAATCGAATAATTATAAAACAATTACAGCGAAAAACGGAAACGTAGCTCTAGAAATTCTCTCGGAACTTGAACAGGTTCCTGATATTATTATTAGCGATATAATGATGCCTGAAATGGATGGTTATGAATTTTTTAGAGCGATATCAAACGAACCACGATGGAATCGAATTCCTTTCGTTTTTATTTCTGCTCGCACTACTCCTAAAGATATTAGGCTTGGAAAGTTGCTAGGAGTAGACGATTATTTAACAAAACCTTTTGACGAGAAAGACTTGTTAGCTATAATATCTGGCAAAATTGGCCGTATTAACAGAGTAAACGCTTTAAACACCAAAATCGACGAAGTCTTTTCGACTATGAATATCGAGATGAAGATGCCAACTATTAATGACCAAGGAGAATTTATTTGCTTATTACTAACGTATTGGGACGATAAGTTTGGTCCCGAATTAAATCGTTATTACCCTGAAGAAAAAGATTTTTCCATTTCCTTAAACGACATTTCAAATCAATTGTTTACGGTAGCAACTTCCATTTATGGGCACGACAAAATTACTAAAGCTGAAGGTGTTTTATTAAACATTGAAAACTTAAATAGTCGTGGATATCTTTTTTTTGATTCGTATCCTGATAAAGAAGAAAGATTTGGAGAAAAACAATATATGATTGCAGTTATCGCTCCATTAATTAACTATTTTCACACTTTAAAGATTAAAGATGTATTTACTGATTTATCTGATAGGATTAAAAATAAATTGAATTGGAACATCGAAGAATATTGGAAAAGAATTTACGATATTCTAATGATAGAAACAACGTTAATAGAATAGTATAAAAATTCTTTGACTACTTTTATATTTTTATTTAGTATTTTTGCTTAAAAGCGATACAATTCTGTTGATAGATATTTTTCTCCTCCGTCAGGTAAGAGTGCCACGATATTTTCTCCTTCTACGAAATCATTTGAAGCTTCGTGAATTGCCGCCCATGTGCAAGCTCCTGCTGAAATTCCAACGAATATACCCTCCATTCTAGCTAATTTTCTAGCCGTCTCGATGGCATCTTCGTAGTCAACCGTTATAATTTTGTCGTAAATTTTGATATTTAGCACTTCGGGGATAAAACCCGCCCCTATACCCTGAATTTTATGAGGCCCTGGTTTCCCACCTGATAGGATCGCAGAATCTTTAGGTTCTACTGCGTAAACCTTCATTCTCGCCCCAACCCTATCTTTTAATACCTCACCGATGCCTGTTATTGTTCCTCCAGTTCCTATTCCAGCAACAAACGCATCCACTTGGCCAGCTAAATCGTTAAATATTTCTATAGCCGTAGTTCTTCGGTGTATATCTGGGTTTGCTAGGTTTTTAAATTGCTGAGGGATGAAAGCTTTTCCTTTTTCTTTAGCAATTTCTTCCGCTTTTGAAATTGATCCTTTCATACCACCTTCTTTTGGTGTTAAAACCACTTTAGCACCATAAGCTTTAAGAATTTGGACTCTCTCGATAGTTACGCTTTCTGGCATTACTAAAATTATTTTATATCCTTTTGACGCACACACAAGCGCTAAACCAATGCCTGTATTTCCAGAAGTAGGCTCTACTATGGTTGTATCTTTATCAATAATACCTTCCTCTTCTGCTTTAAGTATCATGTTCATTCCAATTCTATCTTTAACGCTACCACCAGGGTTAAAAGACTCCAATTTTACAAATACTTTGGGCTTAATATTTCCAGTGATTCTGTTTAATTTCACTAAGGGTGTTTTCCCAATTGCTTCAACTATATTATTGTAATAATTTGCCATTAAATTCACCTTTTTTTTTAATCATTAAAAAGAATTTCCACTTTATATTCCACTACCATTTTCTCCGTAAAATATTTCGATATCGTCTTCTGTTGGTTTCGAACTATGAGGAAAATGTTTCTCCAATTCTTTGATTCTTTTATTTAAACTCGAGAAAGCGATTGAAATTGGGTCGGGAAGTTCACCGTGGCGCAAATCAATTCTTTCGATTTTTTTTCCTTTTTTCGATACGATTTTCGCAGGAACCCCTACTACTACGCAATTTGAAGGCACATCGTTAACAACCACGGAATTTGCGCCAACTCTCATGTTATCTCCAAGAGTAATAGGTCCTAAAATTTTTGCGCCAGTACCAACAACAACATTATCACCTAAAGTGGGGTGCCTTTTTTTTTGTTCCAAATTAGTACCACCTAAAACTACGCCTGCGTAAATCGTTACGTTGTTTCCAATTTCAGCTGTTTCCCCTATAACTACTCCTGCTCCGTGGTCTATAAAGAATTCGCTACCAATTTCTGCTCCAGGATGAATTTCTACGGCAGTTAGATCTCGTGCGATACCAGAAATATATCTAGGTATGTATGGTAGTCCTAATTTCCAAAAGAAATGCGCTATGCGATATAGTAATACAGCTTTAATCCCAGGATAACTTGTTAATACTTCAATTAAGCTGCGAGCAGCGGGATCTTTATAAAACGCAGCATTTACATCTGAAACAAAGAAATTTAAGATACCTTGAAGATACTTGTTAATTTCTCTGTAATCCAAATCTTCCGTTTTAAATTCTAATTTTAACAAACAATCTGTGCATTGGTTCCTTCCATTTATTGATTTTAAACCCAACTTTTTGCCACAAGATAAACATTTAAGAAAATCATCCGTTTCCATTAAATTATCCCTTCCATTTTTTTTGGAAATTTATACATACTTAACTAAAAAAACTGTTATTATCAAATAATTTATCTTTATAAATAATAAATTTTTAGAATAATCATTAAGTAAGAATATTAATGTTAATTTGGGGATATTAGAAAAACAAAATTTTATTAAATAGAGGTTTAAAGATGGAATTTGGTTATAGTAACAAAATATTAAGAATTAATTTATCAAATGATAAGATTAGCATAGAAAATCCCGAAGAAATATTCTATAGGAAATATATTGGTGGAGAGGGTTTTGTTGCGTATTATCTTCTAAAAGAATTAGAACCTAACACAGATCCTCTTGGTCCCGAAAACAAGTTGATTTTTGCTACGGGTCCTATAACGGGCGTATCTATTGCAGGAGCGGGAAGAAATAGCGTGGGTGCAAAATCACCCTTAACAAATGGATTTGGTGAAGCTGAAGTGGGGGGATATTGGGGGCCAGAGTTGAAAAGAGCTGGTTTCGATGCAATAATCATTGAGGGAAAAGCAAAAAGCCCAATTTTTATTTGGATAAAAAATGGAAATGTAGAAATAAGAGCTGCTAACCATATCTGGGGAAAAACAACCGGTGAAGCTCAAAAGATAATAAAAAAAGAATTAGACGATAAACTTGTTCATATAAGTCAAATTGGCCCAGGAGGCGAGCATTTGGTGCGGTATGCTTGTGTGATAAACGATCTTCGTAGTGCTGCGGGTCGAACGGGTATGGGAGCCGTCATGGGTTCTAAAAACCTTAAAGCTGTAGTTGTAAGAGGTAATAAAAGAGTTAAAGTGGCTAACAAGGAAAAGCTAAGAGAAATACGGAACTCTTTTAGTAATAACTACTTGAAATATTATAAAGATTATTTCTCACATGGAACTGGTGGAGGTGTAATGGAAATGTTTGCCTCTATGGGGAACCTTCCGACTCGCAATTTTAAAGCAGGAGGAATTGGTAGTGCAAAGGCTCTAGACCCACAAATTAACGAAGAAGAAATTAATCTAAAAATGGAAACTTGTTTTGCGTGTCCAATTAAATGCAAAAAGGTCGTACAAATTAAAGAACCGTGGGTTGTAGATCCAAAGTATGGTGGTCCAGAATACGAGACACTATCTGCTTTCGGCTCTAATTGTGGAATTTATGACCTTAAAGCAGTGTGTAAGGCTAACGAACTTTGTAATAAGTACTCAATTGATACGATCTCTACTGGTACGAGCATTAGTTTTGCCATGGAGTGTTTCGAAAATAATATATTAAATGAGTCCGATACTGGAGGGATAATTTTAAAGTTTGGTAATTCCAAAGCCATGATTCAAATGATTGAAAAAATTGCTAAGCGAGAAGGTTTAGGAGATATTTTAGCTGAGGGCGTAAAAAGAGCTGCCGAAATAATTCAAAACGGAGCGCAAGAATTCGCCATCCATGTGAAGGGTCAAGAACTTCCAATGCACGAACCACGCTTAAAGCAAGGATTGGGACTGGGATATACGATTTCACCAACAGGAGCAGAACATATGCATAATCTCCATGATACAGTTATTGCAAATGAAGGTTCGATTGCTAATTTAAATACTTTTGGAATTTTAACACCACTCCGACTTGATGATTTGAGCGCAAAAAAGGTTCGAGCCTTAATATATCAGATGAATTGGTGTGCTTTAGGTAATGCTCTCGTAATGTGTTATTTTGTGCCGTGGAATCCATTTGAGCAAACAGAAATAGTTAGAGCAGTTACTGGTTGGAACACTTCAACTTTCGAATTGATGAAAGTAGGCGAGCGAATAATGAATATGACTCGAATTTTTAACTTAAGAGAAGGATTTACGAGTGATGACGATCGTTTACCAGATAGATTTTTCCAACCTCATACTTCAGGAGCTCTAGCTGAAACATCTATCGATTTAGAAAATTTTAGTGAAGCCAAAAAAATCTACTACGAAATGATGGGCTGGGACAAAAATGGCGTTCCTTCAAAAATAAAATTGGATGAACTCGATATTAGTTGGGCCAATAGTTATTGAATAATCAAAACTCATAATCTTTTCTACTTTCTAATTTTAAAAGTGAAATTTATCTTAATTGTACATATAATCATTACGAAAAAAACCTAAAATTTTACTAATATATAAATAAAAGAATCTTCACTTCAGTATTTGAAGAGTAATCACCAAATTTAGAGATTATAAAAAAATTTGTTCTTATAGATGGAGGCATACGAATGATTTCCGACGATAACAAGCGCGAAAATATTAAGACTCAATTTCAAATATTTATGGAAATTGTTAACGATTTGGTGATGATTATTGATCAAACAGAAGATTTTAAAATTGAGCTAATTAACAATTGTCCGTTATTGGAAAAATTAGGATACGCTGAAAGTGATTTAGTCGGAAACTCGTTCCTAAAGATTCTATTTTCGGAAGATAAAAAAAAAGGAGTAAAATTTTTAAAAAAGGGGATCGACACTTTTAGTAATTTTCAAGAAATAAAGTTATTTTCAACGATGGATGAAATAATCTGGGCGGAATTAAAAGCGAGAAAATTTACGGACGAGGATAAAAACAATAAGATCTTAATTATTTTGAAGGATATTTCAAAACAAAAAAAAATAGAACTAAATCTAAGAGAAACTGAAGATAGATTTAAAAAAATAACAGAAACTATCCCAGAAATACGCTTTTGGAAATTATTTAATCCTAAAAAATATGAGGACGCGTTGCAGAGCAGTTATGAAATACTACAGATGGTAATAGAAAATATCCCACAATATATTATATGGAAGGATATTGATCTGAGTTATCTCGGATGTAACGATAATTACGCAAAATTAATTGAGATTGAACACCCCGAAAATATTATAGGTAAAACTGACGAAGAATTGCTTTTAGATAGGAATCAAATACAATTTAACAAAGAACAAGAAAGGAAAGTTATCGAATCTAATAAAGCTGTTTTTCATACTAATGAATCTTGGATCCTCAGAAACGGAGAAAAAATTTGGATAGACATAAATAGAATTCCTTTGTTAAACTCTGATGGAAAGGTTGCAGGACTTTTAATTACATTTGAAGATATTACCGAAAGGAAGAACGCTGAAGAGAATTTGCGTAAACAACATGAGAGATTAGAACGAATTATGGAAACTAATCCTGCGGGGATCTTAACTGTTGATAATAAAGGCCATATTATATATGTTAATTCTCAAGCTGAAAAAGTCTTACATTATCCTAAAGAAGAATTATTAAAAAAAACATATATAACCACTAAATTTAAATTTTTAAACTCAGAAGGCAACCTTATTCCTAAGAATGAGCTACCTTTTCAGATTATTACGAAATCGAAAAAACCAATATTTGATTATCATGCAACTTTTAAGTCATTTAAGAATGAAAATATTTTACTTTCTATCAGTGGTACACCTTTATTAAAGAATAACGGAGAAATCGAGAATATAATTTTTACCGTAGAGGATATTACTAAAAAAGAATTAGCTGAAAAAAAGATTAAAGAATCCGAAGAAAAATATAAGGACTTATTAGAGACATCAACAATTGGTATTTTAGAAATAGAACTGGAAAACAATAGCGTTTCTTACATTAATCCAAAATTATTAGAATTTATTGGGTATCAAGATGTTGACTATGTCAACAAAAATTTAATGGATGAAATAATTCATCCAGACGATCTGCTAAAATTATTAAATTCAGAAGAAGGAAAGGATATTGAATTTAGAATTGTGACTAATAAAGGAAAAACAAAATGGTTACAAGGGAAGAGATTAAATCAATACGACGATAAAGACAATCTAATTAGCTTTAGATTATGGTTAGAAGACGTCACTGAAAAAAAAATGTACGAAGAATTGATTTATGAGTTAAATATTAATTTTTTAAACTACACAACGGATATTCAACAAAATATTGAATTATTGCTAAAAACTTGCTTAAAATTACTTAATGGTGATGTTGTATTATACATCACTAAAAGCGATCATGAAGAGAAAGAGCAATATAGGGTAATGAGTAGTAAAGGGGACATCACAATGTATACTTCGGAAGAATTTACAAGAGATTTGTTTGTAAGCGTATTATTTAAAGAAAATCACGATTTTACTCAGGAATTCTTTGACATCCATAAAACTAAGTATGCCAAATCTGATCGTTATATAATTGAAAATAGTATCGAAGCTTGTTATGGTAAATTAATCCTATCTGGAAACGACTTAAATAGTTTACTCTGCGTTTTGTTTCAACAAAATCCAATTATTACTAACCAAAATAAATTAGTTTTATTTTTAATATGCGATGCTCTCGAAATAGAGCAAAGAAGGTGGGAATCTCAACAACATTTGGAAGAGCAAAACCGAATGTTAAGCGAAATAAATAAATTAAAAAGCGATTTGTTTTCAAGAACTTCGCACGAATTAAAAACGCCTTTAATTTCTATTAAAGGATTCACAGAATTATTGTTAAAACTACACTCAAATAAGTTGGACAGCGATGTTATTTCGATTTTAGAAGAAATCAAGAGTGGGAGTAAGCGTCTTGAAGATTATATTAACACACTTGTCGAAAGTTCCCAATTAGATCAAGGGTTGTTGAAATTAAAAAAAAAAAGAGAAAATCTTACATTTTTAATCAAATTTTGCGTTAAGCAATTACAAGGTATAGCCAAATTAAGAGAACAGAAGGTTAAACTAAATATAAAGAATGATATATATACAAATTTTGATAAAGAGAAAATATACGAAGTGATCACCAATTTATTGATAAATGCAATAAAGTATACTCCTATTGGTGGTACAATTACAATTGATTCTCAACAAAAAAACAATCACTATATAATTTTGATAAAAGATACCGGTATTGGATTAACTAAAAAAGAAATAGTACAACTTTTTACCCAGTTTGGAAAAATTGAAAGATACGGACAGGGATGGGACGTAGACATCGAAGGGACAGGATTAGGATTATACATTTCGAAAGAATTAATTAACCTTCACGACGGGAAAATATGGGCCGAATCAGAAGGCCGGAACAAAGGAAGTACTTTTTTCTTTTCTTTACCAATAGAAAAAAATTAAACTATTGGACTCCATATTTTTTATTAACGCCCCCTTTCTTACTTTATTAAATAGAGTTTAGAAAAACATAATATTGTTTTTATTAAAAAACTATAGGTGGTACTCATAAGTAACAATGGTAAAGAATGGGGATTTGAAAAATTAGATGTAGTAAAAAAGTATTTCCAAAAGATATTCACTGTAATGTCTAAAGATGTTAGAGAACAATTGATGGAACTAAACCTGTCAAAAGGCGAATTAAAAGAAGTAAAAAAAGATTTAGTTTTCTTACCTGATGAAAAACAGAAAGAATACTTGAACGAATTATCTAAGAAAAAATAAAGCTGAAATAAATTGACAAAAGACAAAAAAAATGCCTTGTATTGGTCCGAATTAGGAATGAAATATTTAAAAGCAGGAGATTACCTAAAGGCAATAGAATATTTTGAAAGAGCAGTCAAAATTAACCCGTTAAGTAGCGTTTCCTGGAGTAACATGGGAGTTGCTTATGAAAAGTTAGAAAATTTCGACAAAGAACGAGAATGCTGCAAAAAAGCAGTGATTATCGATCCTTTGGATAATTGGGCGTGGTATAATTTAGGAGTAGCGTATGAAAAATTAGGTAAATCTCAAGATTCGATTTTGAGCTATGAAGAAGCCATTAAAATAGACCCGCAGGATAGTGCTACTTGGTTTAATTTAGGGCGATTATTCAAGTCGTTAGGTGATTTTAAGAAAGCAATGCAATGTTTTGCTGAAGTCCTTAAAATTGACCCTGTAAATATTGAAGCTGAAAAACTCTTAAGTGGTTTAAAAGAAGATAAAATTCAGTAAAAAACATAAGAACGTGAAGTTCGTTTCCTTATTTAGTCTTCTTTTTAGTTGTTCTATCGTTTTATCTTTTTCTTCGATAATTTTTTGATTTATTTGTTTTATTTTTAAATATTTTTACAATGCTGTCTAAAGCGTTTAGTAGGTTTTCACTGAAAAAATTCTATGTTTTTTTTTAAAAGTTAAACAAAAAAAGGCAAATTTTATCGAATTAACATAATTTTCTTGCGAATTATTCCACTTAAAAAACATTTAGATATTGCAATTAATTAATACTCTCATTTTAATTAACAAATTCAATAACAAATTTTTTATTAAAAAGTTCTTTTCACTTCTTAATATTATAAATTAAAATTGGTTGATCAAACAATCAAAAAAGTAAAATCTGTACTTTTTTACGCAATTACATATCAATTTTAAAACTATAAAAAAGATTTGTATATATAATGAGCGATAATATAGAAAAATATATCAAGCGCAAGGTTTATAAAGGCACGACCTCTAAAATTGCTCAAAAATTTGTTGACGCAGGATTAGAAAAGTTAAGAGCGTGTATTAACTGTGGAACTTGCACAGGCTCATGCCCATCTGGACGTCGCACAGCATATCGAACTCGTTCTGCTCTCAGGCGCGCTTTAACAGGAGATGAGTCGGTATTAAGTGATATTGACATCTGGCTTTGTAGTACTTGTTATTACTGCTATGAACGATGCCCACGAGACATACCTGTAACCGATATGATTATAAAACTTAGAAACATTGCTGTTGAAGAAGGCTATATTCTAGACTCTCACTTTGATTTGGCTAGTAGTATTTTCTATGAAACAGGTCATGGAGTACCGGCTAATGGTGAAAACAACAAAAAGTGGAGAGACTTACGTGAATCTTATGGATTACCACCACTACCTCCGACAGTTCATTCCTATCCAGAAGCCGTGAAAGAATGTCAAACTTTAATGAAAGAAGTTGGTTTCAGAGCTTTACTGGATAACGCAAAAAAATTAAAGGATAAAAGAAAGATAGCTGAAGAAAAAGAAGAAAATCAAAAGGAGGGTAAATAAAGTGAGCGAACAAAAAAATTGGAGATACGCTTTTTTTTTAGGATGCGTTATTCCAAATAGATATCCAATGATAGAACGTAGCATACGCGATGTTTTCGAAGAGTTAGGAGCAGAACTATTGGACATGCCAGGAGCGTCGTGTTGTCCCGCCCCAGGAGTATTTAGGGGGTTTCATATTCCTACTTGGCTCGTTATTGCTGCTCGTAATATAGCAATAGCTGAAGAGTTGGGCGTAAGTCTAGTAACAGGGTGTAATGGGTGTTACGGTACGCTACGCGACGCTTGGTGGGACTTAGAACATAACAGTGAAGAAAAAAAAAACGTAAACAAACTCCTTGCTAAAATAGGGAAAGAATATAAAGGTAATTTTGAACCAAAACACGTCATTCAAGCTTTATACTTAGATATGGGAAAAGAATACATTAGAGGTTTTATTAAGCACAAATTTAAGGATTTAAAAGTAGCAGTGCATTACGGATGTCATATCGTTAAGCCTAGCGATAAGCGTCCTTGGGATGGAGAATACGAGAATCCTACTTTCCTTGACGAGATAGTTGAGCTTACTGGGGCAACTAGTATTGAATATAAGGAAAAGTTCATGTGCTGTGGTGCTGGTGGAGCCGTCAGAACAGCCGTAAAAGAAGTCGCAGCCGATTTTACGCGCGAAAAATTGGTTAACATGAGGGAAGCTGGCGCAGATATCATAATAAACTGCTGTCCATTCTGCCATCTTCAATTAGACCTCGGACAGCTCGAAGTAAATAACTTTTATAAAGACATAATTGGAGAACCGTTCCATATTCCTGTAATTTATATTACGCAGTTGCTAGGCGTCGCCATGGGAATGGATCCTAGTAGACTTGGACTTATAAAGCACCACGATTTAAAGGGCGTGAGCCCATTTATTTCCATACAACCCTTTTTAGATATGGTAAAGGAGCAATTAATTTAGGAGGAACGAAAAATGACGGAAAGTGAAAAGAAAATAAAAGTTACAAGAAAAACGAGACCTAAAATTGGAGTTTATGTATGTCATTGCGGTATTAATATTGCTGGCGTGGTTGATGTATACGCACTCAAAGACTACGCATTAAGTCTTCCCGATGTGGTGTTAGCACGCGAATATAAATTTATGTGTTCAGATAACGGTCAAAATATTATTAAAGAGGATATTGAAGCGGGTTTAATCAATCGTGTAATTGTTGCGGCATGTTCCCCTAGAATGCATGAACCAACATTTAGGTTGGTCTGCAAGGAAGCTGGGTTGAATCAATTTTTATTCGAACAAGCGAATATTCGAGAACACGCTACTTGGGTAAACATGAATGACTCTGAAGGGGCTTATAAAATTTCTCAAGACCATATCAGAATGGCAGTTGCGAAAGCAAGGATGTTATTACCTTTAGAAGTTCAAAAAGTAAGTGTAGAACCTTCATGCTTAATTATTGGAGCGGGGATCGCTGGAATGAATTCCGCTATAGATTTAGCCAAAGAAGGATATAAAGTTTATCTTGTTGAAAGAACTCCAACTATCGGGGGTCACATGGCTCAGCTTGACAAAACCTTCCCAACCATGGATTGCTCGGCTTGTATCATCACCCCACGGATGGTTGATGTTGCCCGAGAAAAGAATATCGAACTTCTTACTTATTCGGAGGTTGTAGATGTCGCCGGTTATGTTGGTAATTTTGAAGTTACCATAATGAAAAAACCACATTACGTCGATCAAGAAGCTTGTACAGGGTGCGGTACCTGCGTTGAATCTTGCCCAGTATCAGTTGGTAACGAATTTGAACTTGGATTGGCCCCTAGAAAAGCAATATATATTCCATTTCCACAAGCGGTACCAGGAGAATACACTATTGATATGGAGAATTGTATTCAATGCGGGATTTGCGCGCGTCCTGATGTGTGTGAACCAGACGCAATTAGATACGATGATAAACCAGAGTATCTTAAAGTAAAGGTAGGCACTATAATTATTGCTACAGGATGGGATCCTTACGACCCAACTCCACTCAAGCAATACGGATATGGCAGATATCCTAATGTTATCACGGCGTTTCAGATGGAACGGCTATTAAGTTCATACGGACCTGTATTAGGAAAGCCAGTTAGACCTTCAGATCTCAAAGCCCCACACAGTATTGCCTTTCTCCAATGTGTTGGAAGTAGAAACTTTAGAGAAGGTGGAAATAAATATTGTTCTAGAGTTTGTTGCATGTACGCCACAAAACAAGCGAGACAATACAAAGAAAAACATCCAGAAAGCGATGTCTATATATTTTACATGGATATACGAGCGTTTGGCAGGGGATACGAAGAGTTTTACGAATCTGCTGCAGAAAACTACGGAATAAATTATATTAGAGGACGAATTGCTGAAGTTTGGGAAGATAAAGATCATAACATTGTAATTAGAGCTGAAGACACTTTAATGCAAACGCCAATCGAATTAACAGTCGACTTGTTTGTTTTATCTATTGGGTTAGAAGCTATGGCAGACGCAGACAAAATCTCTTCTTTATTAAGCGTTCAGCGATCCGAAGATGGATTCTTTATGGAAGCTCATCCAAAACTTAGACCCGTAGATACTTTAACCGATGGTATTTTTATTGCAGGAGTCGCTCAAGGACCGAAAGATATCCCTGACACGGTAGCTCAAGCAAAAGGAGCTGCTTCAAGCGCATCAGTGTTAATGGCGCAAGGAGAAGTCGAAATTGAACCGTATTATTCCGTTGTATTGGATCACTTATGTTCAGGCTGTAGAACTTGTCAATCCCTATGCCCATTTGGAGCTATAGATTTTGATGAATTTAAAAAGATTGCCGTTGTTAATTCAGCTCTTTGTAAAGGATGTGGAACTTGCGTGTCAGCATGCCCTTCTGGAGCCATGGTTCAAAACCATTTTACTGATATTCAACTCAATTCGATAATTAATTTTGCAGTAAAACAACCTCCCATTGAAAATGGAGGAAAATAATTCTAAATTGTAATAATATTTAGTTAAAATTTTTTTAATCTTTCTACTTTTATTTTATTGAGACATGATAAAGAATATTATTTTCGATTTAGGAAACGTTCTACTGAATTTCAAACCCGAGGAATTCTTATTACAGTTTACGAGCGATAAAGAATATATTAAACAATTCGTTCCAAAGATCACCCGCAGTAAATTGTGGTTAGATTTAGATAGGGGTTACGAATCGTTAGAAAACGTGGAAATTATTTTTCTATCTAAATATCCTAAAGAAGAAGAGCTTATTTCGCTATTTTTTAATCATTGGATGGAAATGCTTACTCCAATTGAGAAAAATATTAGTATTTTATTGGATTTAAGCGAGTCAGGATATAAAACATATATTTTGTCAAATTTCATTAAGGAAGCGTTTAAATTTGTAAAAGACAAATTCGGGTTTTTTACGGTATTCAACGGTCAAATAATTTCTGGAGAAGAAAAAGTTATTAAACCAGAGAAAGCGATTTACGAATCTTTACTTAGACGATACCAATTAATTCCAGAAGAAAGTTTATTTATCGACGATATCTTGTTTTTTTTAAAGCCAGCAAAAAAGCTAGGTATAAGTACTATTTGGAATCGCCCTCATACGGATTTACGCAAAGAATTAAAAAAATTTAATATAGTGATCTGAATAATTACAACTCGTTTTTAATGCAATTTTTATTTAGATAGAAGACATTAAGTATAAGTAGACCCATACAAAAAACATTAATTTATTTATGATAGATAGTTGGCTCTCTAAAACGAAATTTAAAGAAGCTTACGAAAAGTTTGTAAAGAAAGTCTTTCTTGGGAAAATATCTGCTAATCAACTTACTATTCTTGGGTTGGTTTTTGGTTTAGTAAGCTCATTTTTGATAAACCTTAGTGGTATTTTCTTAGCATTAGCAATATCATTTATGGTATGCTCCGCAATTGTTATGACCGTTTCTTTTTTTATTGATACTCTTGATGGCTCTATAGCAAGATTAGAAGGTCCTACTATCTTTGGAGGGATATTAGATATATTTTGCGATCGGCTCGTTGAGATTTCCATAATCATCGCGATAGTAACAACAGACCCTACGAATCTAATTTGGTCGGGTTTGTTTTCTTTAGCCGCCATCGTTTTGTGTATTTCTATGTTTCTTATTGTAGGAGGAATTATTAAAAGAGACAATATAAAAAGTAATTCAAAAGTAATCACATATCAAAGTGGATTGATGGAATTAAAATAAGTAGAAATCTTTTTTTTATGTTCCTACTTTTGATAAAATTCAGATAAAATCTCTATCTTTTTATCCCAATTTGTTTATCCTTTTGAACTCAAATATTCTAAAGCTTTGTTCACATCATTTGTTGGTACCTTACAAGTTTTATTAATGCATACATACGCAGTAGCCTTTCCGTTGAATTTGTTAAAATTTTGAACGAAATTAGAAAACTCATCTATTTCTGGACTTATTTTTTCTGTGGGTCGAAAAATTAACGATTTATTAGGCAAAAAATGTTTCTTTATCTCAGACAACATATCATTAGTATCTTCTTTGCCTGTGTCGCCTGCAATAACAAGAGAATAAGTCGGTCCAACGGCGTAATCTACAGCTGTCAAAAGGAAAGTATGTGCTACGGGCGACTTTCGAACATTTTCAGCAAAAACTCGACTGATATAATCAGCTTTTTTCTCGTAATCTTGATTTCCTGTTAGTTGAGCTAACTTGAGCAGGTTCAACATCGCAACAGAGTTTCCAGAAGGAATAGCCCCGTCATAAATCTCTTTCTGACGAGCTAACAATTTTTCTCCGTCTTCCGCAGTAAAGAAGAACCCCCCTATAAATGAGTCCCAAAAATAATTTATTTGGTCTTCAGTTAAATCTATAGCCGTTTTTAGGTAAAACGTGTCAAATGTTACCTCATATAAATTAATTAAACCCCAGTTAAGAAACGAATAATCGTCTACATAAGCGTCAATTTCAGCAATCCCATCGCGATACCTATGTAAAAGACGCCCATTTGACCTCCGTAAATCTTTAAGGATGAAATTGACGGCTTTTTTCGCGGCTTCAATGTATTTTTGTTCATTCAATACGAAACCACCTTTAGCTAACGCGGCAATCATTAATCCATTCCAATCAGTTAATATTTTATCGTCCTGATGAGGTTTAATCCGGGTTTCTCGCGAATTGAAAAGTTTTTGTCTCATAGATTCTATAGAATTATGAAAATTTTCTTCTTGAGAGTTAGTGAGCTCAGATAGATCAACCTTCAAATGAAGAATATTTTTGCTAGTTTTCTCTCTAGTAGCTTCATCCAAATAATTACCGTTAGTTTCAACGTTATATATACTTTCTATTAGCTCAGCATCCTCTTTTTCTAAGATGTTTTCAATTTCTTCTTTAGTCCAAACGTAAAATTTTCCCTCTTCTCCTTCGCTATCCGCGTCTTCGGCTGAATAGAATCCTCCTTCAGGAGAACTCATATCTCGCAAAACATATATAAAAATCTCTTTAGCAGTGTTTCCGTACTCAATATTTCCAGTCGCTTGATAAGCTTCTAAATAGGTAAGTGCTAATAAGGCTTGATCATACAGCATCTTCTCAAAATGAGGTACTAACCAGTTAACATCAGTAGAGTAGCGATGAAATCCAAAACCAATTTGATCGTAAATACCACCTCGCCTCATAGCCTTAAGAGTGCTTTCAACAATCTCTAAAGCGTTTTTATCTTCTGTTCTCTTCCAATATCTTAATAAGAATAATAAGTTATGAGGAGAAGGAAATTTTGGTGCGCTACCAAAGCCACCTCTCTTTTCGTCAAATCGCATACTTAACTGAGAATAAGCGTTTTCTAAAACTTTTTCTTCAAGACTTCTTCCTGGAGACTCAATGTTGATGTCTTGTAATGCTAATGTAATTTTTTCGCTCGACGCTAACAACTCCTTTCTTTCGCTTTTCCACAAATCTTTTACGCGATTTATTAAATCAATTAAGCCAATTCTTCCAAAACGGCTATCTTTGGGAAAATATGTGCCGGCAAAGAAAGGTTTTTTATCAGGAGTCATTAGAATCGTTAATGGCCAACCCCCGGAATTAGTCATAATTTGGCAGACGGTCATATATATTTTATCGATGTCAGGTCGTTCTTCCCGGTCGACTTTAATAGATACAAAAACATCGTTCATCAATTTAGCAATAGTAGGGTCTTCAAAAGATTCATGTGCCATTACATGGCACCAATGGCAAGTAGAGTAGCCAACTGAAAGAAATATCGGTTTATCTTCCATTTTTGCCTTTCCAAAAGCCTCTTCTCCCCAAGGATACCAATCTACTGGATTTTCAGCGTGTTGCAGTAAATAGGGACTTTTTTCAGTTAATAGTTTATTGAATTTTCTATTAAATTGACTCTCATCTTTTTGTTTTTTATTTTCGTCTATGATTTTCACCTTTTATGACTTGTTAAATGGTTTGGTAAATTCATCTATGAAAACAAATTCTTTAAATTGCTTTCTTTCTGGTCTTAGATCCTCTTTGGCTTTTTGTATATCAGTTAATTCTTGTTTAAATTCTTTAGAATGTTTACCGATTACTATTAAGGAAATTAATCGCATGTGTTCTGGAATGGCAAGCACTCTCTTCGCTTTATCTTCATTAAAACCCGCGATAGGGTGTGCAACAAGACCTAATTCTGTAGCTCGGAGCATAATAAAAGCGCTCGCTATACCCGTATCGAAAAGATAATACTGCCTCTCCTTGACAATGCAATCATTTTTTACTTCGCTAATCGCTGCGATAATTAACGAACCTAATTCTACCCACTTATTAGTTATTGATAACGACCCGTGAAGTTTTTCTAGCTGCTCTTTATTGTAAACAAATATATATCTCCATGGTTGATTATTAAAACAAGATGGCGCTAATCGCGCTGATCCAGCTAAGTCTTCTATTAATTCGTTGGAAATCTCAACTGGTTCAAGAGATCTATATGCTCTTCTTTTTTCAATCGCATTTTTTACATCCAAATTTCAACACCTTTAAAAAAAATATTTTAAAACCTTAAATTTGAAGATTTCATTTATGATTGAAACCTAATTAATTAAGAAATATTTAAAGAATATCAATATACGCCTTATTAGATATTAACTTTTTAAATGAATTATTTTTAGTAATAACTCTTTGATTTGGAATATAAATATTTCATAAAGAAATTATTAGGAAAAAAAAAAATTATTTTGCTTTCAGAGCTATAACTGCGGAACCTTGCGTAGTAATTCGCTCGTCTTGAGTTTCGGTTAGAAAGCTAATTTCGACCAAATTTTCGCCGTTTTCAGAGTATTTTTTCAATACTTTTCCTTTCAACGTTAAAGTATCGTTCTCATTTGTCACACCCGCAAATCTTATTTTGAAGTCTTTTAAAACTCCTCCCTTTGACCAATCAGTAATGTAGGCCCCGACTATTGACATAACAAGCATTCCATGGGCGATACAACCAGGTAGTTTAGCTATTTTCGCAAATCCCTCGTCGTAATGAATTTTATTATAATCTCCAGATGCTGATGCGTAATCTATTAATTGTTGTCTGATAATTGGCCCCCTTTTTGATGTAGGTAGTTCCATTCCCGTTGAAATATCTTCAAAAAACAATCCTTCTTTAGACAATTTTTAAATCACCTTTTTAATTTAATGGAAAACGATTAATGAAATGATTAAATCAAAAACTTTTTCTCCGGCATCCTTGTTTTTTCCACTTGTAACTACCGTGATTAAATCCATTTTACCTCTTTTACCTTCTTTTTCAACAATATTTTCGACTTTAGTTTGATATATAATGGTATCTCCAGCACAACCTTGAGAGTAATACTTAATTTCTCTGCCACCATCTAATAATTTTCTAAAATCTATACCCAAAGTAGAATAAAAGTTAATATCTGAAAAGGTCATTCTCGTGTAAAAAGTAGTAGGAACAGGTATGTCTTTAAAACCTTGATTTTTGGCTTCATTGACATCGTAATAAATTGGGTTCGAATCCCTTATCGCGTTAGCAAATTGAGAGATTCGCCAACGAGTAATAACCATTTCGCTTGGTGTAAATTCGTAGCCAATGAATTTTCTATCAATCATGTAAATTGTTAATTCTCTTTTAATTTTAATTAATTTTAATACGTATAGATTAAATAAATTTCTTTACTAATTTGATTTCTCATAACTTAAAGCTTTAACGCGCTCTTTTTCACAAGCTTTAAAAATTTTATTTATAAACCCGCTAAAACATCTTTAACTTCTTCAACATGTCCTTTCACACTAACTATTGGCCACATATAAGAAATTTCACCTTCCGGATTTACTAAATAAGTGCTTCGAGTAACTCCCATATAAGTCTTACCTCGAAAAGTTTTTAATCCCCACGCGCCATATTTTTTTAATACTTCTTTATCCAAATCACTTAACAAAGTAACTTTGAAATTCTTTTTTTCGATAAATTTAGCGTGAGATTCGGGACTATCAGGGCTTATACCAATAACTTCCGCGTTTAGCTTTTGAAATTCGGGCAAAATTCCTGTAAAACCTATTGCCTCAGTTGTACAGCCGGGAGTATTATCTTTAGGATAAAAATATACGATAACATATTTACCTTTGAAATGTTTTAGACATATTTCCTTGTTATCTTTGTCTGGAAGACAAAATTCGGGAGCAATATCTCCAACCTTTAATGCTACTTTTTTCTCGTTCATAATGATTCTCCTCTTGAAGATTTTGGATTTTATTTTTATTGTTATTATAGAATTTTATGAAAAGAATTTCAATGTTCAGATTATCAATTATAAAAGTTTTAAACACATTCTATTAATTAATAGTATTACAAAATTCGGATATTAATAAAATATAAATTTAATATCATCGTGCGTATATAGGAGGAATTAAAACCAGAAAAAGAGCAAACAAAATATTAGGAATAATCTCTATTGCTATAGGACTTGCTAATATAATTGCGTTTATTTTATTAACATCAATCTCTGGGGAACAGTCAGTTATTTTATCGGTATTTTGGTTATTAATTGGGGTGATTTCAATTTATTTTGACGTTCATTTATTTATCAAGAAAGTCGAAGAAAAACAAAAACATACAAAAAGGAAAAGATAAAAAAATAAGTTATTTATTTTTAACATTCTAATTAAGGATCGTTCCTGAAGGGATGACGAGCATTATCAGCGTTTTTGATGCCATCATCTACCGTTGGTAACCCTTCCATTGCCTTTCGAATGGCGTTTCTTGTAGCTTTATAGTTATTAATAAATACGCGTTTTCGAGCGCTCGCGCTAGGATGTACAAATACATTTACAATTATTAAGATATCCTCTGCGGCTTCTTTAGGAAGAATTCCATCCTCTACGCATTTCATTACCGCTTTTGCTACTGCTGCTTGAGCAGGTCCATAAGTTAAACTTGCGTGGCGAAGCGAAGTTATTTTAACTGTAGGGATCATAACCGTCGCAGGTTTGACTTGCATGTTTGGTTCGAGAATTACCTGTAATCCTTCACGCCCCTTAGCTGGATGGGTTAAAGCGCGAGCGTAAGCATCAGCTACTGGTCCCTTTTTATTTCCTATTAAAAGATCAATATGTGCTAACTCTGCTCTACTGCCAACGAGTGATTCTCCAACTTTTAAGCTGAAGTCAGAAATTCTTTCAGGAGTAACACCCACTGCGTAAAAACGACTTGTTAGTTCTTTATCGTCTATCTCGAACTTAATTTCTTTCTTTTCGATATATCCTAACTTTTCAAGTTCAACTCTAAATTCGTCTTGGAGTTCGTAGGAAAGAGTGTCTCCTAAAATTATCGGGCGTCTAGTTGTGCCTACGGGAACGCCCATCAAATTCAAGCACTCTTTGGCACCTAAAGCCCCTGAATTGATTAACATTCGAGCTAGTTTTTGCACTTTCTTTTGTAGAGTTTGTGCTTCAATTAATCGATTGTTTTTTACATGGTCGTAAATTTCGAGCCATACCTTAGGAATAACATTAGCAGAACCAAGTATGCAACCTGCAGCACCACCAGCTAAAGCCCCTAATACGTTTTCGTCCCACCCTATTAGAACGGAAATTTTATCGCTTACTTTTTCTAATAACGCAGAGAAGTATTTGTAGTCACCGCTAGAATCCTTTATCGCAACGAAATTATCAATATCAACTAGATCTTCTACAACAGTCCAAGGCAATTCTACCCCTGTACAAACGGGAATATTATATAACACCAATGGTATATCGGTTTTTTCTGCTATCGTAAAATAATGGTCGTACAACCCTTTTGCCTTAGGTTTGAGATAATAGGGCGTTACAATTATAGCCGCATCTGCACCGATGTCCGTTGCAGCTTTAGTAGCATCAATTACTAATTTTGTTCCCGTTTCTCCAGTCCCAGCAATTACAGGAACTCTACCATTTGTTTCGTCGACTACTATTTCTATGACTCTCAAGCGTTCTTCAAAAGTCATGTTAACGAACTCTCCAGTCGTTCCTACCGGAACAAGTCCCGTAACTCCTTGATCTATGAGATGGTTTACTAAGTTTCTTAGATTTTCTTCGTTAATTGATTCATCTTCTTTGTTAAAAGGAGTTACCAATGCTGGCATAACTCCTGTTGGTCTAAAATCAAATTTACCCATTTAAATTAACCTCTATTTTTTATTCCCGATGATGTAAATTTTTGGCAGCTATAAAAGTTAGTCCCTTTTTGGTTAGAGCTTTAGCTGTAGTATTAATAGCTTCGTATCGGTCGAGAAGGTTTATGCGTAATGCTTCCCATATCCCTGCTTCTTCAATAGCTTCCTTAGTCATGAAATATTCAAGAATATCTGTAGGATGTTCCCGCTTTTCGTCAACATCAACATTTGCACCCTCATGTTTTGCACTTACATTCTTCACTTTTTTAGCTAATTCCATTAATTCGTCTCGACGGTCATAAGGCTGCCTTACAATACTTTTCCATGTTTCAGTTATATGGTGTTCTATTCGTACTACATCTTCAAAACCGAATTCTTTTCTTATATAGGCAGTTACTTCAATAGTTTCATTATTAACTGAATTGGCAAGGTTAAAACCAATCAAGGGACTAGTTCCATCCTCCCGGGAAAACATTTTGGCAGTCATTAAAGTCCAAAGACAAGCGTAAGGATTATCGTTTCCTAAATAGACTGAAATTTTAAACTCATTATTAATACCAAGTTTATGGATGATATAGCCTAATAAAACGGTACCAAGATTCACGTTAAGAACTTGTTTAATTCCGTAGTTAGTATAATAATAAAGATATTCATCAAACCATTTTAATGGAAACTTGTTTGGCATTCCAACGCCTCCAAAATAGCCAGTAATAGTTTCAGGACCACCAAGATGTACATTTACAGGCATACCATCTGGACCAGGGGCAGTTCCCTTTGTGTCAAGAGTTTCGACCCAGGTCGAACCAATAATTTGCATTGCCGCTGCCATAGCTAGTAAATCCCCGTCTTCTTCCTGTTCTTTCATATATCTTACGCGAATAATTCTACCAGGTACTATCTTTTGATTTTTAATGGCGTCTCTTACCATATCCATCAAAAATGGAAAGTATTGACATGCAGAAAGTTCTAGTGTTATAGCAAAGTCTTCTTCGAAAGTCATTTCAGACGCTTTATCGCCTAAAATCTTTTTTCTATAATCTGCTATGCTAATAAAAGAATTATTGTCGCGTTGAGAAATCAACCACTCAATATCCTTAACATATTCTGGTTTCTTCTTTTTTAGCTTTTCGAGTAATTTTTCTACTTTACTGGCTTCTTCTGCCTTTCTATTAATCTCTTCTATTCCGCCATATTTATCTACAATATCTAAAAGATCGTTTATCAGTGGATTTTTTTCGTCCAAAAGGAAATCGTTTATTACTTTTAATGCGTCGTCCGGAATTTTCAATTTTTTTCTTAAATCGTTCATTTTATCATTTACCTTATTTTTTTTGTTAATATTTTATATATGAATTTTGAATTCTACCCAAAGAATTCCCATACTTCCAACTTTCATTGGAAGAGACCATAAATTTAATACAAGTTTCATTATATTATAAATTTATTTGTACAATTGCAAAAAGTTTTAACAATATCTAAAATTGATAAATAAAAGAATTTAATTTCATGAGTGTAATGAAAAAAAATTTTAAAAAATTATTTATAAATAAAATTATTATTTATATATAATATGCGAACTTTCATATTTTAAGGTCTGAAATCCTCAATATTCAATATCAATACTTTTTTTAATTTTTTATTATTATCTTTTTTTTATAAAATATTATTATTCTATTTTATATTTATGTTTTAAATTACTACGGTTTTTAAAAAAGGTCTGGGGAATTTGAGTGTACTTATATTTAAATGTTTGTGTTTTAAAAAAATGTTGCTATATTCAATCAAAATAATATAATTATATAAACATAAATAGGTAATTTATATAGTATATGGTAAAAAATAATATGCCAAAAAAGAAAATGGATATGTTTTGTGGGGATACGCGAGGTTTTCCTAAACCAGGTAATATTGTATG
>Ga0114919_10000957_pt1 | contig 23140 bp, 16 predicted proteins | sample BlataG_FD_88682 | JGI IMG/M metagenome (GOLD analysis project Ga0114919, IMG submission 88682) | Deep subsurface microbial communities from Black Sea to uncover new lineages of life (NeLLi) - Black_00105 metaG | ecosystem: Environmental > Aquatic > Marine > Oceanic > Sediment | place: Atlantic... | reverse complement strand
GCGGGTGTTGAGCCCTCGGAGACTTTCTCGGTTTGATACAATTTTTTTTTGTTTCCACACCTTCTTTGTTCCAATATCCCCCCCCCCCCCCCCCCCCCCCTTCTCCACCCATACCTATCATCTTCATATGCAAGCAGGCTCAATCAACTTTTGACGATAGATTAAATTGGTCCTCACCCATCCTTGGCAGAGCCTTCAAAGGCAGAGGCCTCCTCCAGTCGTCAGTGAACTGCTCTGCTCAAGACAGAACCACACGTCCTGTTGAAGGAGAAGATCGTATTATATTCATGTATGAGGCCTCCTGCTGCTGCTTCTCTGAAATGATCAACTATGCAGAGGTTGAAATTTTGTTGGCTGCTAGATTCAGAACAGTCGCTAATGACACTCTGAATCTTGATCCTGGTAAGTTGTTGTTGTTTTTGATGAGAGAAAGAGTAATGCATAATGATCATCATTATTGCTATCTCTCTACATGTTGTACTTTCAACTTCTATTCTCACCATCATCCCTCCTTTATCCCTCCCTGCAATCTATAAATATATATACACAGATTATGTGGAGGTTGATGTCAGGAATGTCTACCCCGGTATTCAACTCAATCTCACTAGTCTCCTCCGAGGAGTGTCTGCCGTGCCTGATTCTGTCATTGAGGAGCTGCGTCGTTTTGTTGAAGAAGAGTTGGAAAGAATTATCCCTACCCTCCTCCTCCTTGAAACCCTCCCCTTGGATGCTCCTCCTGAAGTTGTGGATGCATGTGGAAACCTGTGTGCTGCTGATGAGACTTGTGAGAATGGTACCTGCTTGAAGGTTTGCAATGGCGTTGCTGTGGACATTTTCAGTTCAGAAGAACACTGTGGTGGATGCGGTATTGCGTGTGATATAAGCCGAGAAACCTGTCAAGGTGGCTTTTGCGATTGCAAGTACAATGAAAATCCAATCGGGAGGAGATTCTTGCTACAAGATGATGGCCTAGGTAGTCCTTGTGAGATTTGCCGAAACAATTGTGCCAAAGAATGCAAACTTTGCAACCAGGATGATTTGACCTGTACTGGAGGGAATGCAGTTGGTGGTACCGTGTGTACATTCAATGGAGTTGCTGGGGGAGGTCTCTGCTTGGGAGGAATCTGCTTTAAGAGCTGTTCTGTTGGTAGTGAATGTGAATCTGGAGTGTGTACAGGCAACATATGTCAAGAGCCGGCATGCAATGATGGTGTGAAGAATGGGGACGAGACGGATGAAGACTGCGGAGGCAGCTGTGGAGCCAAGTGTGCCGATCTCTTGGGCTGCTCTCAGAATTCTGATTGTGCCAATGGCTTCTGCAACAGCAGTCAGTGTACTACTCCAACTTGCTCTGATGGCTTCCAGAATAACTTGGAGACTGGCCTTGATTGTGGTGGTCCAAACTGCCCTGACTGCGATGGAGAAACTTGCTCTGCTGATACTGAATGCAAGAGCGGCTTCTGCAACACCAGCATCAATCAGTGTGCTACTCCAACCTGCTCGGATGGCTTCCAAAACGGTAGTGAGACTGGTGTCGACTGCGGGTTTGGGTGTCCCAAAGCCTGTGACACTGAGGAATGCTCTGCTGATACTGAATGCAAGAGCGGCTTCTGCAACACCACCACCAATCAGTGTGCTACTCCAACCTGCTCAGATGGCTTCCAAAACGGCAGTGAGTCAGCCCTCGACTGCGGAGGCAACTGCACAGACAAATGTGTGGATGGGCAGAGCTGCTCCAACAACGGAGATTGCAGTAGTGGCTTATGCAAATCAGAAATTTGCACAGGATTATGTGAGGAAGTTAGCTGTCCTACATGTACTTCATGCAACCCAAGTACTGGCCAATGCGTAGTTGAATCTGATGGTATTTCTTGTTCTACTGTTAGTGGAAGTGGCTCCTGTATCTCAGGAAGTTGCGCTGTTTTCACGGTAAGATCAATATTATTCTCTTCTGATAATAAAATACTTCAAACCATTTTTCCCCCTTCTGACACCCCCTCTACAACCTAATAAAATACACATAGGCATCCGGTGAATGCACCAAGGGTATTTGTGGCTCATGTCAACTTGGGGCATCAACTCTCAAGTGTGGCTTTCAGAATGGTAGTTTGGCCTGCAATAACAATGCCGATACAGTAAGTCTTTAAACCCCTTTGATCTACAGATCCTTGTTGCCATCTATCTATCTATAAATATTTATTGAAAGCTACTTGAAACTAACACGCCTGTCTCATGATCATCCTTCTTTCAGAATACCTGCACAGGCTGTTCTTCGAGCTCTCAATGTCCAACTGATTGGACCTGTGTTACCTCACTCAATGATGGTAATGGAGCATGTGTTCCAGATACTATTATTGGTACAGCAGATAATTTGTGCATCACCAACACTGTATCGTGCAGCAATCCATGCACAACCTGTGATGTAGCAACTGGCCAGTGCACTGTCAATGTTGATAATAATACCCCCTGCACCACCTCAAATAATGATGAGGGCTCTTGTTCTGACGGGGTGTGTACTGCCAGTGCTGCAGATAATCTGTGCATCACCAACAATGTCGTCTGCAATGACCCATGCAAGTCCTGTGATGCAGCAACTGGCCAGTGCACTGTCAATGTTGCTGATAACACCAGCTGCAGTACCGCAACTATCACCACTGGAGGCGAGTGCTCTGCCGGCGTGTGTACTGCTGTGAATCTTTGCGCCAGCGTCAGTTGTGGTGATTGCAAAACCTGCGATTCAGCTACTGGCCAGTGCACTGTCAATGATGCTGATGGAACCAGCTGCACTCAATTTTCAAAAGGTACCTGTGCCAATGGAAGCTGTCTGGACGTAAGTTAAGAATTTCAACTCATGATGTGCCTTCTCTCGTATTCACCAGCTATATTTTCCTCACAAGTGTTCCCTCCTTTTTTTTTTAGGCCGCTCCAAATTGTGAAAACAAAAAGTGTGGTGATACATGTCCAGGTAGCAAGTACTGCACTAATACACTCCAATGTCAAAGTGGCATACCAGAATGTGCATCTCCTTTGATTGCTACTTCATCTTCTTTGCCTTCATTAAGCAGCACTGAAGGCGAGACAAACCTCAAAACTAGTGAAGAAGATATAATCACCGACCCAGTTATTGATGAAACCACCGATGAAATCTCCAACCCAGATAATGATGGTACCACTACCACTGAAACCACTGAACCCACCGATGAAATCTCCAACCCAGATAATGATGATTCCACCACCACCATCACCACCACTGAACCCACCAACCCAGTTAATGATGGTACCACCACCACCACTGAACCCACCAACCGAGTTAATGACGGTACCACCACCATCACCACTGAACCCACCAACCCAGTTAATGACGGTACCACCACCACCACCACCACTGAACCCACCAACCCAGTTAATGATGGCACCACCACCACCACCACCACTGTTACCACATCAGACGAATAATTAACTCAAAGAAACAAGTGGATAGTGTACAGCATTTAACGCTCAACGATGATAGCATTTTAGATCCATTTTTATTGATGAATGAAGAAGATTTGTTTTAGTTAGGATGATTGGCCACCAGAGCAGCTGGATATATAATATAATGGACTTGTTCCAATTATTTAGTAAGACCACTGTGGTCACCCAAATATCCCTTTTCTTATTTCTTAACATGTTGTTTGTCTTAAATAAATATTTACTAATTTTTTGTTCCTTGTTCGTTTTGTAAAGATATTCACCATATCGTTCAAGTCCAGGAAGAAGTATAACTAGGAGCTCTAGGAAGGCTGACGGGGGACACACACACCAGCTTGAGTCCTCCGAGACGTGATAGGGGACGATACAGGCTGGAGTGTTGTGGATTATGTTGTTAGTGTGATAGCTAAGAAATTGTGTGTTGTGGATAAGACTGTTGTAGTAATGCTTGATGGATGTAGATAAGTGTAACTATGGAAGCCAGTAGACAGCCCGGCCCCAATGCATGCATATATTTATTTATATTTCTGACACTTCTGCCCCAGAGAGTAATTCACCAACTGCCATAGATAAAGAGCCCGCCAGCAGGCCTGCCACTCCAGTCAGTCTCAGTGCAGCAAGATCATTGGAACCTGCCATGAGTAAAGAGCTCATTGAAACCAATACACCGTTGGCCTGCGATTGGTGGGAGGAGGGTGAGGGGGGGCTAGTTTGGAAAGAAAGAGGGAATTGAAAATGCTCTTTGATGCAGAATGCATATTGACCTACCTAAAATCACACCTCTGAGCCATAGTGCTCTCTGTGCATAGGGAAAAGATGTGCCTTGAGTCGTTAAGTAGGTAGAAACATAGAAGGTTATGGTGCCTCAGGCTGGAGATGTTTGAGTCGGGCAGGTGGGGTTGCAACAAATTTGAAATGAAGGGGCGTGGAATGTACGTGGCTGGTATGAGCATGGTCAATCGCCGTTGCCTTCATTCGAAGCTAGTCTTTGGCAGGCTTCCTCGTCTTCCAAATCAATAGACTTTGGTTTTTTCTTGAATGGAGTAGCATGGCAGAATTTGCCAGCTTTACGCCACGCGTCAAGCAACGGTTTCCAATTATGAACGTCACCGGTAATTACATGTTATTGCCATCAACCTTATCGCCTTACCCCCCTACACCAACATTTCAACAATGCCAGGAGTAGTACTCATTCCAGCTATTTCAAAGTTGGAAAAAACCTTGATTTCTAAAACAACTATAGCTCTTGCACAAAAACGGCTTTGAATTTATATCCCATGATACTTATAGTCCTAGAGCTTGTTCATTAACCTTTTAAAATTTGAAAATTGAATTGAATTAATTTAAATGGCAACCTTGTTTTGAAAAAGCTATTTTCTCACTAATATTCATAGAGGCCAGAAAATGAAGATAACTCTTTCTTTGAGTGCCTTAGTTGTATCATTACTCGTGCTCTTAACTCTCAGAAGGCTGCAATTAGAAACATGGCTGGCAACCAGGCTGACCATTGTCCATCAGTCAACTCGGCTCATCCACCATCCCGCCACCAACAACAAACCACCAGCATACAGTTATGAAAACGACTTCCCATGCTCCTCAGAGAAGCTTCGGGCTACCTACTCCAAAGTATCATTTACGCCAATTTTAAAGCTATACAATGTCAGCACAAAGAATACTACCAACAGCAATGACACTAGTGATTTCTCTCCATGTGCACTGGTCAAGCTCTCTTGCCGACTCTGGTCCAACATACCAGGCGACATTCAATACAAGGATATAGACGGCAATAGATTAAGAGTACCAGTCTATGACACAGCTTGGGGAGAGATACTATCAGCGGCAATAATGAACCTATCTCCATTAGCTCAACAAACCATGGTACCAACTGGAGGCATCGTGATTGACAGCCGAAACAACCCACTGTTCCAACAAATGCTGTCACAAGATGAAGGCCTCCTGCGCCTTGAAATCCCATCCACTTGTATGTGGGAGGGCGGCGTACTGAAAGGAGCATGGCTCAAGTTTATTCCAGATCTTAATGCCATTGATATTTCATCAGTAGTTGCCTTTGGAGGGCTGCCTAAACAAAGTCAACTGGCTGTAGCTGTCACTTGGATACTAGATGCTCTGGCACTGAATGGGGACAGATCTGCCAGCTTTCAAAACTTGTTTGGAAACGTTGAGAATGCCCTTATTGTTCCTCTAGACTTTGAGCAGGTATTTAAGATCTTCCACCCTTATGCCAGGCAATATGCTGGATGCACAGCAGAGGATGATGTTGCTGCAGAGCAAGCTATTATTGACTATATGAGGAAGCCAGCTTTTATGAGAAAACATGAGAAAAAGGTGGAAGATCTACTATGTCTTGACGATGGATTGAAACCAGTGTTGTTGTATGTCATACAAATGATTGATGATATCTGTGGACAACATATTGAAGAGGAGTATAAAGATAACAGTAATAATAGTAAGACCCCAGCTACTACTGCGAATCACTCCTCTTGTGATGCATTGGTACCAAAGCTGATAGCTGCTCTGCATGGCGATCCTTGGTGGCAGCATGAAGTTGAAATGCTATCACAAATGAAGGATAATGGTAATGGAGTGATGATGGGAGAGCCAATGTGCTGTGATAAGACATTCTGGAGTGCAATGCACACATGCAAGCGGTGTTCAGATGTGTCCAAGTATGGGTGGCAGCATGCTTTGGATGTTAGGCTTAGAAATAAATGCAGTGAGATGGCAGGTGGAAGTGTTGTTGATTATATTGTTAGTGTGGTAGCTAAACGGCTACATGTTGTGCGTAAGACTGCTGTAGCAATGCTTGATGAATGTAGACAAGTGTAAATATGGAAGAATGAGAAGGAGAAGGAGGGGAGGGAGAGACGGGGAACGTCGACGTCGTTGGGAACCTCTCAAATGAAAGCGGAATAGTGGCACCGACTAGTTTTCATTCAAAATCTACCACGCTATTCAGTATCAGAAGTGGACAATAATGGACTCAACATGACTTCTGTGAGAGTTCCTCCACATAAATTGCTCCCATTTGGCATCCTTGTCGATGGATTCAAGTATGCCGACTCACCCAACGCCAAAGCCTATTTTCTGACACATGCACACTCAGATCACACTACCGGACTCAAGGACAACTGGAACCTAGGCCCCATTTACTGCTCTGAGATCACATCCCGGCTGATCGCCTGCCGCTACCCCAATGTCGACCCATCCTTCTTCTCCCCTCTCCCCCTCAGCACCCCTACTCCCATCCAGATTGGGCCCCACTCAGTGACGGTCACCCTCATAGATGCAAACCACTGCCCTGGAGCAGTTCAGTTCCTCTTCAGCATGCCAGATGGCACCAAGTGTATTCATACAGGTGACTTCCGTTATTCCCCTCTCATGCTCGACGACCCTCATCTGCTCTCTTTCAGAAACTGCAATGCCATATATCTGGACACCACCTACTGCTCACCCAAGCACTGCTTTCCCACCCAGCAAGAAAGTATAGATTATGTATCCAGAGTCATAAAAGAAGACTTGGAGGTGGAGTCACCACTACAAGACTTTGAAAGGAAGACTCTCTATGTCATATCGACTTACAGCATAGGCAAAGAACGCATTCTTCAAGCTGTACACCAAGCAACTGGGTTGCCACTCTACGTCAGCGATAGAAGAGCTGACATCTTGGCATGTCTTGACGACCTCCCTCCCTCCTCCTTCACCACTGATGCAACAGCAACACCAATCCACGTCACCAACTGGGGAGTATTAGGTGAAACATGGCCATATTTCAAACCAAATTTTACCTCTATGGAGGAACTAAGGCAACAATATAAGGCTGAGAGAGTAGTAGGATTTGTTCCAACTGGTTGGTTGTATGAAATGAAAAAAGAAACCTTCAGTGTGAGAACCAAGGATGCATGTAGTATTCATTTGGTGCCTTATTCTGAGCATTCTTCTTACAGGGAGTTGACTGAATATGTAGGATGGATACGTCCACATAAAATTATACCAACTGTAGGCGTGGATGGAGTGGACGGGGAGAAGAATTGTAGTAAGATGTTGAATCATTTTAGAAATCTTGTTGATGAGACGTCTAGCAAGAGGAAGTTCTTGGCTTCTTTCCATATTAATAATAGTAATAGTAAGGGTGCTGGTGGTGGTGGTGGTGGTGGTGGTGGTGATGTGGAAAGGATAGATATTAATGATGACAATGATGAAGTAGTTGTTGTTGCTGTATCTGAAGACGACGTAGATGATCATCAAGTTCCTGGCCCTTCTTCCTCAAATCAAGACGAAAACAAGCCAGCTATTGAGTTGCAAGAAATGCTGCTACAAATACTGGGGGAAGATGTACCTCTTCAACATGCCCAGCAATTAATGAAAGATGGTAATGGTGATATAAATAGAGCAGTGAACATGCACATTGATGGCACTGTGAACAGGATCAGTAGCGGTAGTGGTAGTAGTAGAAAGAAGAAGAGGAGACAGAGTAATGGTGCACAAGGAGTCCAGCAATCAATCTTCTCCTTCTTTGGTGGAAGTGGTGGTAATAGCAGTGAGAAGAAAAAGTGCAAGGAAGAAGAGAAGAAGACAGTGCAGACCATGTCACCAACCACCACCACCACTACCACTAATAAACAACCCTTGCTCTCTCCTCCTCCTCCTCCTCCACCTCCACCATCAGCATCAGCAACTCCAAAGAAAGAGAGTACAACATATGACACCTCTAGAGAAGCAGAAGCAGCGGTCCCTAAAGATTTCACCACTCTCCCACTAGATGAGTGCCACCCCATCAATCCTGCCCCCTTTCTTCCTCCTCCTCCCCATACATCTACTATTACTACTACTGACAAGAACAACCAACTACAACAATCACTTCCTCTCCCTTACCTCCACATTGCCAGATCTTTGGAAGCAATGGACTCCACCACCAAGAGACTCCGTATCGGGGACGTCTTGACCAACATGTTCCGCAGCATCATAGCTTGCGGTACCACCAAGGAGCTCATTGCAGCTGCCTATCTTGTCTGTGGTGAAGTAGCTCCCCCTTTCCACCCAGATATGGAACTCAGTGTGGGAGGCAGTACAGTCATGGCTGCAGTCTCTGAAGTAACTGGAGTCAATCGACGGAGATTAAGGGAGCTGTATGTACAGTATGGTGACCCAGGGGATGTTGCTGCTGCTTGTAGAAAGAGCCAGTCAGTGTTGAAGCCCCCTCCCCAGTTGACAATAGTAGGAGTATATAATACATTGGTTGGAATCGCTGGGATGAAAGGAGGAGGGGCGGTGGGGAGGAGGAAGAGTGCAGTGGCTGGGTTGCTGAGGGCATGTAGGGAGAGTAGTGAGACGAGGTACCTGGTGAGGACATTGGTAAGGAGTTTGAGAGTTGGGGCTAGTTGGAGATCTGTTGTTCCTGCCTTGGGGAGAGCTACACTGTGTCATCAACGTAGCAATAGTAATGGTGGTAGTATGGATGTACCTTCAAAGGTAGAGTTGGATGGAGTGGCTGCAGCTGCAACTGCTGCATTTCAAATATGTCCTGATCTTAGTCTCTTAATTGAACAGCTCCATGCTGGGCCTGCTGAGACTATTGCTGAGAGATGCAAGCCTCAGATTGGGGTCCCTATCAAGCCAATGCTAGCTAGACCATGCAATGGATTTGCTGATGCTGCCAAGCTTATTCAAAAGGCCACCACTATTATCAATCATGCTGCTGCTGCTGTTCCTACTACTCAGCACCACCACCACAACCATCACCACCAACAGCATTTTTTAGCAGAGAGGAAATATGATGGAGTGAGAGCACAGATCCATCTCAATGCTTCTTCTTCAGATCATAAAGTGACGATATTCTCAAGAAATTTGGAAGATAGAACTAAATCATTCCCTGATGTTGTCGCCATAATCCAAGCAGCAGTACAACAACAATCACCAAACACATCAATAGATACATCGTTAACAGTCATACTGGATGCTGAGTTGGTAGCAGTAGATAGAGCCGACAATAACAGACAACGTCCATTCCAAGAGCTGTCATCAAGGTCCCGGGGAGAGGTGTCATCTGGTAATATTATTGTTGATGTGTGTGTATACGTATTTGATATGCTGCATAGAGGGGATGAGAGCTTGTTGGAATTGCCTCTTAGTAAGAGGAGAGAAGCTCTGGTAGAGAGTGTGAGGTTTAAAGAGGGATCTATACAGTTGGCTGAAAGTAGTGCTGTTGATGTGATGGTGCCGACGATGGTGGAGCAGGAAGAGAAAGAAAAGAAAGGAGGAGAGAAACAAATAGAGAAAGGAGAAGAACAAGGAAATGTCACCACCAAGACTATCACAGAACCTGCTACAACATCAATAGCAGTATTAGAAGCAGTATTAAAACACCACTTGTTAGATGCATGTGCTGGTGGTACTGAAGGTCTAATTCTCAAACCACTCAATGCCCCATACGAACCTTCAAAACGTAGCGACAACTGGCTCAAACTGAAAAAAGACTATTGTGATGGTGGTGAAGACGGACTTGGCGATACCTTGGATTTAGTCCCAATTGGAGCCTGGTGGGGCCAAGGAAGAAAGAAGAGCTGGTTCAGTCCATTTCTAATGGCAGTGTGGGACCCTGAGAGAGAAGAGCTGCAATCTATCTGTCGATGCATGAGCGGGTTCTCTGACGAGTTTTACGAAGCAGCAACAGCCAGACTGAAAGAGAGGATCGTAACTCAGAAGAAGCCCTATTATAATACAAATGAGAGTTGTGCAGTGTGGTTTGATGCAACAGAGGTGTGGGAGGTGCGGGGAGCTGATTTGCAGTTGTCCCCGGTGCATTGTGCTGGAATAGGCAAGGTGGAAGGGCTGGGGAAGATGAGTGGGAGAGGTATTGGGCTCAGATTTCCTAGATTTATTAAAATTAGAGAGGATAAGGAGGTGGAAGAGGCTACACAGGCTGAAGTAGTTGCAGACATGTACTATAAGCAGAGCATATTTCAACAAGGAGGAAAAGGCGGTGGAGGGACGGTGGGAGCAAGAGAAGAAGGGGTGAAAAATCAGAAAAAAATACAGGATGATGGTGAATGAATCTATATTACGTTGAAGTGAACGCATTGTAAAATAATGGAGATCGTCTCTAACTTCACTTCTATTTAAATAGAGCTACTACAGCTCTGCAACCTAGGACATCTGAAGGACTGCTGACTCCACTATTTGGAGACTGTTGGCGTTTCCACGTCAGCAGTCCTTCAGATGTCCTAGGTTGCAGAGCTGCAGTAGCTCTATTTAAATAGAAGTGAAGTTAGAGACGATCTCCATTATTTTACAATGCGTTATTACAGCATCACTCTCTACTATTTTCTCAAAATTTTCACTGTACAAATCTTCTAGAGGAGAGAGGGGCAGGACATTTAACAACCTCCACCTAGTTGCCTCTTAAACAGCGTCATCACTCATACGAGGTTGCTATTTTATCTGAAACAACGTTTTGAGATACCAAATTCCTTAATATTCTCTCACGTCTCTTTCCAGAGTTGAGTTTCTGCATTTCGTTAATCAACATGCTCTCAGTCAATTGTGCCAGCAAGACCAAGAATTTTATCGTCTTGGTCCTCATATGCCTTTTAATAATCAATTCAGGTATGTTGACTTGCACCATTAATTAGATTCACCCCCCTGTGATCCATACTCTTAGTTGCGGACTAGAGAGGAGACTCTCCAGTCAAACCGCTCTGCCCGACTCTCGCCAGCTGTCGCCACCTCCTCTTCTTTTCAGCAGCTCTCTCACCCTTTCCTCCTCAAAATAATACCAGGATTCCAAGTTAAAGGTACATCCAAGAAGAAAAAGGACAAGGAAGACTCTAAAAACATCCTTCCTCCTTCTGTCATCAAATTATTCGACAAGCTCAGCTGCGCCAGAGGCCTTCCTTCCCCAGATGAATGGTGTGAAAGGATCAACCCAACCACTCCATACTGCAAAAAAATGTCTGGCTCGTGCATTGAATGCAAGAAGTCATCACAGTGCCCTGAAAAGGCACCTTTTTGTGTCAGGAATAGCTGTGCACAATGCCTCATCAACTCAGATTGTGACCAAGAGTCATCAGACAGGTATTGCATCGAGAATAAATGCAAACCATGCAGTGCTGCAGCACCCAGTGCGAATGAATACTGCAAATCACTGAATACTGCTCTCCCTGCATGCAATGCATTAAGTGGTCAGTGTGTTGAATGCACAGATTCATTCACAGGCTGTACAGCTGATGAGATCAAGCCGATATGCAGCAGTGAGACCAATCAATGCTCTGCTTGTACTGGCGATGACGAGTGTATGGAGAGAGATGGGTCAAAGCCAGTCTGCAATCTCATTACCGGTCAATGCATGGAATGCAATAATAACAGCTTATGCAACAGTAATGGCAGTACCACCAGCTGCTACCAAAACCTGTGCAGCCTTCCTATTCAATGTTTAGTAAACAATGTTCTGGAAGGCTATTGTGTTGAAAAGGCGGAAGATTGCAATGTCAGTGGGGGTGTGTTTCCATTGGTTGATCTTGGTGGTCAATGTCCTTCTGATACATTCTGCTGTGTTTCTGGCAGTGCATTAGAGTTGTGCATATCTGAAGGGAATTGTGGTTCTCTGCCTTCACTTGCACCAGCAGCACCAGGTGATGATGATGATGATGATGATGACGGATCCCCGTCTACTCCGGCACCAGCTCCAACACCAGTTGATGAGGATGAGGATGAGGAGTCCTTCTGTGAGAGATGCAATTCGACTTGCCTACTCAAATGACTCCACCAATCAATAAATAAATAAATGAAGAGAGATTAAGAAGAATGCATGTTCTGTTTCATAACAACCCAGTTACGGGTAGAGAGGTACACTGTTTTTTTTTCCACATCTGATGTTCCAAACTACCTGAATTAATAATAATAAAATCCAACCTGCCTACTGTCTGTCCCTGAAAGATTGAGGACTTCTCATCTTAACTTTTGAATAGTTTTTTTGATTATCCCTTGTATGAATCCCCCTTTTTCTAGTTTTAACATAACATCTTACAAAGAAGTACTAGGAGAATCCAGCAGCAGGCTGACCAGGTGTAGCATGCTTCCCTGGCTCATGATCTTGCTGCTCTTCATAACTCAATTTATGCACATTGATAGCGTCCAACTTCAAAGCCAACATCATGTACTCTCTGCTTTCCTCCAACATCTTGGCTTCATCAAACCACAGCTTGGGCTCTAGTGACTGAGGATCTCCACTCTCCGCTAGGTCCACTGCTCTCTTCCCAAATGGCATCACTGATGATTTCACCATCTTTGCACTCAGCTTACTCTTCAGCTCTTCATCAGTATTGACAAATTTGATCACCTGCTGCATAGCATCAGATGGCATTGCATTATTATTCCCTTCAAAGAGTGATCTCAAATAGGCCAGTATCTTAGCTTGCCATCCTCCATATCTATCTACAACGTATACATCAGCAGTCATAATCTTCGTAGCAGCGGCGGCAGCGGCATCTCCCTTGGCCTTTCCCTTTCCTGCCCCTCCTGCCAACCTTGCCATACTCTTCCTCCAATTGCTTATGAGGTCCTCAATATATTTTGACATCTTCTGCATATTATAGTCAGGCTCTGCTCCCTCAGGCCACCCGGAAGTAATAACGAAACCAGCTTGTTTTAGCACCTCACTCCAAATATATTCACAGGTATGAGGAGCAATAGGGGCCAGTATTCTGGCTTGAACATCCAGAAATCTCATTACTAGTCTTTTATTGACACCACTAGCTCCACAAGCAAATCTATAAGTATCTCTTGCGTTGCATAAATCGTACCAACCAGTGATCAGTGCCTCTCTGAACAGCATCCTGCTATATGCTGCGTGGGACTTGGAAATGGCAATGTTGATCTCATTGTCAAACACTCTGTCAACAAAGCTGACAGGTTGTTCATCTCTCATACCGACATCTACTGCAGCCAGCACCTCTTCAGCCCAGGCCAGCTCCTTTGTGAGTTTCAGAATAGCACCATTGGCAGTGGCATGCTCAAAGTTGGCATCGTCCAAAGCATCGCCAGCAGCAGCAAGCGCAATTCGCATTGCATCAGACGAATACTCGTCTATAGCTTGTTTTAGAGTTTTGAAATTACCAGTACTCTTACTCATCTTTTCAGCATTCAACAACAAGTGACCATTAGCTCTCATGCTCTGGGGCCATTTTTCAGGCTGCTGAGCCCACACTGCTGTGTGTGTATACAGACAGAATGTCAAGTGATTTTGAATCAAATCTTTCCCACTCACTCTGAGATCAAAAGGATACCAGTACTCAAACTCTCTCTTCATTGTAGCTAGCAGTTCTTGTGTAATAGTACAGTCAGCAGGCGCTGGCTTGTCCAAGAAAATGTAATCAAACACTGCTGGAGTCATTTGATCCGGTGTGATCTCCACCTTCTCCTTAGCTTCCCCATATATATCTCCATTCTGCAGTACATGTGCTATTGTATAGTAAGCCATGTAGATGGTGGAATCCGACAATGATTCAATCAAGTATTCAGGGTCCCAAGGTAGACGGGTGCCCAGCCCAAATGATCTAGAGCAAGCCCACTGCGTCAACCAACCAAGAGTGTGCTCAAAACTGTGCCTGGTGCTATCATCATAACACTCCATCTGTGCTAGGCATTTCAATGTTGATTCTCTCCACTCGTCCTCGCCATAGGTTAGATACCACTGATCAGTCAGCGCAACGACGCACTCATCACCAGATCTGCTCATTACCTGACGCTCTGGCTCGCTATAGGCGATACAATCACCAGCCGCAATCATCTCTTCTCTGATGACTGCTTTGACGTCGCTCACTTTCTTTCCAGCATGGCTGCCCACCACCATCACACCATCAGTGAATCCTTTCAAATAGACCATCTGTTTAGCTTCTGCAAGCTTCTTGGTGTCATTCTGGCTCTGAATTTTCATATCTTGGCATACCTTGGCAGCAGCCGCAGTACCAAATCCGGGGATGTCAATAATAGGAATAACATCAAAGGGAAGCACCCATTCATCTTTAATTCCAAACTTCTCTCTCAACTTTGGTTTATTCTTGAGATCCATCAATGCTGCATAATCGTCTGGGGCATCACTAGGCACACTGGTCACTATACCTGTGCCTTTGTTGGTGAGAATAGTGAGGAGAGGCAATACATAGATATGCTCATGTTGCGATCTAGGTGAGGAGATGGCCAGGCCTAGCAAGTCACTCCCCTTCAAAGCAGCCAACTTTTCAGGTTTACCAGTCTCAGGCATACGATCTTGATACGATAAATTAAGAGCTGAACGATCAGTCATAATATAAACTTCACCATTCAGTCCTTTAAATGCGCTATAGTCACCATCTGGCAATGCCCATGCATTTGTTTGACCGTACATAGTCTCTGGACGGAGAGTAGCAGCCAAGAGAAACACTCCATTAGGAGCATGTTCCTCCAGTGGAGCCAGTGCTTCTCTTGAAGACAGTGGCTCTGCCACCTTCATTTTAATCAAAGTGTAATCTTGCGGACCAACACCTTCGCCACTAGCTCGATCATGATCAGCACATGGCTGTTTATCTAGAGGAGAGAAGACCGCATATCTCTTGTCCTTGACAATCTTCCCCGCTGCATGGAGAGTATCAAACTGCCACCTGACAAAGGCGTCATAATAAGGGTTGAGATCAGTTGTGACAAAGGATCTACGCCAGTCGACTCCACACCCCATCGCTATGATGTCTCTCTGTGCTAATGGGGGGAAGTAGCGTTGCCAATGCGCAGAGTCGGCAAATGCTGGAATTTCTTCCTCTGGGATGCCTGATGATTTCAAAATGTCCCATTGAGTGGCACCTGGTCCTTTCTTAGCTGCTACTTTACTCTTAGAGCCCTTGAACTTGGTTGGATCAACATCAGTTGATGTTCCATTTGCCTCAGACATGATAGCATCATCAGTCTCATCAGCGGCGGGAAACACTGGAGGGCAGCCATATGTGTTGATCTCTCTTGCCAGCTTGTCAGCACACGCCTTGATGGGCATACCAGTGGTGTGGAAACCTTGAGGAAATAATACATTCTTACCACAGAGACGATGGAAAGCTGAGGCAAATTCTAGTTTGGAGAGGGAGAAGGCGTGGCCCAAGTGCAGCATTCCATTCATGTATGGATATGGAAAGGTGCCAAAGAACTTGTCGTACTTCTCTTGTGGTTGTGGCTGGAGAGGAGCATTGGCTTCGAAGATGTTGGCTGCTTGCCATTTGGCTTGAGCTGCTGCTTGGAGATCTAAAAGCTGGTCACGGCGGAAGAATTTCTGCTCAGGCTGCGAGGAGGAGGGAGAAGATGTCCGCGATGGGATGAATGGTGGGGGGATGGGGGGAATGAATGACAGCTAGGGGCTCTGAAACGTCCTAGATTGCAAGAGATGGTCTTAAGCGCGAAGAATGAATCTTTAGGAGCGTCAACAGGCCAGTTGTATCACCAAAAGCATCTGATTAGCGGCGGCTGAGCTATAACTCACGGCTCTATCCTTAAATCTTGGGAATCTACTTACAGAGTGGTCTTCAGCCATCGTAATGATACTATCTACGAGCTAAATATTCGGTAGCTTGAAGAGATCAGTTAGTGCTGTGGATTTGAAATTATGACTTGATGAAGAAATACGCGATCAGTGAGTTCTGAGAATGTATTCTTGACACTCTCGCTGTATCATACAATCTATTTAATGCCTTGAGGGATTCATTTGGTGAGGATAAGTAGGCATGGCATCCGCTCTCAACTTCCAGAGCCAGCTGACCAAGTTGGGTGGGGAAATAAAATCGTCATTGGACCATCGACAAATACATTTTAGCCTCCAATTAATACAATATATCGTTTAGATTGAGTGTGAACAAATCCCCCTCATCATAGGTCTCCGACTCTCAGTGTCAGTTGTGATCTTTCAGTTGAAGTCAAAGTTTGATTAATTGCGAGGAAAACCTTCTTAGAGACCTACTTGCATAGAAATACTACAACATGTCCGTGTCTATTGTATTAGCTCAAGCTGGCCTCGCACACTTGGTGCCTAACTTTAAAGATGCCTCATTAAGTAAATTTAAGAGCTTATTGATACAGGTATATATGGAAGCTTTAAGACGACAGTAGAGATACCGTGCACTTGTTCATCAGCACAATCTTTGGTATCTTGACGTCCACAATTTTTCAAATTGTTTTATTGATCATCTCCCCCATTCTCTCCCTCAGGATTACGACCGTTGGGGTGTCTATGACATGAACGATAAACAAGCTCTCTTCAAGCTCATCCAAGAACTTAGTACAGAGAACAGCCCAACTCATGCAGAAGAAGCTCGACACCAACCAAATAATCTAGATGACACATCCTTGCTTGATCTCGACGACGACGACGACGACGACTTCCTCGCAGACGATGATCTCGATTTGGACGAGTTCACAAATGAATTCTCTGCCTCCCCCACTGGAGAAACCACCAACAACAGATCCAACCACCACCACTTTTCTCTCCAGAACACATCATCTCCACAACACCCATTCCCTCTCGTCAACGTTCCCAAGATCAGAGTCACAGTCAGAAAAAGACCTCTCAATAAGAAGGAAGTTGAACGAGGGGATACAGACGTCATTGAATGCCAATCTCCAGCTGCTACACTCTACGTTAACGAACCCAAAGTCAAAGTAGACCTCACCAAGTATGTTGAACGACACACATTCAGATTCAACGACGTCTTTGATGAAAGTACGGACAATGAAGCTCTTTATTGCCAAGCAGTCCAGCCCCTAGTGGCCACTATATTCCATAAGGGTAAAGGCACAGTGTTTGCATATGGTCAGACTGGTAGTGGGAAAACATATACAATGCAGCCTCTACCACTCAGAGCAGCAGCTGATGTATTTAAAGTAGTGTCTTTCCCCGAGTTTAGCAGCTTGGCATTGTATGTATCTTGTTATGAGATATATGGAGGTAAAGTGTTTGATTTACTGAATGGAAGAGCAAAGCTAGAGGTGAGGGAAGATGCAAAGAAGAGAGTACAGGTAGTGGGATTGCATCAAGTAGAGGTGGGAAATATGGAAGTGTTGATGAAGTTGTGTGAGCATGCAGCGCAGTCAAGATCTACTGGCAGTACCGGTGCGAATGATGAAAGTTCACGATCTCACTCTGTTATGCAATTTGCATTGAAGACCGTGTCTAGTGGGAAAATGACTGGAAAGCTGTCTTTTATTGATCTTGCTGGAAGTGAACGTGGTGCTGATACGCACGACAATGATAAACAAACACGGCTTGAAGGAGCAGAGATCAACAAAAGTCTGCTCGCTCTGAAAGAATGTATCAGGGCGTTGGACTCTGACGCTAGACACATTCCATTCAGAGGGTCCAAGCTGACATCAGTGCTGAGAGATTCATTTGTTGGAGAAGGAGCGAGGACGGTGATGATTGCCAATGTCTCGCCCAACTCTTCTTCTTGTGAACATACTCTGAATACTCTGAGGTATGCTGATAGAGTTAAAGAAATGCGCAAGCCATCTGCTGCTGGCAACGGGCTGAGTCCTGTTGAGCAACAGGGAGCGTCAACAGTTAGTGCTGCAACTGCGGAGCTGGTTTACATGCTGCAACAAATGTCTGGATTTCGCAGTAGTAATAACAGTAGTATGACCGCTCCAAGTGCTCCTCCAGCAGCAGCAGCAGCAGAAGTAGTGGCATCTTCTCCCACAAGGAAGAAGTCGGGAGCAACTGCAGTCACAGCCGATGCAACTAGTTCTCCTCCTCAAGCAACCACAGTTGTTGTTAATAATAATAATAGTAGTAGTAGTAGTAGTAGTACAAGAAAGAGCAGCAGAGCACAGCAGCAACAGCACCAAGGACCCATCTCTACTTCCTTTCCACCACTACCAGCAGCATTGCCGTCTACTACTACTACCTCTTCCTCTCCTCCCAAGCATCAAGCTGCAACAACAAAAGTTAGTCCTAATACTGATGCTAATGGATCAAGAGCAGCAGCAGCAGCAGCAGCATCCTTTTCAGATACTACTACTAATAACAGTGCACTAATGGCAGCAGAAGATGATCTAGTAGCAGCACATAGAGCCCACATTGAAGAGATGATGAATATTGTCAGAGAGGAGATGAACCTATTGAGTGAGTTGGATGATGGAAAATTGTCACCGGAGATGTATACTGAAGAAGTAGGAGGGTTGTTGGTAAGTAAACAAGCAACTACTGCTAGTCTACAGCAGCAGTTGGCTGGGTTTAGGAGGTTGGTGAGGGAGTATAGAAAAAGTAATAATAATAACAATAATGGTGGTGGTGGTGTGTAGGTGGTGGTGTGTGTGTCGGTGGGGTGGGGTGGGATGGGGGGTGGGGGGGACTATCATGCTGTCTATGTTGGTGATAAGTGAATGATACGATTATGTGATCATGTAATAGCAGCATATCTCTTATCGGTTTTTACCTCATTTGAAGGTGTATTCTCATTTTGAAATGGTTTCAAATTGACAATCATGAAAAATAATTAAGAATCAATGCCACGGCAGCAAATACTTCCATGATGGCATCCCTGCTGGACATGAGCATAATGACTAGTTTGACTCATTCAAGGCAATCCATAAAGGACATCCTGATCGCAGTATGAGTAGCAACTCAAGCTATATATATAACTTCGCTATATAGTGAAGAGCTCCCAGTTTTTTATTATATTTTATAAATCCCAAAATAGGGAAGACAAAATTTGATTGGCTATGAAACAAAATCCAGTCCAGAAAACACCATCAATCAAGGTTGTACTTGCTGTGATATTAATACTAGTATCAGTTATCTTCGTGAATCAGCTGCACAATATTCAATCATGGACCCCCATCAGCTTTGCCCCATGCATACCCAGGAGGAAGTTCATCAATTATATTCCCAGTAGCTGGGAGAAGACTTGGTATGAAAACCGGGCACAATTTGCCGCTGAGGATCTTGCAGTATGCGAGGCATTGAAAAGAGACCGGGGGAAGGCTGAGAAATGGGTTTCTGCGTTGGCTGAAGGAAAAGAAGAGCCATATCAAGACTCTGATGTTTTTTCAAAATTTGTCTACCAAGACACGTGCACTGGACGGGGATACGTCCAGTATATTGAGCCGTTTGTAGGAAACTTCAGGCACCCATATGCTATCCCTGATTGCATGCCTGCAGGACCTGAACCTGTTGCAATTGAGGATCGAAGCTATATTTTAACCGTTGGGATGAACAATTCAGACTTCCACACACTCTACCCAGGAAAGAAGTATTTCTTTGACATGGGCACAGCAACATATCCCACAAGTCTGGGGTGGTTTGTTCCTCATTTTGCTCAAAAAGGCATTGCATTTGATGAAATATGGGCATGGGAGAAGAAACAGTATGATCCTGAAGTGTACTGGAAGGTAAGGCTAATCTGAAGGGGAAAAAAAGCTGATGTCTTCTCTCATCTTAGTTATTTATTTCTGACTTTCTTATTCCGTACAGGCCGTTCCTCAAAGTATGCAACCTAAGATTCATTTCTACAACATTGGAGTAGCAGTAGAAAACTCACCCCTGTCTATCATAAAGGCTATCTACAAGCCAGGGGACTTTATAGTAAGTGGATCATTCATTGGTCGGGTGACACCTTCTGATTTCTTCGGATAGACATTATCCAACAGATTCTCTCTTTTATTTATTGCAGGCTGTGAAACTTGACATTGATCATGCAGAACTGGAACTAGCTATTCTAAATGAAATCCATGCTGATAAGGAAGCCTTCTATATGATTAGTGAGCTGTTCTTTGAGATGCACTACGACAGCATACCAATGAGTCCTTGGTTTAAAGATTTCCCAAATCAAACATATTTGGCTACTTTGGAATACATGACTGGATTACGCAATGACGGTATCAGGATGCATTACTGGCCCTAACCTGGTAGTAATGCTACTCATGAAGCAGAGCCAGTAAAAAGAAGAAGAAAAGATGGGGGACGATTGGAACACATGCACACTCTAAATCAAGTGCAGTTTGATTTTGAGTACTACTTAAACATTGTGCTATGATGCTGGTTACAGAGTAATCATTCACTTTCGTCAGCGGAGGGTGAGAGGGACCAACCCTGCTTGAAGTATGTTCCCAAATGCCAGCCTCTGAGCAGAAAATTTACACCTGACTCCTCAAAGATGCATACACAATGCTATTTGTGTATGTTTCACCTCCTCTTCGGCCCATTTGCATCGCTCCCAACTATATTTTTCTAATTCAATAGAGGTGACGTCAGTCAAACACAGGCGGTCACCAGGGTGTGTTGGTGTAATGGATGGTGTCAGCACTAGTGAATTGTCTCTTCTCTGTTACATGCAACCAGAATCCATCTGAGCCCTCCTAATTTAAGACTCTCATCCTATTCTCTGACCTTCATGTAGTTTGAAGCTGAAGCGTGTGTATGAATGAAGATTAAGAAAATGAGGGAGACACTGGTTCAGGAATGGAATTTGATATTTCGTAAATTTTGAAAAAGGAAGCGAGTCCGCTGGAATTTTCAAAATTACAAAATTTCAGACAAATCTTAGTTTATCTCAGTTGAAGAGTGTATACGTGGCGCGTGTTTGAGTGATTATATCTTAAATCAAAATTTGAAGCCCTGCAGGTTGCAGTAGCTCTGTCTGATTTAATAAGAGTGAATACGACAAACAATTATTTTACAATCCCTTTACACCTCCATATAAAACAGATTTAATCAGCAATATCTTCGTCATCATTGTCTGAATAGAGGACTAAAAGCTGGGCAGTATGTCTTTAAAAAGGAATTCTATCAAGGTCTGGATCATCGGTATTGTTGCCGCCCTTATTCTATTATATTTCGCTTCTCAAAGTGATTTCAGTTCAGCATCTGCTAGCAGTTTATACACCTCATCTAGCTCCTTTAGAAACTTTTCCACAGTTGCCCGCTCCAGTGAACCTGTCACCGACAAAGTTGCTCACGGCTATGGGCTGCTATATGATATATATTTCACTCAAATCACATGGAAGATGCCAATCAAAATACTAGAAATTGGATTAGGGTGCGATATGGGGTATGGACCCGGAGTTAGTAGTAAAATTTGGCCAGAACTATTTCCTTTGGGGGATATTTGGTTTGCTGAGTACGATGCTAAGTGTGTCAAAGCACACTGGAAACCAGAGTTTCCTTGGAGCTATGTGATCGGAGATCAGGGGAATGTTGAAGATTTGAAGTCTTGGATAGATACCACAGGAGGGGCCTTTGATTTTATTGTGGATGATGGTGGACACACAGTTCCTCAACAATGGGAGTCATTCCAGCAACTGTTTTTCAAAGCTTTGAAGCCTGGGGGAGTTTATTTCATTGAGGATTTGCACGTCAATAGGAACCATAGGTGGTACAAAGAAGGATTGCCAGATGGCAGTGGAAACACAATGGTTGATGTCATTACTGAATGGATTGATCAAATGGCAACCAGAAACTTCAAGGGTGACCGCCCCAAGGACATTGTGGTCAAAAAAGAGTACAAGTACCCTCTGCCCTCAGAGATTTCGCGCATTGATTGTATTGGAGATCTTTGTGCTTTCCACAAATTTTAATTTTGAGAAGAAGGTTGAAATGGAGCTCTCCAAACTTTAATTTATCATGTATAGTTAGCTGCTTACACTCTAACTCACTATTCTTATTGCTATCTAAGCCGAGAGCATTTCTGGTATCGATTTTGTTTTTAAATATGGTCTGGAAGCATATAGAGATTGAAATATGCATGCAAATGTGAATCGAGTCACTCCCAGGTTTACTACCCCAGTCACTCATGATTGGAAATACTTCAAGGTAGGTAGGTTGCTCCCTCTCCCCATAACTGAGGGAAAATGCTCCCGAATTAGAAAAGTATAGTTGGAAACATGAGAATGGCTGGAGAGAAGTTGAGACATGCACAAATAGTATTCTGATCATCACTGTGGAAGAAAATGGAGTTTCTGGCGAGAGAAAGGGTATTCTAAAATGTACTTCACAAGCAGGCTGCCCTAAAACCCTAGTTGCCCCCTCTCACGTGAGCAGTGCATTGCTGCTCAACGTAGACGCAGTGGGCTGCCACCCCCTCTATTTCCAACCTGGCAGGAGTGTCGCTCTGGACTTTGTTTGGGGAAATAAAACATTCATCTTTCAAATGCATAGCAATTGGTGTGGGCAAAGTGGGCACACATAATGATGATCAAAGTAATAGATGCTTTGCAACAAGGAGGAGAAGGCGGTGGAGGTGGTTGAAAATTTTGAAAATTCAGCCGGTAATGCTCAAGATATTCCTGGATGAATCTGCTTATACAGAGAAGTGAAACAGATAGTGAAACAAAGTTCAAATTGATCGTCGTCTACTTCCTTTGGAGCTACTACAACTCTGGAATCTAGGACGTCTGTTGGACGGCTGACGCGGAATTCGAATTCCTTGCTTTCTTTTGATCATCCTGCAGCAGGACGTCTGGTCAGCAGTCTCTCTCACTAAGAAAACAACTATATTTTGAAATTACGTACTCGGCCACTTACTACAATCTTACAGTGTCATCTCTCTACATATTGTTCTCAAATCGCCTCAGAGAATTGCACATAATGCAATTCAATTTCAGAATACTTTGCTAAAGCTTAATTTGATCCATACTTTTTTAATTTCTG
>Ga0114919_10000956_pt1 | contig 23157 bp, 33 predicted proteins | sample BlataG_FD_88682 | JGI IMG/M metagenome (GOLD analysis project Ga0114919, IMG submission 88682) | Deep subsurface microbial communities from Black Sea to uncover new lineages of life (NeLLi) - Black_00105 metaG | ecosystem: Environmental > Aquatic > Marine > Oceanic > Sediment | place: Atlantic... | reverse complement strand
CCTAATCTAATATCATCGGCATTAGGTGAACGCACTGTCATATCATTGGGAGTAATATTATTGGTTGGATTAAATCCGTCAGCTTTTCCCCATGCAACAATTTGTTTACCAAATCTAAAATCGAACTTGCCGATATAAGCATTTATATATGCTTCTCTTAAATCAATTACAGAAAGTTCTTTGCCAAACTGGTAACCATTTCTGCACCTGATTTCGGCAAATGCATTCCCCAATTCGCCTTTGTTAGCTTTTATTTTAATAGCAGCTTCTCCATATACACTTTTAAACTCCGCAATATTATCAGTAACACTTTCCCCTACATAAAATACACCTCTTATATAGCCATTTAGGTCAACATTAATATTTTCTTGCTTTTCTTCATTATCTGAAAGTTCATTACCCGCATTTTCAAACAAACTCTGGGCAAATAGTCCTGAATTTATCAGTAATATTATTAGAATTACTATCTGTGTTTTCATTAATTTATTTTTTTCTTGTCCAAATAACTGTTCTACCCAACCATGAAAATCCAATATATCCTCTTACCTCAAGTGTATTCATATCTGAAAGCTCCATATTAGCATTATAAATTTTACCATCTCTGAAATTATATATTTCCCCTTTCCATTTATAATCTTCGTTATAAACAAAAGTCATAAATACTGTTCCTTTCATTGTCCTGTTTTGTAATTCTTTATTTGGATTATTTTTATCTTTTTTGGGATTTCCATTCTCATCATTAGGTTCTTGCATCCATATCATTTTTCCATAATACTTGCTTTTGTTCTTATAAATTTGAACTACACTCTTATTAGCCGTGTACCATTCTCCTGTAATAGCATCGGCTTTTTCTTGTGAATTAGCAGTATTTAAAAAACTGATAAGTAATACTATGCTTATTGCAATTGAAATAATTGATTTTTTCATTTATTTATGTTTTAAACTTTTCTATTCACTATACAAATCAAATCATGAATTTGTCTCAAAAACTCTGACTTTTTTTAAGCAAATATACGTTGAGGAAAGAGTGAAATCGTCCAAACCGAGAGGTATAAACCAAAAGATGTTCAATCCGTTTTGCTAAAAAATTTAAGATGTTGAAATACAGGCGAATAAACCAATGTACAATCCGATGGGTTTGGATATGTGTTTATGTAAAATATGCAAATCAAGAGTTGAAATTTCACATGTTTTGAATGGATATAGCTACATGCTTTTCACTTGCCAGATGAGATAAAAATTGATTTATTTCAATAGTTCCTATTTCAAAAGTATGCCTTTTCTGATGATAAAAGATAAATTTCTTTATTCGAAAAATATAAGCCTTTTCGGTTTTTCTACTATAATACCTTAATTATATTTACTTTCAGACACTATCCAATAATTTTGGTTTTGTCATTTTTTTGTATTATTGTTTTTTTACATTTTGCTTTAAAATTATAAATTTTTGTTTTGTCCTGAGTTCTCAGGATTTATATAAAAGGAAGATTCAATGTACCGTGAAGAAATTATTCAATTTTTAAGGAAGAAAATAAAAATAAATATCATATAAAAAAAATTGTATTATTTTAATAATCGAATTAACTTTAGAAAAATATTAGAGACATAAAAAAATGTTAATTAAATATATTGAAAAAGCAATGCAGCATGCAAAATATGAATTATTTACTGATGATAATTCATATTATGGTGAAATACCAGAATGTAAAGGTGTGTATGCAAATACCTCCAATTTAGAAGATTGCCGAAAAGAACTTCAGGAAGTTTTAGAAGATTGGATTTTAATAAGAATATATAAAAATTTATCATTACCAATCATAGACGGAATAGAAGTAAAGATTAAGGAAGTTGCCTAATGCCACCATTTGGACCATTAAAACGTAAAGATTTAATAAAATATTTAAGGAAATATGGATTTGATGGACCCTTTTCTGGTGGAAGACATCAATTTATGGTAAGAAAAGATATTACACTAAGAATTCCAAATCCTCATGGAAGTGATATTGGTAAAGAGCTTCTCTCTCGTATAATTAAACAGGCTGGAATAAGCAGAAAAAAATGGGAAACATTATAAATTCTTTTTTCTATACTCCGAAGGCGTAATGCCTGTATAATTTTTGAATAATGTATTAAATGTAGATTTGGAGTTGAAACCCGATTCAAGAGCAATACCCAGGATAGTATAATTTATAAATTTATCAGATAACATTCTTTTCTTTACTTCTTCAAGCCTGTATTCATTAATAAAAGTATAAAAATTTTTATGGGTTTTTTCATTAATTACCTGTGTAAGATAGTGTCTTGAAATTCTTAAAATATCGGATAAATCTTGAATGGATAGCTTTTCGTTTAGATATGGCTTTTCTGTATCCATTATTCTCAATAAATCTTTAAAGTAACGTTCAGCATCTTTGTCTTTTAATCCTGAACGTTTGTATTTTTCTGAAGATGTATTTCTTGTATATACAGGTTTGGTCTCATTAGTACCATATGTTTTATTTTTAATAGTATCACCAAAAATTACAGGCTGTTTGATACCAAAATAACTAAATACAAAGGTAAAAATAGTCAGACCAATGTAACCGACTTTTACTATTCCATAATGAGTAAAATCAATAGGAAGGTTAAATAATATCCTGAAAATACCGAGGATAAATACTGATATGTATGAAATAGAAAAACAAGCAATAATAATTTTTAACCAACTTAATGTTATTTTTTCAGAAGTATAAGAAAAAAAGTTTTTTAAATTCTTTTCATGAATTCTGAGCTTATAAAATACAAAAATACTGTAAGTAGTAATCGAACAAAAAAAGGAAAACCCAATAAATATCCTTAAAGCTAAATTATCTTCCTGAAAAAAATATTGAACACCATAGATTGTATCGTTTTTAAGAACAATTGAAATAATCAGGAAAAATATAAAAGGAATAAAATGCAGCCAATATACATTTTTTGATGTTGGTCTTTCAGTTATTAAAGTAGTAACATAAAGATACATTAAGGGTCCAAAAAGGAATGGGATAACAGGCATATAAGGTATAATGCCAAATTTTTCTCTTATTAATAAACTGCTCATTTGAGCTGCAATACAAAACATCCAGGCAGCTAAATATTTATCGTAAAGTTGCTTTTTTTCTTTTGTTACTATCATAAAGCAAGCAAATAACGATTGTGAAATGCCTATATATAAAATTGGTTCCATAGTTAATATCTCAGTTTTGTAGTAAACAAACATCCACCAAGATAAATTGATACGATAGGTAAAATTTTGCAATCACTTATTCATAACTAACCATGCAGCAGGCAATGAACAGAGCAACAAGGAAAGAAAAATTCCAGTTTGTTATCTTCCAATTCCTTCAGGAGAACCGGCAAAATATCTGAACTGTTCTATCACTTTACCCTCTTTATAAATGGTTCTCTTTTTTATTCTTTCCCTGAATTGTTTTTCTTCTTCCGGAGATATTTCAGGACCAGTATATTTTGACCAGCCTGAGGTAAACTGACTAACATATTTCATAAAGGCGTTGATCTTTACTTCAAGATATTGAGTGATATTAACTTCCGTATTATAGTCTTCAGGAAAACCATCAAATAAAAGATATTCCCGGACCTCATGAGGTTTAAGGTTTTCGTGAATGATTTGACCCTCATAAAGTAATGGCCACATAGCCGCTCTGCAGGCATCCACAGCCAGCCAGGATGCAGTTCTATGGTCTGCTTTATGCCATCGCATTTTCCCCTTGCCCGGATCAAAAGCCATTAATACATCCGGTTTATATTTCCGGATCTGCCGGACCAGTCTTGTCATTATCTCTTCTTTGTCCTGCAGTTCCAACATCCCATCGTTATATCCCATGTTAATGTAATGACCGGCAGGGATACCTAATTCTGCCAAAGCATCGATCTCCTCTTTTTTTCTGATTCTTGCAAGATCGGTCATGGAAATTTGAGGATCCTGGGTGCCTACATTACCGGATGTTAAAATAACAACATATACCTGGTTGCCATGGTCTTGCAGCATTGCTAATGTGCCATGGGATATGGCATCATCGTCAGGATGAGCTCCGATAAGCATAATCGTCTTTCCGGTCCATTTTTCAACCGGAATCTCAGGTTGTCCCTTAAGCGAAAAATGAGAAAAGAATAGTAGTACTAAAAAGAATAAACATTTACGTTTCATATGTTTCCCTCCTTTATTTTTAGAATTATTAATACGTGCATTTTGTTAAAGATACATTTTTTCGAACAAAATTATAAAAAGAACACAGTTTCATAAATAATTAGTCGGCAGTCCACAGTCGGCAGTCGGAAAAAAAACAAATAACAATCAAACAATTATAACACAATGGCAACTGGATTTAGAAATTTAACTGTATATAAAAAAGCATTTGCTCTTGCAATGGATATTTATCACGTTAGCAAGAAATTTCCTAAAGATGAACTTGTCTCTTTGTCTACTCAGATAAGAAAATCCTGAAAAGTATAAATTGCCCAGTCTTCAGATTGCCGACTGCCGCCTGAAGATTGCCGACTTAAAAATGCAAAGTATAATGAAATTAGCCATTATCAAGCCATAAACATTGAACTTCCGATACGTCAATTTATTTCAGGGCATACGCAATGATTACCCCCAGATAGTTACCTACAGCATAACCGGCAATTCCTACTGCCAAACCGGTTAATATCACCTCCCTGTTCCTCAAAGCGCCGGCGATCACCGGAACGAAAGGAGGAGAGCAGATCAGTGCGCTGCCTGAAATGATGACCGTATCCGCATTCATTTTAGTTATCACGTTTTTCAATTTTTTTCTTAATTTTTTTGTTTTATGCACATATGTTCATTATATTTGTGGCTGGAATTAAATTAAAAATATATGCCACGGCCAGAAAAACACAGAATAGTTCACGAACCACCGATATTCACCGAATTTAAACCGATTGGAGTGGCCGGTAGATTTTTAGAACGGACATATCTTTCACTTGATGAATTTGAAGCATTCCGATTGGCTGATTTTATTGGCTTGTCGCATGCAGAAGCTTCGGATGAAATGGAGATCTCCCGTTCAACTTTTACCAGGTTAATAGAAAAGGCCAGAAAAAAAATCGCAGATCTTATTATTCATGGAAAAGTACTTACAATTGACGGGGGGAATATACATTTCAGGAATAATATTATTCGCTGTTATGATTGCGGTCATATGTTCAATATAAATATTAAAACTTCATTTACCGAATGTCCTGTTTGTCATTCAAAAAACATTATAAATCTTGCAGGCGGGTTTGGACATGGTAAATGTTGCACTAAATACTAACCATAAAAAAGGAGGTAATTATGCCAGGAGGTAACAGAACAGGGCCGGAAGGCAATGGCCCGATGACAGGAAGACAGAGCGGTAAAGGACTTGGCCGCGGCGGAGGACGAGGACGTAATAAAGGTGGTAGTTTTGGGCCAGGAGGATATTGCGTTTGTGCAAAATGCGGAGAAAAAGTTCCACACCAACAGGGTGTAAAATGCACCACATTAAAATGCCCAAAATGTGGAAAAACAATGATAAGAGAAGAATTGCTTCAGAGTAAGAAATAACTTCTTTATGTATTATCATTATTGCTTCGATAATGGGAATTATTGGATATTTGACCGGTATATAAGATTATCCATTGTGAAGTAACTTAAAAATATAGTTATGACGTTACAACTGAGAAACGAATTCATTTTTGCCCCTATTAAGCTTGGTTACAGCGACGCAACAGGGATTATCACCGAAAAACATCTGGATTTTTACAGACGGAGGAGTAAATATATTGGAGCAGTAACTCTCGAACCACTTTATATGGAACCCGGATTACGGGAAATCCCTGCCCAGTTGGGTATTGATAATAATAATAAATTGGATGGGCTGAAAAAAATGACAAATATAATCCATTCAGACGGGGCGAAAGTAATTGCACATCTGAACCATCCGGGAAGAATGGCAAATCCGAAAATACCAGGAAATTATTTTTAGTCTTCAACCGATAGGGCTTGTGAAAACGGAGGAGCCATCCCCGAAAAAATGAACCGGGGAATGATGGAAAAAGTCACTAATTTATTCGTTGAAAGTGCAAAAAGAGCCGTTGTGGCTGATTTTGATATTATCGAGCTTCAGTTCGGGCATGGATATTTATTGGCACAATTTATATCGCCAGCAGTGAACAAGCATGATGATAAGTATGGCGGGAATTTTGAAAACAGGATCAGATTTCCTCTTGAAGTAGCCAAAGCTGTCAGAGAAGCTATTGATGTTACTATTATTGCGAGAATAAGTGGTGATGAAATGATACCTGAAGGTTTTCATATTGATGAAATAATGAAGTTCTCCCGGGTACTGGAGGAAAATGGAATTGATGCACTCCACATAACAGCCGGGACAGTTTGTTCAACGCCTCCCTGGTTTTTTCAACATATGTTTATTCCAAAAGGGGAAACCTGGGAATTGGCAGATGCTATCCGCGAAAAAATAGATATACCAGTTATATATGTAGGCAGAATAAATATAAAGGATGATATTGACAATTTGTTACATAAAACCAAAGCAGAATATCTGGCTTTTGGACGTTCTTTGATTGCCGATCCTGATTTTGCAGGAAAATATCTTGGAAAGGCAGAAGGCAATATAACTCCATGTCTAGCTTGTGCAGAAGGTTGCTTAGGTGGAATAAAATCAGGGCAGGGGCTTCAATGCCTGGTAAACCCTGAAGTAGGTCAGGAATCAAATATTGTCCAAAAGGCAAAGCAATCTGGAAAATTTGCTGTCGTTGGTGGAGGATTAGCTGGTATTGAGGCAGCAATAACATTGAAAAAACGCGGACATACTGTTGACCTTTATGAAAAAGACCAATTAGGTGGACAATTCAATTTTGCGCCATTAACTCCCAATAAAAAATCAATGGCACAATTAGTTCCATATTTTGTTGAAGAATTAAAAAATAAAAATGTAAATGTGATTTTTAAAGAAGGTACAAAATCAGATATTATATCTAAGTATGATGGTGTAATATTAGCAACAGGTTCCAAACCATCTGCACCACAAATTCCCGGATTGGACAAATATTATTGGGCTGATATTCTATTAGAAGAAAATCTACCAAAAAATAAGAAAGTATTGATAATTGGAGGAGGTCTGATTGGAGTTGATATAGCAACAGCCTTAATTCCACTGAATAATCAGATTGTTATCGTTAAAAGAACAACTGATTTTGGCGAAGATATGGAAATGATTGCAAAAATTCTTTCTTTAAAAATGATGAAAGAAAAAAAGACAATCTTTAGTGATCATACTTTTATAAAAAGAGTTGAAGGTAACACAGTTTATGCAGAACGGAATAACAAGGATATTCAATTTGACAACATAGATATAATTGTGGTTTCTACCGGCATGAAAAGTTATAAGCCTCTTGAGAAAGAATTAAAAAACAAAATACCAGTTTATGTGGTTGGTGATGCCAAAAATACAGGAAAAGCGCAAGATGCTATAAAAGATGCTTATGAAACAGCAAAAAAAATATAATAAGGAAATTTGAAAAAAATGAAAAAATGAATTTACGATTTGCATTCGCCGTAAACAATAACGGTAACTTTGAAAAAAAGCACTTTGGATTTGCGGATAAATATCTTATTTATGAGCAGATTTCCGATAAAATCGTGTTATCAGGTGAAGAAACAAATAAGTTTAAGTTAATTGATGAAGAACACGAGCATGGCTCAAAAAAGAAAGGAGAGGTTATTATAAAATTTTTACGGGAGAAAGAAGTAAATGTATTAGTATCCATGAAATTCGGTAATAATATTAAAATGGTTAACAAATATTTTATCCCAGTAATTATCTATTCTGAAAAAACTAAAGAAGTAATTAATGTATTAAGTAAACAATTGCATTGGATTAAGGATGAATGGGAGAATAAATCAGCTGACTTTAAATTATTTAAAATAAAATCAGGTATTTTAAAATCTTCTATTACGAAATAACATAGAAGTTAAAAATTCAAGAACCTGTTAACTGGAATAGGGAACAAAATATTACACACATATTTTTTTCAAATATCAGGGCATAATTATTTTTCTTTTTTATGGCATGCCTTATTCCTGGCATTGGCTAAAAATTTCATAGATCTATATACCAATGAAAAAGATTTATCCCGATTCAGGTGTGGAATTAAAATCTTTTACTGCAAAACACTACGATAAAATAATGAATATTGCATCATTGGGATTTTATCGTGGGTTTCTATATAAAGCGATAAAAGCTGTAAATATAAAACCAGGTGATAAAATACTTGATTTGGGTTGTGGAACAGGACGTAATGCCTGCATTATGGAAAAATATTTAGAAAACAACGGCAGCATTACCGGTATAGATATATCAACTGTTATGCAGGAACAGTTTGATAAAAATTGTTCCAAAAATTCAAATATAAAGTTTATTTGTAAACGAATTGACCAGCCTTTTTTATTAAACGAAAAATTCGATAAAATTTTTATAAGTTTTGTAATTCATGGATTTCCTCATAAAGTACGTAAAACTGTTATTGAAAATGTAATTAATAACCTGAAATCCGGTGGTGAGTTTGTGATGCTTGACTATGCTGAGTTTGATATGGACACCATGCCTATATTACACCGTTTAATTTTTAAAACTATTGAATGCAAATACGCTTATGACTTTATTAAAAAAGACTGGAAACAAATACTTAATGAATATGGATTTGCAAGTTTTGAAGAACATTTTTTCATTAAAAAATATGTTCGCCTGCTTAAAGCAGTCAAGAAATAGTTTAGTTCTATTATTAATTCTGTCTTTTTATCCGTGTATTAAAGCACAAACAACACAAAAGCAAATAAGATATACCCCGATTGGTACTTTTTATTCGGAATACACACCTAAAACAGGCGCTCCCCGACAAGGTATACTAATGCCTGAAGGGAAAGGGGAAATTAAAATATTTAAAGAATACCAAAGCGCATTAAAAATGCTTGATTGGTTTGAATACATCATAGTTATTTATCATTTTCATGAAGCAATAGGCTGGAAACCTTATGTAAACCCGCCATCTACAAGCCATGAATTTGGATTGTTTGCTACAAGGAGTCCCAAACGTCCTAATCCGATTGGTTTTGCAATAATAAAACTTGATAGAATAGAAAATGGTATTCTTTATGTAAGCGGTATTGATGACTTTGACGGTACACCTGTACTGGACTTAAAACCATATCTGCCTTCAGTTGATTGTATTAAAAGCGTCCAAAACGAACTTATAGAAAAAGAATTAGGACATCATGACGAGATTTTTATTAAGGATTCAGGTTTTTACAGGTAAGGGATTAATCTTTAATGTTGTTTTAAATGAAACTTACATCAGATCTGTCGTGGCATAATTATTATGCATTTATCTGGCATACCTCTTTTCTTGCACTTGCCATGAATTTCATGGATGTAGATACGGTTCTCCCTGCCATGCTTGTGGAAGCAGGGGGCAATGGATTGCACATTGGGTTGATGACCGCTATTATGTTTGGCGGATCAAGCTTTACACAATTGATCTTTGCACCATTTATCAGTAATTATGCATACAAGAAAAAGTTCCTATTACTGGGCATCAATGCAAGGATCGTGTCACTGTTTTTTATGAGTATCATGCTTTATTTCTCTTCCGCATTACATGGAAATTATACTATCTGGTTGATCTTTTTACTGATCACATCTTTTTCACTTGGTGGCGCTTTTGCCAATGTAAGCTACACTGATATACTCGGAAAGTCAGTTGATCAGTCTGCGAGAAAATCATTTTTTTCGGTAAAACAGGTTGTTACCGGTTTGGTACTGTTCCTGTCTGCTTTTCTTGCCAAAAAAGTAATTACACTTGAAAGCTTCCCCTTAAATTATGCGTATATGTTTTTAATTGGCTTTCTGGCTCTTTTAGTTGCTTCACTTGGTTTCTGGCAGTTAAAAGAACATATTCCCTCCAAAATGGTCATAAAAAACCTTAACCATTTCTTGTCCAAAATTAAAAACGAATTAATCCAAAATAAGAGACTAGTTTATTTCCTTGGATTTATCAACACTATGGGTATAAGTATTACCTTGTTACCTTTTGTTATGTTATATGCTAAGGAATTGTTTCATACCCAGAGTCATGATACCGGATTGTTTCTTTTTTATAAAGTGATTGGAAGTGTTACAATAGGTTTATTTCTGTTTACCATATTCAAAAAATTCAAATATCGTTATTTGCTTTATGGAAATGTATTGTTAGTTATATCAGTATCATTGATCCTCCTGATAACATCCGGCATGCCCCCATTCAAATATATATTTCTTACAGGAGGTATTATCTATTCAATATATGGCATATCCGTGAACGGGGTATTGCTGGAAGTATCAGGTACTGAAAACAGGGCTCTGTATACAGGCATTGCCGGTGCAGGCAATATCTTGCCCGCCTTGTTTCCTATTCTTGGAGGTTGGATTATTGAACAGTTTGGATTCCAGTGGTTCTTTTTCTTATTTACATTAATGATTTTAATCTCACTTTTTTTTATTTATAAATTAGATTGTAGAAAATGAAAACCATATTATCTATAACAAAAAAGGAGGTGTATCATGGCTTTAATAATTAATGAAGAATGTGTTTCTTGTGATGCCTGTGTGGCAGAGTGCCCCAATGAAGCAATTTCAGAGGGTGATCCGATTTATGTAATCGATCCCAATTTATGTACGGAGTGTGTTGGTTTTTTTGATGAACCGCAATGTGTAGAGGTTTGTCCGGTTGATGCTATTGTTTTGGATCCTGAACATACGGAAACCAGGGAACAATTGCTGGAAAAGAAAAAACGGACACATGGTGAATAAAAAACATCAGAAATGTACTTTAAAATTATTGAAGAATCTGTAACTGAGATCCGGAATTCACTGCCGCCGGAAGTTTTGCTGGTTGCCGCAGCAAAAACCAGATTACCGGAAGAAGTTCGGGCTGCAATACATGCCGGTATTAAAATAATAGGCTACAATTACGTGCAGGAAGCTGAACGGATGTATCAAGTTATCGGGAATAAAGTGCAATGGCATATGATAGGACATCTGCAACGTAATAAAGTAAAAAAAGCGGTTAAGCTATTTGATATGATTGAAACGATTGACTCTGTTCAACTTGCTGAAGAAGTAAATAACCGATGTGCTTCAGAAGGCAAAATAATGCCCGTGCTTGTTGAGGTCAATAGCGGAAAGGAGTCGAATAAAACCGGCGTTTTACCGGAAAATGTTGACAAACTGATCATGCAAATAAGTGGCTTACCAAACCTGCGAATTCAGGGATTAATGACAATGGGACCTCGTTTTGGAAATCCGGAAGATGCAAGGCCCTATTTTAAAGCTACAAAATCTGCATTCGACCGGTTAAGCAAAGCTAAAATACCCAATGTGGAAATGCGCTATCTTTCCATGGGTATGAGTAACAGTTACAAGATTGCCATCGAAGAAGGAGCCAATATCATCCGGGTTGGGACAAAACTTTTTGGTGAACGTTCTACCTAAGATCTTGAATTGCCTCAAACTGGTAAGAAGAAAGAAAATAATAAGAAGGTATTTTTGTAGATTATAAGCCGTGAATTGGATAGAAATGAAGATATTTTACCTTAAATAAATGTAGGAGTTTATTATGCTGACAGAAGAGCAAAAGAAACAAATTGAACTTGAGAACAAAAAAATCGCCGATAATATTCACCACATTAAACACCGCATTGTGGTCTTTAGTGGCAAAGGAGGTGTAGGCAAAACAACGGTGAGTGTGAATCTTGCTTATGGTTTGCATCTTCATGGCAATAAAACCGGGATTCTTGATGCTGACGTAACAGGGCCTGATGTTCCTAAAATGACTGGCATTCAAGGTGAATTACACACCGATGGAAATAAAATTATCCCGCAAGAAAGCCGTCGGGTCAAAGTTGTTTCTATGGCTAATCTACTGCCACCCGATCAGGCGGTTATTTGGCGGGGACCATTGCGTTCGAAAATGCTGAATCAATTCTTAGGCGATGTCGAATGGGGGAACCTGGATTATCTTATAGCAGATTTGCCCCCAGGTACCGGTGACGAGATTCTTACTATGGCGCAAAATATGGAGCCCGATATGGCTATCATCGTTACTACACCTCAGGAACTATCATTAATAGATTCAGCCAGGGCTATCAGTATGGCAAAGAAAATGAATATCCCTAAAATTACCCTCATCGAAAATATGTCCGGGTTAATTTGTCCGAAGTGCGGTCACCGGATTGAATTGTTTGGTATCGGTGGTGGTAAAAACCAAGCTGAAGAAATGAATATTGCTTTTTTAGGTGCAATACCGATTAATCTTGAAGCGCGAAAACTGGCAGACGAAGGGAAACCTATCGTTATTGAAAACGAGGAAGCTGATATATCCGTCACGATCTTTCACATTGTAAAGGAAATCGAAAATATTTTCAATGAAAACACAAAGGCTTCAATGTCTTAAGTAGTTTAAGTACAAAAGTTAAAAAATATTCGAATTTTGCGAGGAGATTTTGTGAATTATGATGGAAGCAATGTTATATGAACAATTACCCCAGGAAAATGTAAAATGCAATCTCTGTGCACATCGATGTGTAATTCAGAATTCTAAGAAAGGAATTTGCAGGGTAAGAGAAAATATTGGTGGGAAACTATACGTGATGAATTACGGTAAGTTAATCGCTCAGCATGTTGATCCTATTGAGAAAAAACCCTTATTTCATTTTTATCCCGGATCAACATCCTATTCGATTGCAACAGCAGGATGCAACTTTCAATGTGAATACTGTCAGAATTATGATATATCACAGATGCCGTTTCGTGAGAATCGAATCATTGGCCAGGATTCAGCCCCCGAAGAAACATTAATGCAGGCAATACAACATGGCTGTAAAAGTATCGCGTATACTTATACTGAACCAACCATCTTTTATGAATATGCTTTTGATGTTGCTCAGTTAGCCCATGATAAAAATATTAAAAATATATTTGTTACAAATGGATTTATCACATCTGAAGCGCTGCAAAAAATAGCTCCATATCTTGACGCTGCCAACGTTGATATGAAATCCATTTCGAACAATTTCTATAAAAAAATCTGTAAAGCAAAATTACCACCCGTCCTGGATACCATAAAAATATTGAATCAACTAGGAATTTGGATAGAAGTAACCACACTGGTTATTCCAACTTTGAATGATACAGAGCAGGAATTTCACTTAATTGCCGAGTTCATAATGAGTGTTAGCATTGAGATACCTTGGCACATCAGCGCATTTTATCCAGCATACAAACTTAAATATCTTCCCCCAACACCCCTTGCAGTTTTAATTAAAGCACGGGAAATTGGTCTGAAAACAGGGCTTAATAATGTCTATCTGGGTAATGTGACAAATAATGTAACTGCGGATACCAGATGCCCCGGTTGTGGTCAAATATTGATTGAACGCACAAATTTTTGGATTATAAAAAATAAAATTCAAGATGGTCATTGCCCGAATTGTGGAAGGGAAATAGCAGGTGTAGGTATATAACACAATTTACATAAAAATAACAAAGGTATTAAAGAACAATAAAAAAACAGTTGCTGAAAATGAAAATTACAATCCTTTACGACAATACCGTATTCCTGTCAGGTCTTAAACCTGACTGGGGATTTTCCTGTCTTGTAGAAACTCATAACAGAAGTATCCTTTTCGATACAGGTTCAAACGGTTCTATACTTCTTAAAAATATGAAAAAACTTGATGTAGATCCATTGTCAATTGATGAAGTGTTTATTTCTCATCCCCATTTTGACCATGTAGGTGGTCTTTCAGCTTTTCTTAATAAGAATAGTAATGTTAAAATCTATGTTCCGGTTTCGCTGAGAGGTATTCGTAATGCAAAGGAAATCATCTATGTGGATGAACCTGTAAAGCTTCATGAAAATATTTTTTCTACTGGTGAACTTGACCATATAGAACAATCTATGGCGGTCAAAACAGACAAAGGACTGATTCTAATTGTAGGGTGTTCACACCCTGAAATGGAAAATATTCTTGAAGCCGCATCACAGTTTGGAAAGGTTTATGCAATTATTGGAGGTTTACATGGATTCAACGAATTTGATTTGTTTAAAGACCTTGGAGTGATCTGTCCTACTCATTGCACCCAACACATAACAGAGATTAAATCTCTGTATCCGGAGAAATATATTGAAGGTGGAGCCGGGAAAATCATAGAAATATAAACAGATGAAAATTAGTCATGTAAATGAAATGAGAAATTTGGATCATCGGGCCATTGAAGAATATGGTATTACCCAGGAAATTCTCATGGAAAATGCCGGTCAGGCTGCTTATTTCACTATTTTGAAAGAGTTTGGAGTTAAAAATAAAAATTTTGTGTTTTTCTGTGGTGTCGGCAATAACGGCGGTGACGGGTTAGTGGTGGCAAGGAAAATTCATTCCAATGGTGGAAAGGTGACCGTTTTCATTTTGGGTGATAGCTCTAAATTTGAGGGTGCTGCAAAGCAAAATTTCGATATCGTCAATAAATCGCATATTAATGTGATTAATCTGCAAGATGTTTCATCAGCATTGGAAACAATAAATAGATCTGATGCTATTATCGACGCCATTTTCGGAACAGGCCTTGATCGGGAAGTCAAAGGTAAATATGAAGATGTTGTAAGCATGATTAACGCAAGCCAGAAGACCGTATTCAGCATAGATATTCCTTCGGGGATAAATGGAGATACCGGACAGGTAATGGGTACAGCCGTGAAAGCAGATTATACTACCACCTTTGGTTTACCAAAAATCGGAAACCTGCTTTACCCTGGATTTGAACTGGGAGGCAAATTGTATGTTACACATATTTCCTTTCCGCCCGTTATGCAAAATTCTGATCAGTTAAAAATAGCCACTAATGATCCTAAACCCATTCCTGTAAGGGATAAAGATACCCACAAGGGTAGCTATGGAAAAGTACTGTTCATTGCCGGATCATCCAGCTATCTCGGTGCACCCTATTTTGCTGCATTATCATTCCTAAAGGCAGGCGGTGGACTTTCTTATTTAGCAACACCTGCAGATTTGGTATCTTCCATTGGAAATAAGGGTAGCGAGATTGTCTTTGTACCACAAAAAAGCACACCTTCTGGCAGCATCAGTCTTGAAAACAGGCAGCAGCTTTTACTATTTTCCGAAAATGCCGATATGGTTGTCATTGGGCCGGGATTATCTTTAAATGAAGAAACACAAACTTTAGTAAGAGAGTTAAGCGCTGAAATTAGAAAGCCTTTGCTCATTGATGGAGATGGAATAACTGCTGTTGCCAATGATTGGGAATGTATTAAGAAACGGAAAGCCCCTACAATTTTAACACCACATTTGGTCGAAATGGCGAGAATTGCCAAACAAAATATTGACGATATTCTAAAAAATAAAATCGATGTCCTGCAAAGCACGGCTCAGGAACTCAATGCCACGATTGTCCTGAAAGGAGCACATTCATTGATCGGTTATCCGGATAAGAGAGTGTTTATCAACTTTAGTGGCAATCCCGGCATGGCTACTGCCGGCAGCGGCGATGTTTTGACCGGGGCAATCGCTGCTATGTTCGGACTCGGATTTTCAATTAACGACGCTGTGCGTATGGGAGTTTTTCTACATGGTTTTGCAGGTGATCTTGCAGCAAAGGACAAAGGGGAAGATGGTCTCATCGCCAGTGATATTATGGATCAGCTACCTGCGTCCGTGAAAGCTTATCGTGAAGGATTTAATTCGATCATAGAAGATTACTATCATAGTATTTATATTATTTAGAGAATAAAATGAAAGCATGGATTCTTGAAAATCAAACGCCAATTGAAATTAAAGACTACAATCTCATCTGGCAGGAACGTTCAATTATCAGTTTAGCACATATTGCAAGGAAAGACGCAGTTGAATTTCTACAATTAGCAAATAAAATACCTCTTAAGGCACCTATTGAGGTTTTCCCATTTGAGGATTTACAGGAAGCATTAATCCGGGTTAAACATGGAAAAGTGAATGGTAATGCCGTAATACAAATTGCAAGAGATGAAACAATATAACCTATTTGAAAGCATAGAAAAACAAAAGGCAATTGAAGTTCTTAATTATCAGATTAGGGCTTGTGAAAGATGCAGTTTGTCTGTTACCCGAAAGCATGCACTTACAGGTGAAGGGAATATTGACGCCAGTATTATGTTTGTTGCGCTTGCTCCGGGAGTGAAAGAAGATTCACAAAATCGTATGTTTATTGGCCCCTCCGGTCAGGTTTTTGATAAATTGTTATACGCAGCAGGTATTGACAGGGAATTGGTCCTTATGACCAATCTGGTCAAATGTATGTTGCCAAAGAATCGAAAGCCCTCAGCGGATGAAATTGAATCATGCAGCAATTTTTTAAACGATGAAATCTTGATTACCCAGCCTGAAGTTATCGTGCCTTTAGGCTATTATGCAACACTAACAATTTTAACAAAATATCATGCTGATCCGCTGGCAGCGGAAATGAGTTTTGCAAAAATAAATGGCAAATTATTATTTCTTAATGACAAAAAAATATTCCCTTTGCCCCATCCTGCATCACTTCTTTACAATCCGTCTTTTGAACCAGATACAATAGAGAAATACAAAGAATTAAAAACTTTTATGTAAGACAGCAAGAAGAAGTTATGATTTTGTCAGATGAGTAAGAAAAGCCGGAAGGAAAACGGATTGAGATGTAATGTAAAGAATAGTAGGAAAGAATTTAAAAATACACATTATGGAATCTTTAAAAACCGGGATAAGATGGATTGACGATATAATACCTGAAGAATTACCATTGAAATCTACCACGGTGATTACAGGACCAGGTGGTTCGGGTAAACCGCTCATTGGGGAAACATTTGTTACCGCATGGTTGAAAAAAGGCGGAAGTGTTATTTTTATGTCACTGCAATACCCAGGTTCGGAATTTGTTGCTGAAAGCATAAAGAATGTTACCGGATTAGATATTATGGATAAAGCATTTTCTTTAGCTGGGCTTCAATTGGGGTATCTTTTGGCAGGTGATTGTTTTAAAGATCAATTTTTCCGATTTCCCGGCATTTTTATCCAGGCCAACCCTGTTTGCGGCAATTGAAACATTAAAAAATCCTGAATATTTAACTCAAAATATCAAAAAAATATTAAGTGAAAGAGTACGAATAGAAGAAGAACTAAAAAAAACAGGGATTGAAGTATTCCCTGGTAGTACAAATTTTATTCTGATCAAAAGTAAGGTTCCTGGCTTTGCAAGAAAGTTAACGGACTCCGGAATTATAATAAAAGATTTATCCGAAGAATGGCTAAATGGTTTTTATAGAATTTCCATAGGTCTTCCTGAAGAAAACGATGCTTTATTATCCATCATTAAAAATAACTAATCATGCCTAAAACAGGACCTTTTGATAATTATTCCAATGAATATGAAGATTGGTTTATTATCAATAAATATGCTTTCCAGTCAGAGTTGAATGCCATTAAAAAAGCTTTACCGGACAATGGAGGTATTGTTGAAGTTGGCATTGGAAGTGGGATTTTTGCTGCACCATTGGGGGTTAAAGAAGGAATAGATCCTTCAAAAGCCATGCGTGAAAAAGCAAAAAAAAGGGATATCAGGGTTATGGATGCTGTTGCTGAGAACCTCCCTTACGCCGATCAAAGTAAAGATGCTGTTTTAATGGTAACGACGATATGTTTTGTTGATGATATTTATAAATCTTTTCAGGAGGTGCATCGTGTTTTAAAAGATAATGGACATTTTATTATTGGATTTGTGGATAAAAACAGCCCAATTGGTAAATTTTATTTAGAACAAAAAGACGAAAATGTTTTTTATAAAGATGCTACATTTTTTGGGACAGAAGAATTATACGAAATATTAGAGGATACTGGATTTAAGATTAATAATACATATCAAACTGTTTTCGGAAAAATTGAAAAAATAAATGAAGTGCAAAATGTATTGTTTGGTTATGGAGAAGGTAGTTTTGTTGTAATAAAGGCACATAAGAATTAAAATCATGAATATTTCAAACAGAGTAAATCAAATCAAGAAATCGGCAATCCACGAAATGACCCGCTTATCAAAACAATATGATGATGTGGCTTTTTTGTCGTGGGCAAAACCCACAACCGGTACTCCCAAACATATCAATGATGCAGTTATTGAAGCTATTAATAAAGGATTGACCGGGGGCTATTCTCAAAGTGAAGGCTTAGCTGAATTAAGGGAAGAAATTGTAAAAAAACTAAAAAGAGACAATAATATTAATGCCAATATTTCACAAATAATTGTGACTGTAGGAGCAATTGAAGGATTGGCTGCATCAGTTTTGGCAACCATTGACCCCGGTGATGAAGTAATCCTTCCTACGCCAACATATTCAACCCATATAACACAGGTTAAGCTTGCATCAGGCATACCTGTTTTAGTTCCTTTGATTGAAGAGGAAAATTTTGCTTTGGATATTGAAGCAATAAAAAAGGCAATTACACCGAAGACAAAAGCAATTATGTTTTGCACCCCAAGTAACCCGACAGGAACAGTTTTTCCCGAAAGCACGCTTCGTCATTTGGGAAAAATTGCTTTGGAGCACAATCTTACTGTTATAACTGACGAAGCCTACGAGTACTTTACTTTTGATGATAGTAAGCATTTCAGTATGGCCTCAATTCCCGAATTAAGTAAAAGTGTAATAACCAATTATACATTTACTAAAACTTATGCAATGACCGGTTGGCGTATCGGTTATATTCATGCTGATGAAGAAAAGATAGCCCAGATTAAGAAAGCACATATACCTCTGGCTATTTGTGCACCCGTAGCTTCGCAGTATGCAGCCATTGCTGCTTTAAAAGACAGTCAGGATTGTATCGAAGAATTCAGGTTGCATTATCTTAAAGCCAGGAACCTGATGTGTGAAAGATTAGATATGTTGGATTCTGTTTTTGAGTATAATAAGCCGGAAGGTTCATATTTGATGTTTCCAAAAATTTTAGGAGATCGGGGAAACGACTCAATTACTTTTTGTAAAAATCTATTAATGGAAGCCAGGGTTTCTACAACTCCGGGTATAGCTTTTGGATCAACGGGAGAAAATCATATCAGGCTTTCTTTCTGTATTCCTAAAGAAATGATAAATAAAGCATTCGATAGAATGGAAAAATATTTAATATAAAACAGATGAAACTATCAACAAAAAATTCGCTAATTGGAAGAATCGCAGACAATGTTGGATTGAATAAAAAATCTCATCAATATAAGAAAATAAACATTGATTCGCAGGATAGTGCGTTGATAAGCCCGGTTGAAGGAAGAGTTGTGCATATAGGGTATATCAATAAAAAAGGGGTGCTTATTTCAAAACACAATAAAGAAGTTCGGTTAGAGGAACTTATAGGAAAATATGTTAGTCAATTTAAAGGTGGGAAATATATTAATATTTACCTGAGTCCATTTAACTTACATTTTTGGGTCACTCCATACGATGGAATGTATACATACACACAAAAGAATGAAGGGAAATCTGTCTTCCCGATATACATAGGGTTAGAATATTTATTAGGGATAGAGATGTTCAGCAAAGCAATAAAAAGGAATGCTTCAATTGGTTCTGTTTTTCAAACAGAAAATTTTCCAATAGCTATGATTGCAGTCGGGTCATTAAATGTCAATAGAATTCATACTGATTATGAAGAAATGCAGAATTATAAAAAGGGGACACCTAGCGGATATTTTAGTATTGGATCGAGTATGCTTTTGTGTTTCCCAAATCATTTAAAGACCTTAATTGATGAAGGATCCGAGGTCAAAATAGGGCAGCGGATTTTGATTTGAACATGTTGCCAAATGAAAAAATAGATGAAAACTTATCTTGATTGTTTGCCTTGTTTTATGAGACAGGCCTTATGGGCAGGCCGCATTGCTACCCATGATGAAAAAAAGATAAAAGAACTGAATAAACCAGTTACCTATGTTGTTCGGGATATCCCCGTAATAAATGATGTGACTTATAAAAATGCAATTGCATCAGGGCTTGAGGAAGTTGCTGAAATCATATCCTCCGGCACAACAGCTCCCGGTACAATTTTACACACATGTAATACTAAATTTTTAGAAAAATTTAACCATGCAGACATGATCATTAGTAAAGGTCAGGAGAATTATGAGGGGCTTTCAAATGTTGACCGTTCAGTATTCTTCCTTTTGAAGGCGAAATGCAGCATTATTGCTAATAACCTGAATGATAAGAAAATGATATTGTGTTAAAAAGATTAATTAAAAAAATAAGGTTTTTCCATTTGAAAATTTGCAGGAAGCATTAATCCGGGTTAAACATGGAAAGGTGAAAGGCAATGCAGTAATACAAATTGCAGAAGATGAAACAATATGACCTATTTGAAAGCTAAAAAATTGGATATCAATAAAGAAAATAGTGTAAGAATTGCCATCCCAACGAATGATGGAATAAACATCTTTCCGGGGATGTTGGGAATGGCAAAAGAGATGTTTATTTATGAAATTGAAAATGGAACGCAATTCAGGCTCTTTGAGAAAAGAACTAATCCCTATGAAAGCACAATGCAACATTTAAAGACATTAGATGTGTATGAAATACTTCAGGATTGTGGGATAATTATATCTGCTAAAATCGGTAAAAAGGGAATACAAAGACTCCGTGAAAGAGGAATGAAACTTTTTTTCAGAAAGGGAAATATACAAGAAGCGTTAATTAATGTCATCAGAGAAGAAGGATCAGATGGATTATAAGTGATTAAATTGGTTATGAAATAAAGGATCTACCTAATAGAAAAAATTAATTACAATGAAACTAACATTTAAAAAAGGAATTGATGTAAAATTGAATGTTAAACCTGCTTATTTGCATTTAATTCATAGAGAAGCTTATGAAGGACCTTGCAGGACAGGAAAGTATGAACAACTTACCCGAGAATTTGATGAAAGGATTGGGGTCGAGAAATTCGAACAATTTAAAATCCGTCGCATATTTTAGATGATAAATGGCTTTATTAAACATAAAATTTTAGACTAAAATGGTAAATGAATATTTTAAAGGGAAAAAAGAGAAATCCACCGTAAAAAACGCTTTTCAGAAAACATGGAAGAACTTTATCAACAGTTTTCCTATTATACTGGGTATTTTACTTCTTGTTTCATTAATTTTTACACTGATCCCGGGAACAATATTAAGCAATATATTTACCGGCAATCGCTTATTAGACCCGTTGATTGGGGCAACTATTGGAAGTTTCTCAGCCGGAAACGCTTCTACCAGTTACATTATAGGCGGTGAATTGCAGCAAGAAGGTGTCAGTTTGCTAGCTATTACCGCGTTTATTGTAAGCTGGGTTACCGTGGGGATAGTGCAATTACCTGCTGAGGCATTAATACTTAATAAAAAATTTGCGGTAATTCGTAATTTGATTGCTTTTGTTTCATCTATCATAGTAGCAATTTTAACTGTTGTTCTGGTTTATTAAGATTAGAATTATGGGTAAGAAATCAAAAAAGATAAATCCGGCATGGTGGTTTCTGGGAATTATGTCAGTCATTTACCTGGGATTGCTTCTATTTCTCCCGGATCTCTTTAAACAGAGCTTTCGGTTTTTCTTTAAGCTCCTGATAAAATTGATTCCTGTATTGTTTGGCGTTTATCTAATTATGTTTTTCATCAACTGGCTGCTCAAACCCCAAAAAATAATCCGGTATCTGGGGTACAAATCGGGCTTTAAAGGCATTCTCATTGCTATAACAGGGGGAATCATTTCCACCGGACCAATATATGTATGGTTCTCCTTGCTGGCAGATTTGAGAAATATGGGAATGACTAATTTTCTAATTACTATCTTTTTGTATAACCGGGCTATTAAAATCCCTTTACTGCCACTGATAATTTACTATTTCGGACTGCAATTTACTATTACTTTAACTGTTTTGTTGATCATTTTTTCCATTCTGGATGGTTGGTTGGTTGATAAACTATTACAAACAGTATGTGTAAAGAGGAAATAGAAATATCAAAATCAAGAAATCTGAAACTTAACAATTTAATTAATCTTTTCAGATTATTTTAGTAATACACATATGTTCATTATATTTGTACTGTAATCAATAGAATTTAAACTTATATGCCACGTCCAAAAAACAACAGGATTGTTCATGAGCCACCGATCTTTACAGAGTTTAAGCCTGTTGGGATTGCAGGAAGGTCATTAGAGCAAATATTGCTTTCACTTGATGAGTTTGAGGCAATCCGTTTAGCTGATTATATTTGTTTATCACACGAAGAAGCAGCTGAAGAAATGGAAATTTCCCGCTCTACATTTACAAGATTGATTGAAAAGGCCAAAAAAAAAGTAGCTGATTTTATAGTTAAAGGTAAATTGTTGACAATTGAAGGCGGCAATATACATTTTAGGAATAATATTATTCGTTGTATGGATTGTGGGTATATGTTCAAAACAAACATAGGTTTTCTATTTGAAGAATGTCCGGAATGTAAATCCAAAAACCTGCTAAACCTTGCAGGCGGATTTGGACATGGCAGATGTTGCACTAAATACAAACCATAAAAAAGGAGGTAATTATGCCAGGAGGTAACAGAACAGGGCCGGAAGGCAATGGCCCGATGACAGGAAGAAAGAACGGTAAAGGACTTGGCCGCGGCGGAGGACGAGGACGTAATAAAGGTGGTAGTTTTGGGCCAGGAGGATATTGCGTTTGTGCAAAATGCGGAGAAAAAGTTCCTCACCAACAGGGTGTAAAATGCACCACATTAAAATGCCCAAAATGTGGGAAAACAATGATAAGAGAAGAACTATTAAAGAAAAAATAATAATCAACTTCAAACCGGACAAAATCTTTGTGATCGTTAAGCAGGAACCAAATGAAGATAGCCATCGCAAGTGGAAAGGGAGGAACCGGAAAAACAACACTGGCAACAAACCTTGCCGCCTACCTGGCAGAGACAGAGAAAGTTGTTTTAAGCGATTTAGATGTGGAAGAGCCAAATTCAGGTTTGTTT
>Ga0114919_10000953_pt1 | contig 23218 bp, 16 predicted proteins | sample BlataG_FD_88682 | JGI IMG/M metagenome (GOLD analysis project Ga0114919, IMG submission 88682) | Deep subsurface microbial communities from Black Sea to uncover new lineages of life (NeLLi) - Black_00105 metaG | ecosystem: Environmental > Aquatic > Marine > Oceanic > Sediment | place: Atlantic... | reverse complement strand
TCCATAAAATACATCGAATCGTAAACATCAATCCCTTTAAGCCTCATCTCTGAAAATATTTTTGCAGATATTTCTTCAGATTTTCGAGGCATAAGAAATGTTTTATAATTCGCAAATGGAGGTTTTGGAAAAACCTGTAATGACGCTTGGGTTTTCACTCCAAAAATTCCGTTATCCCCACAAAAAAGGCTTGCGAAGTCAGGACCATTTCCAAATCTATTAAACGGAAATTTAGAATATTTGTTTGCTTGAGAACCAGTTTCAATTATTTCCCCAGTTGGTAGAACCACCTCTAAAGAAACTAATTGATTCGTGCACGACCCGTATTTAGCGCATCCCCCACCACCAACTGATTGATGAGAGATTCCACCTCCTATAGAAGCGGTCAATCCAGATCCCGGACCTAAGCATCCAGTATACAATCCAAAATTGCATAAATAATCGTTCAATTTTCCCCAAGATATTCCTGCTTCGACTGTAACTATAAGATTTTCTTGATCTAAATGAATTACTTTGTTCATTCGTTTTAAATCCAAGACAATTCCACTATCATCAATAGGCTTGCTACCACCGAATTCACAGTCACCTCCTCCACGAGGGATAACAGCTATATTATCTTCGTTAGCAATCTTAAGAATTTCAGAAATCTCTTGGGCGTCCTTTGGTCTTATAACTATATCTGGGACACCTTGCAATACGGGATCTACAACCCTCGAATAAGCATGTCTTACATAAATGCTATTTGAGATGTATTTTTTTGAAACTATTTCTTCAAGTTTTTGATATAATTCTGTCAAGTCTTAAATCCTTCTTTTTGTAGAATAAAATAATATATATTAGATAGCTTCAACTACTTAAATCTAATTTAATAACATTAGAATTTTTCGAAGATTTGAAGCTCGGAAAAAAATATCTAGCCATAACGATTACTGATACCCTTTTAATTATTCCGATTTTTTTTGGTATTTATGTTGATTTTCTAATCGCAAGTGAATTATCCTTAGAAATTGTGCTATTTCTGTTAATTGGCTTTGTAATTCTATTAGGACTAGGAAAAGTGATGGAGCTATTTATGTATAATGACCGGAGCAAAGAATTGATGAAACAGCACGATGTTGTTAGCACATTATTGAATGGAAATGATAAAAGGGTATTATTAGTTTTCTTCCCTTTAACCATGATAATGGAAGAATTAATATTTCGTTACTATTTTATGGGATTATTATTAAACCAGTTTATGGTAGGTTCAATTTTCGCAATTACAATCTCGAGCATAGTCTTCTCTGTATATCATCTTCACATCTGGTTTAGATTTAAAGATTTTAAAATCTTGATTAGTTATCTTATATCTTCGTTTCTATTGGGAATATATAACGCTTACATCCTTTTAACGCTTGGAATATTTGCGTGTGTCATAGTTCATACCATATTAGGCTTTATTTTGTATTACAACCTTTACAAAAAACTTTCTTAACCTTCTCTGATTATTGTTCTTATAATTAGAATAATTATTTTTAGTCAAAATTATGAAATTATACTTTCGAGATTTAACTGTTAAGGATATTCCGGCAATCTTGGACATCAGTAAAGACATATGGGAGGGTGACGATTACATTCCGGATGTAATTGAGAGATGGCTAAATGAAAAAGACAACTTGACTTACGGTACTTTTCTTGATAAAGATATGAGGGAATTAATTGGATTTGGAAGAGTAAAGATGTTTTCTAATGGAATAGCATGGTTAGAAGGTGGTCGAGTAAAAGCATCTCATCAAAAAAAAGGAATTGGGCGCATCCAGCTGAAATACGCTATTGATTACGCAATTAAAGTTGGGGCTAGAGTCGCTCAATATGACACGTCCTCAAGAAATTTTGGCTCTCTATCCCTGGCGAAATTTCATGGATTTAAGGAAAAGAAGAGAACGGAAGTGATAGAATGTGAAATCAATGATATATCTATAAAGGAGTATGCTATCTCTAATATACGGGAAATTTCTAACGAAGAAGCAAAGCTAATTTATAAAACAATGGATATAGGTCCGGGGGACGAACTCAATATTGGCTGGTCTTATATACCTTTAACCAATTTAGAAGATAAAAACTCTCTATGGGTAACGAATTCAGATGCAATTTTACAGAAAATTGATATTAGGAGTCAAACTTTGCCTGAAAAACCCCCAGAAAATGAAGTATGGATAGTAGTATATGGTGATCCTGCAGCTAGTTCTCAATTAATATCTTATACAGTTGACCACGAGCTAAATAAAGAAGAAATTAATATAGTTGTTGTTTATTGCCAAGCTGAAGCAGTAACACATATAAAAGAAATGGGATTTAAAAATCCATCTTGGAATGATGAAGAAGAACCAATAGCGGTCGTTTTAGTAGAGAAAGATCTTAGATCAAAAAAGATAGAATAAAAAAAAAAAGGAAAAAAATTAATATTGTTCTACTGCGGCTTTAGTAGATTTGTATCCTTTTCCACAAAAAACGCAATAAACAATTCCATTTACCTTTAATTGCTCGAGCATCCTTTCGTTGTATTGACTTCCACATTCACTGCAATATACCGCGTCTGGTTGAACAATTTGAATCTCTTTTTGCAATGGTACGATAACTTCCCGTTCTTCATAAGACTCTTGGAGAGGTTCTGGCTGTTCGCAACACTTCTTATCAGAAGCTTCCTTAACAGGCTTAGGTATTCCCGAAATTGCATAAAAAAGCTCTTCAAAAAGTTTATATATCCCAACAAAGATTCCTTTTATTAGTAAGAAAGTCCCTTTTAGGATGTAGTAGACTAAATACGCGGTGCCTTTTAGAACATAGTATACGATAACAACTGTGAGAATAACAGCAGCTGCAACCCCAATAATTAATAGAACTTGAAAATAAATAGGCATTGCTAAAAACCATGTAATGAATTCTTCCCAATAGAGTAATGCTTGTTCCGCAATCTGTTCCCAATTAACCATTAATAATCACTTTTTGTATTGTTATTTTTTATGTTATTTTATTAATTAAAAGGAGTTTGAAGTCGATTATAAAAAAATTGGAGTCCAGTTTTTAGATTTAATGAAAAAAGGAATACAATTAAAATTGTAATAAAAGTTAAACTTCGATGTTTTTACTAATATTTTTATTTGATTGACCAAAGTCGTACATAAATTTAAGTGCTTTTATTGCGTGACTTATCTGCGCCATTATTGGAATTTTATATTTATATGAATGTTTCAAAAAGTATTCAACGACCCAACGGGAGCCAAAAACGCAAGTAATAACCGGTTTTTTCAGCTTAGTTGATAGATTTCTCATTTCCCTCAAGTGTGGTGTTATAGGTAAAGAAAAGGCTTCAATAGGTTTTTGAGGTACCGCGAAAATATGTAATAAAGCATCAACATTTTCATCGTTTAGTATTGCTTTTAACGATTGATTAAAAGTTGTAAATATTGAAGGCCCAAGGTCGACAGGATTCTTCAGAGAAGTCCAATTAGGTGAGATGGATTTCATTTCTTGTATGGTAGAGTCATTTAAATCTGCAAGTTTTAGACCTAATCTTTCGATTTCGTCGCACGCTAATATCCCTAAACTTCCAGAAGATGTTATTATAGCAATATTCTTTCCTTTAGGTAATGGTTGAGTGGCAAAAACTTGGGCAATATTAAACATCTCGTAAAAATTATTAACACGATAAATACCAGAATATTGTTTGAAAATCGAATCGTAAATTTTATCGTTTCCAGCAATAGAGCCAGTGTGACTCTTTATCGCTTGCGCTCCAAGTTCGCTACGACCATTTTTTAGAATTAAAACAGGTTTAGTCAATTTTCTTAGAATTTCTACTAACTTTGGTCCTCGTTTCACGCCTTCCAAATAGATTGTTATTACATTCGTATTCACATCTTTCTCAAGATACTCCAGCATATCGATTTCATCAACATCTACTTTATTTCCAAGTGTTATTGTTTTCGAAAAACCAATTTTCTGACTTGCTGACCATTCAACAAATATATTTCCTAATACACCTGACTGTGCGATAACTGAAATCGTGCCATTTTCTATAGATTGATCAAAATCTATTTCTGCGGTAGTAAATTTGTTATTAAAGTTAGTAACACCTACACAATTAGGACCAATTATTCTTACATTCGAATTTTTAGCAATTATCTCTATTTCTTCTTGAATCTTAACAAATTTTTCGATACCCGTTTCAGCAAAACCCGCAGTTTCTATTATTATTCCTTTAACTCCTTTTTTGACAGAATCTTTCACTATTTGAAGCACGTGTTCATTATTTACGACGATAATAGCCAATTCTATATTTTCTGGTATATCATTAATATTTTTGAACACTTTATGACCAAAAATAATATCTTTATTTATATTTACTGGATATGTTTTAAATTTCGAATTCAACAAATAATTTGTCATCGTATAACCAAATTTAAAAGATTCTGAAGCACCGATAATAGCAATTGATTTGGGGTTAAAAAAAACATCCATATCAGTTATTTGAACGCTCATAATTTAAATTGTCCCTTTGAAAAGATTATAAGAAGGATTATAATTTATTGAACTTAAAATTTAGTTTTGAAGGGTGAAAGTATATTGTTTTCAAAATTAGAGGTATTTATATTCTAAGATGTAGATAAATGGTAAGACGAAAAAGTACATTAGTTTTTGAAATTCTAATGGAAGCAATAGCAATTAATCGGTATATTGAGGTCATTTGTCCTGTATGTAAATCTAAGAAAGTTATTCAAATTCCCAAATCTGTAGTAAACCAAGCATCTCAATTAACAACTATCTCGGTCCCTGTAGACAAAGTATGTCAACATCACTTTCAATTATTTATCGACAAAAATTTCTCAATTCGTGGGTATCAGAAAGTAGATTTTCAATTAAATCCGGGAGATGAAAAAAAAGAAAAGAGACTTAAGCCTAGTTATAAGGAACATTTTGTTAATAGCTTAGATCTTTACCAATCTATCAATTCAGAAAAGAATACTTCAAAAAATATTTCAGAGAAGCCGAAATTTAGGCAGAAAGTAAGTAATTTCGAAGATAATTTTAATAAAAAAAATAATATGACTTTACAACAGATTTACGAAGAATTTTGGGAATTTATTGACGATAACAACGAAATTTTTAGTAAGTTTATAAATAACGATAAAAAAAGGAGAACACTATTGAAAATGAGGGCCTCATCTTCACTATCCAATAGTAGTTAATCGTAAAATATCTTGAAAAATTAATTATTTAACAAACTAGGCGATAACTTTTTTATTAAACTAGCTCATATATTTTTTTAACTAATTATTAAATCTTGAAATTTTTAGATTATCTTTAGCGAGAATTTGACTACATGACTATAGCTGCATTAATCCAAAAAGAATTTAACAGAATTAGATCAGATAAAAGAACTCTCATTCTTCTATTTTTTATTCCTATGATATTAATCATTATTTTTGGGCTGACTACAGGGGTTGGTCCCACCAAATTTTTTACAGCCGCGATTATTAGTCGCGATGAAATGCCTACCTACGATAATTTTCCATCAAACTCGTCCGAATACGATAATATTTTTATCTCAATAATGGAACACAATACAACAACATGGGATCTTTATTGCTTTTTTAATAGTACAAATAGTGGAGAATATAACCAAGCAGTTGATCGATGTTATAACCTATTAAAAAACGATATAATAGATGTTTTTGTTGTGCTTCCTCAGAATTTTTCGGAATCAATTGTAAATAATTCTAATCCCGTTTTAATTTATTATATAGACGGCTCTGATTTAAGCGCTGTTGGTGCGGTCGAGGTTGCGCTCCAAGAACCAATTGCACTTTTTAGAGTAGAAACGGATATGTTAGAAAATTTTACTATAATGGTCCCTCATCTTGAATTTGGAGTTCCGTCGTGGGAATCTCAATTGCTCAATTATTCACTCTCTTTAATTTTGCCAATTATAATAATAGGCACTACAATGAACCTAACATCATTATCAATAGTATCTGAAGGACCACTTCCAAGGATGCTTATAACGCCTACTTCAAAGAGAGATATTCTCCTTAGTAAATTAATCGCAAACACAATAATAATGGTAATGCAAGCTACAGAGATATTTGTGATGACGTCCTTTTTCGGATTATATAGTTTGGGATCCCTTTTTTCTTTCTATCTAGTTTTGATCCTCATTGGCTTCAGTGGAGTAGCAATTGGTTTATTTATCTCAGCGATTAGCCCGACTGAACAAGGAGCTAATCAGATGTACTTGATGTTATTCATTGTTATGATTATTTTCTCAGGAACTCTTTTACCCGCTGAATCATTAGGAGGAGCAAGGTTCCTTGCGGATTTTTTACCTATAAGCCATGCTTCAGTTTTAATCACGGATATCACATTAAGAGGATTAAGCTTAAATCTAGAACATGTGCTTTCTATCCTTTTAATCTCAGTAATTTTTTTAATCGCTGCGTACATTTCTTACAAATTTAAAAAACTGGAGGTGTGATACAATAAGCCGTAGAGAAAACAATAATAAGTTTATGAATTTTAACTTGAAAAGTGGGTTCCTCAGATTACTTAAACAAATTAAAAAAGAATTTCGTCTTCTTTGGACTGATAAATTTAACATTTTTATTGCATTAATCGTACCTCCTCTTGTCATAGTTGCTTTAGGCCTAACTTCTGGTAATCCTCGTGCTACCACCCAACCAATAAATTGTGTAGTGGTATCGTATGATTCCAATACATTCATAGAAGAAAATAATTTTACTGAATCAAATTTGGATGATTATAACCTCAAATATGTAGAAGCTGTAAATAATTCAAATTTGTTAAATCTCGTCCAATTTTTTAATGCCACCGAAGAAATTTACGCGATGGAAACAGCAAGAAATTTACTGTCTGCTAAACAAATTAAGATAATTATTTCAATCCCCGTTGATTTCTCAGAGTTAATCGAATGGGGATATCCAGGATTGATTGATTGCATAACAGACTCGTCGGATATACAAAAAATCCAGGTGAATTTAAATGCGGTTTATGATTCAATAAAAATATTTGTCTCTCAAAATAATTTAACTCCTCAATTTGAAATCACCGGCTTTGAAGAATTTTCGATTCCCGAAGGTTTCAGTTTCAGCTACAATAACATGATTGTTTTAGTTCTCTCTTTTATGATTATAGGAGTGGGTATGGTTTCAACAATTTTAATAATCGTTCAAGAAAAACCGGTTGCCAGACTACTACTTACGCCAGTTAAGAGACTTGAGATTCTAGCAGCTAAATACCTTACATATATAAGTATTTTAATAATCCAAAATCTCTCACTTATTATTACCGCGTTAGCTTTTGGATTATATTTAGTAGGATCATTTATTGATCTATTTCTCGCATTGTTTGTTTTAGGATTTACGGGCCTTGCGTTAGGAATTTTTATCAGTACGTTAAGCAAAACAAAAACGCAAGCAAACCAACTATTTTTGGCTACATTTTTAGTACTAATTCTCTTAAGTGGAATATTTATTCCAATTGACGCAATGCCTATCTACTTGCTAGTTGTCGCTTACATACTCCCGTTGTCTCATGGAAGCCCTTTAATAAATAGTATAATTACAAAAGGAAGATCGGTATTTGGTTTTGATTTTTTTGCATTATTAGGAGTAAGTTTAGTGTTGGTAGTTCTTTCTTTCATTATATTTCAGAGAAGAAAATACGAGGTTTAATATGGAAACTACAGAAATTTCTAATAACACAATGGTTTCAGTAGAAAATCTAAATGTAATATTTGGGAAAAAACAGATAGTTCTTAATGTGTCTTTTAACGTTAAAGAAGGCGAAATCATTGGTATGTTTGGCATTTCTGGAGCTGGAAAAACAACTATTATAAGAGTATTAACTTGTCAAATTGAAAAAAAGAATTGGAATGGAAAAGTATTAGTTACAGATTTAAATCCTAGTAAAAAAGCTAATTACTCAAAAATACTTGGCAATATCGGATACGTACCCCAGCTAGAATTATTAAATTTATACTTCGAGTTAAATCCTATGGTAAACGTTGAAGTATTTACATCCACTTACGGTATGGACAAAAAAGAAGCTAAATTGACAGCAGAGAAGCTATTCAAAATCTTAGATATTCCTAAGGATACTTGGAAAAAAAGAGTAAAAAAAATGAGTGGCGGGGAAAAAAAACGCCTTTCAATGGCTATTGGGTTAATTCACAACCCAAAAGTTCTTTTTCTTGACGAACCTACCACCGGGGTTGATGCATCGAAACGCTACGATATACTTAACTATTTAAAGAAGTTGAACCAGCAGCTAAATACAACAATGTTTATCATAACCCACGACTTGGAAGCAGCTTTAATATGTGATAAAACTGCAATCCTAAGAGAAGGGAGATTACTTGAATTTGATACGCCTCAAAATTTAATAAACTCTTTACCTAGTAACGGGTTAGTAGCAAGAATCTCAATTGAAAATTTGAACCAAGAAATAATTAATACTATTCAGAAGTATCCTTCAATACAAAAAGTATTAAGAGTTGGAAATGAAACCATAGAGATACTAATGGATAATTTTGAAGATAATCTGCCTAAGCTTATGAAGTTCCTATTCGAAAACGAGTTTAAAGTGTTTTCTATGAGTAGAGACATTGCCAATTTTAGAAGATACTTTCAAATCAGAATACAAGAAGAAGAAGAAAAAGAAAATGTGCAGGATCAAATAGAATTATTAAGCGAAGGTGGACTTCAATACTAAAATTAAGCCGAAAAAATAAAAAGTGGGTTAAAAGGCTTATCATATTCAGTATACTAGTTGGAACTCCGATTTTATCTTTAGTTTTAATAAATGTTCCTTGGACTTACTATATAAGTGAAAAAAATGTAACTCAAGCTAAAAATTTGGCAACTTATTTTACAAGTACTCATCACAACGAAATAGGATTATTCGTAGAGCCGGATATAGATTCTAATTATAGAGCGGTCGATTCTATTAATTATTCATTTTCAAGCATTTATGCTCCAGAGCTAATAAATCCTAACAATAATCCTAATGTGGAATTTTTCTTTCGTGATTTCTTTTTTAATTATATATTTGAAAAAAGTAATCTTGACGGCTCCTATTCAGATATAGCAGGACTTGGAAACATGTTTTCAACTTATGAAGCAATAGAAACTCTAAAAATAATGAATAACCCGTATCTTGAGGTAAAAGTTCTTCTTGGAGAAACTGAAAATATCGCCAACTATTTGGTAAATTCCCTAAATGGAGGTGGTTGGGGTTTCAAATTTAACCAATTGTTAAACGATTCTGATATTATTTCAACATTTTGTGCCATTACTTCAGCGTACAGTATATCAGAAGGTTCGATTCTTACTAACCAGAAAATTGGAGAATTTATTAATTCTACTTGGACTCCTCTGATAGGTAGTTATAGATTAACTAATGATTCATTAATAGCAACTCCCGAAACAACATTTTATGGTGTTAGAGCATTCTTAGGGATGAATATGTCGTACAATTTAGCTGAACGTCTAGATATTGGGGCATTTTTTAGTTCACATTATAATCTACTTGATGGAGGGTATATTAATCCTGAAACAGGTATGTCTGATGTCCAAACAACTTACTACTCTATATCAACTCTAAATCTGTTAGGATTAGACATATTTATAAATGAGGATGAAACATTAAATTTTGTCTTAAATTGTTCAAATAATAATGGGGGATTTGGGGTTCGTCCAAACTCTACAATTTCAGATTTCAAGTCAGGTTGGGCAGCAATGAAATCAATTGATATATTAAAAAGTATGATAGTGCTTACCCTCGAAGAGAGAAACATTATAAACCAAATTTCAATTAGATATTATGGATGGCTACACTTTTTCCAAGCAAGAAACGCTTTGTTCGGTCAAGTTAATCTTCAATCTAATTATTTTGGAATGCTAACCTATTACAATATGGGTTATTTTGAATCAGTCCAAACCCAACAGTTTCAATTTGTTAAAGATAACATTTTTAATTATGTTATGATGTGTTACAACCTTAATGAAGGCGGATTTGGTTCGCAACCCGGTCAAAATGCTACGCTTTTTTCTACATACTGTGGTCTTAAGCTTTTACAAATGATAGTTCCAATGCTTCGTCCTTGGTTGGACGCTCCTGGGTTGCCACCTAATTTGCTAAATACTACTAAAAACTACTTGGTAAGCTTACAAAATACTGATGGTGGTTTTAGAGTAGGAAACGATATCGATTATGTATTATCTCTTTTTGGATCGTATTCCGTTATTTTTACTGATCTTATCAATACTAATGTATCTACTATAGAAAGCACTTACTGGGCTTTAATTTCTTTAGATCTAATAAACGGGTTAAACAGGATTTACTACAATAATCTAACCCATTGGGTACGGTCGTGTCAAAACGCCGATGGGGGTTTTTCTATCTTTGTAGGTTTTCATAGCGATATTATTTCAACATATTATGCGCTTCAAATTTTTCACGAGGGCTTTATTATCGGCCCAATGTCTAAAATGTCAGTTATTGAATTTTTAAAACAATCCCAAACTTCTGATGGAAGTTTTTCTTTAATACCTATGATGGGACAATTTTTAGATTTACCATCTTCTTTTCTTACTACTTACATGGCTTCTAAATCTCTTTATGATTATAACCATCAACCAGAAAACATTCAAGAAGCTTTACTCTGGTTTGCTGATTGCATAAGTAGTAGTACTGGAGGTATTGGTGATAATCCTTCATTTGGAGCTGATTTAAGAAATATTCCATATGGGATTTTAATTATTGATGAATTAAAATATGATCAAAGTTTTGATTCTAAACCATGGAACACTTTATTGGTTTATATCCTACTTACCGAAGCGGGATTTATAAGTATATTGATACTGTTAATAATTAGGAAAAAAATCTCGTTAATAAAAAGAATAGCGCAGAAATTAGGTGTAGGTGGAAAAATTACGCCATCTTATCTAAGACGATTTCCCGCAATTTCGTGTGAAAATTTCAGTGTGTTTGCGGGAAGAAAGTTAATTGTTGATTCCGTGTCTATGAAAGTCGATCATGGCCAAATATTAGGAATCTTAGGTGAGAGTGGAGCGGGTAAGTCCACATTTATAAAAGGATTATTAGGGATGAGGAAAGTTACAGGGTTCTGTCAAATTTTTGGATTAAACATTAATAAAAGAACATCTAAAAAACTACGACCAATTTATGGTTACGTACCCCAAGACCTAGGTAAAATTTATCATAATTTTACAGTTTTAGATAATATGTTATCGTTTGGAAGCCAATATGGACTATCGGAGCGAGAAATCATAAGTAGATCAAGAAGACTCCTAAGAACCCTCGAAATAGAAGATAAAATCAATGAACTCGTAATAAACCTCTCCGGGGGGCAGAAAAGAAGAGTCAGCATCGCAATTGGATTAATTCATTCTCCTATTTTTCTTATATTAGACGAACCTACTTCAGGTTTAGATCCAATAATTCGGGAAAACTTATGGTTAGCTCTTACTAAAATTAATGAGCAACTTGGAACAACTCTTATAGTTATAACACATTATCCGGAAGAATCGCGATTTTGTAATCGGATAGCTATTTTTGGAAGAAATAGAGGAGTTATAGATTTTGGAAAACCTAAAGATTTATTAGCACAATTACCCGGGAAAGGGAGATCTATAGAAGTATGCTTTAATAAAATCAAAGAGAATGCAATTCAAAGGTTGGAAGCAATAGAGGGCATAGAGAGCGTGTTAGAAAATAAAGTAGGCACAGATTATTCAATATTTACCAATCTAAACGTAAATGATTTGACCCTTAAAATTGAAAATGAAGTTGGAACAGATTCCATCAAAGAAATTAAGCAAATAGATTCAAAAATGGAGCAGTTCTTCAGATACAAATTAATTGAGGTGCCAGAAATTGAAGAGCTCTAGAGAAATAGAATTAGAACGCTTAAGACAAAAAATTTTAGAAGCAATTCGTTTTTCTAAGCGTTTCTGGATGACCTATAGAGAAAATACATTTGGAATCGCGTCCATCATTAATTTGGTTTATAAAAAATCCTTCATTGAAGTGTTATTTTTCACAAATAGCGATGTTATTGAAAAAGGCGTACCGCTTTTAAAAATTTATACCCCTATTGAGGACGAAATTGATTTTAGCGATTTATTATATGAACCTGATTTCGATGTAGATGGGACGGTTAATCCTGTTAAAATTATCCCGCGGATGAGGAAACTTATCAGGATTGAATTTCAGAAGCATATGAATCTTTTAAATTCCGAAGTTAAACTAATTGATGACAAATTTGAAAATTATCAAATCAAAACCAATCCATACTATAGAGAAATTCGTATCTATTTTCCAAATTTTGTAATTAAATTAAACATTAATTTAGAGAAATATCCTTTCCTTCCAATTTTCTCGTTTTCAAAATCTTTATCAAAAATTATATCTGAAAGAGAATTTAGTGAACTGGACATTATTAAAAATTGGCATGTTGAAAACCCACCTCACATTTATGAAATAGTTGAAAAAGTGTGTGATCTAGTTCCTACACTCGTTAAAATCAATGATTTAAAAGATAATTCTCAATATTTTTTTCTTAATCGTGTATCCGTGGGGAATATCATTGATAACCTATCGTTTAAAATTCATCGAGGAAAATCTATTGGGATTATTTTTAATGAAAAGAGCCTGGAGAATACCGATCCTAGGTTGGATTTATTGCATTTATTTGATACGATTGCGGGAAACCAAACCGATTTTTCTGGGTCAATAGAAATTTTCGGAAACCCAATAATTCTTTTGTCTAAACAAGAGAAAGCAAGAATCTTTATCTTACCTCAAGCCTATGACTCAACTATTACGAAAATGAGAATAAAAAAAGCGCTTCAGTATAAAACTAATTTAAATGAAATATATAAGAAAAAAAAGAGTGACTTTGGGACAATATTAAAAGAAGCAGGGTTAACTCAGAGTCTAGATGAAGTAATGGGAGAATTTCTAAAGGAAAAATCATATAACTTTAATCGTAGGAAGCAGTTTATAAAGAAGGTTTTGGAATCAACGGGACTATTAAACAAGAAAAATAAGAAGTTCTCAAAGATGACACCTTTAGAATTTCTATTATTTTCAATTACACAAGCGTTAATTCAGTCACCCACGATAATTATGTTTTCTATCCCCTTTGGGATTTTAGGAAAGTTAGAGTACGAGAAATTTAACTTTTACATGGATAAAATTAAAGAAAACTTTCATATAGTTCTAATTTTCCATGGTCCTGAAGAAATTGTATCAAACTGCGATCAAATTCTAACGGTTACAAAATCCACTTCTAATATAGGAGCTCTTAAAGATTACATTGAAATTTTACCTCAATATGGTGAAATTCTAAATATAGAATTAAACGATCCAGATGAGCTATCGATTCAAAAACTTAAAGAAATGAAGGAAATAGATGTGATAATTGAAGAAAGAAAAAAAGAAAAATTTAAGATTTTTATTAAAGATAGTATTCCAGAAGTAATTATTCAAATAATCGAACTACTCGGTCCAAGTTTATATAGTTTCAAAAGATCCACTGCCTCTATTGGAGAATATATGGAATATATCGAAAGTAAATAATGTTTAAAGGTTGGCCACATAAGAGGTTATAAAAAGAATGTTAAAAAATCTATACATATTGGATGAAAACGGTATTTTATTATATTCAAAAGAGTTTACGAGAGAAGAACAATATGACGACAATCTATTAATAGGATTTTTCACTTCAATAGCAAATTTTAGTAGGGAAGCTTTAGGAACTGCTGTGAAAAATGTTAATCTTGGTGAAAACAATAAGCTTATACTGGTCCCGATTGAGGAAGAAAGATTGCTCGGAGCTGCGATAGTAAGTTCGAAAGATAATAATGAATTAGTTACTAAAATTATAAAAGAAATATTACGGGAATTTATCGATTCCTATTCTCCTGATTATGAGCAAGAGAAAATTCTTCAGGAAGAAATGGAAAAAATAATTCAAAATGTTTTAAGAACAAAAATTATTCATTCTCCTGTCATCAGATTTACTGTTTCGTGGTTAATTAACGCACCGTTAACCATTCTCTTGGTTTTCGTTAGTATTAATGTCACACTTTTTATTTATGCCGCATTCAACCTAACTCAATACTTCAACCTAGATGAATTATTTTCTAAATTTTTTCCGGCTTTAATTCTCCTTTCAACGGTCAATGTTGTAGTTTTATTTCTATTTCCAAATCTTCTTTTTGGATTTTTATCCACTAACAGAAATTTATCTGTTATAAATTCTCTTATACATTTAGGAGCTACTATCGTATTATTTTTCTATTCGTCAGAACCTGCTTTCGCTTATATCGTGCTGGGATTCTTACCATTAACCTTAATCTTTACATTATTCTTCTTGTCTATTGGAATTAGATCCTCTTCAAAGAGGTTTTTAAAGAAATAATGAATATTTTTCCTTTTTTTTTAGTACAAATGTTAACTATATAATTATAAGTAAAAAACATCTATTTCATGAAATCTCGTAATAATAAATTTAAAATTAAGCAATTAATTTTCGAAGTTATAAAGAATAATTAATCTAAATTCTATAATAATAAAAAAAAAGAATATAAGGTATAAAATTATGAGCTATAAATTACCAGATGATAAAGATTTAGATGCTATGGTTGGTATTGTAGGCAAAGATTACGCCACCAATAACAAGGCAATTACAGCGTCATATCTTTCCAAATCTGTAATGGGATTAGAGTCACAAATTCCTGATATCGTCGTACGTCCTAAATACGTGGAAGAAATTCGTAAAATACTACTTTATTGCTCTGCAGAAAAAATCGCAGTCTCACCAATTTCAGCCGGACTATCTGGCGGTTTCGCGTGTCCAACTATTAAGCCTGCTGGAGTTATGCTTGATTTAGGTAGAATGGATAGAATTATCGAAGTTGATACAGATAATCGATACGTTGTAGTCGAACCGGGAGTCACGATTGGAAAGCTTTGGGCTTACATGCACAAAAATTATCCAGAGTGGGCGCCTCCCGTACCAGACGGAGCTCCACCAGCTTCTACCGTAATGGGTGATGCTATCGATAGAGGGTTTTCCCTCTACACTAGCTCTGTTGGTCCACAAGGTGATAACTTTATGTGCGGTGAGATAGTGTTTCCAAACGGAGATATTGTGCGAACTGGTTCATGGGCTCTTCCATTTGCGAAACCGTTTTATAAATACGGACTAGGTCCAGATATCTGGTCCTTTTTAATGGGTTCACAAGGAACTCTAGGCGTAATGACTAAAGTCGCAGTTAAAATTTATCCACATCCAAAATTTAAGACTGTAGTTGTGTGGGGCATGTCCAATCCTGAGGATATGCAGAACCTAACATTAGAAATTGGAAAACAAGAATTTGGAATTGCTCACAACACCGTTATGGTTCAAGGTGGAAATTATCCTCTTGTAATGACGCGTTGGCCAAAGGATAAAGTTCCTCACGATTACGAATTCTACGAACAATTAGGAATTAGTAAGTGGTGGATGAATTGGGAGGTCTGGTGCCAGACAGCTGAAGAGTTAGATTATGTGGTTAATAGAATCAATAAAATGGCTGAAGATTTCAAAAAAAATAGAGCTAAAGACCCTGATAATATAAAACCTCAGAAACTACATCCCAAGCAAATCGCAAGCAGATTGAAGAAACCAAATAAAATCGCGGTTCCTTATGCGCTCTGGGAGGCAGGATTTTTATTCATTACATTCTATACCCCATGGAACGAATGCGCCCATTTTGCTGAAATGTATACTGCTGCTATGGAGAAATATGGTTTTCCACCAGTTATGTGGATTGCTAGTATTGAGCGTTGTAGGCAAGCAATATGTATGCCAATTATTTGTTTCGATAGCACAAAACAATCAGATCTCGAAAAAGTTCAAGAGATGAATAGAGAAACAACAGAATACGCGCTTAAGCAAGGATGGTTAAATTATCGTCCAGATCCATACATCCACGCGCCTCTCACTTATTCTCAAGCAGGAATGTATTGGAAATATTTGAGAACGATGAAGAAGATTTTTGATCCTAATATGATAATGCATCCCGGGAGGCTTGCTCTTCCATAACTGAGTAAGGAGGTAAAAAAAAATGGCTAAAACTGGAATGGAAAGATTAAAAGAATTAGAGAAAGAAATATATAAGTGTATTCACTGTAAAGCGTGTAGGTTTGCTTATTCGGGAGAGCCTAGTAGAGAAGGAATAGGGGAGTTCACTGGAAAACAAGGTACAGTTCTTTACGAAGGAATGGTTGACGCGTGTCCAGCTGGAATAGAATACGGTTGGGAAGCTTTTTGGAACGCAGGAAAAATGTGGATTGCTCGTTCAATTTTAAGCGGAGATTTGGAATTTTCAGAAGAAGTAAGAGATGTCATTATGCCGTGCATTACTTGCGGACAATGTTCAGCTCAATGTGAGAATAAAATACCCACAGTAGATATAATTGAATCTTTACGAGCTGCTTGTGTTGAAGCCGGTATCCCTATGATCGAAAAGCATCAATTAGTTGATAAGCTAGTCAAGCAATTGAACAATCCTTACGGCGGAAAAGCTGAAGAGCGCTTAAAATGGGCAAAAGACGCTGGTTTAGAGAAGTATATCAACAATAAAAAGGCTAAAATCGGATATTATGTTGGTTGTACTGCTAGTTATCGACAAGTAGAAGTTGCAATCGCTACAGCAAAAATTTTTGAACAGTTAGGCGTAGATTTCACTTTAATTGAAGACGAAGTATGTTGCGGTAGTCCTTTCTTTAGAGTAGGCGCTGTTAACACTGGTCAAGAGTTAATGAATAAAAATCTTGAAAGTTTCAAGAATATGGAACAAGTGTTATTCTCTTGCGCTGGTTGCTATCGGACTTTTACGATAGATTACCCAAAGTGGATGACGAACGGAGATAAACTTCCATTTAAAACGATGCACGCGTTTGAGTACGTCTCTAATCTGATTAAGGAAGGAAAAATTAAATTCAAACCAAACAAAGAACTCAAGGGAAAAGTCGTAACATATCACGATCCTTGCCACACTGGCAGGCATTTTGCGCACGAAATGGAGCAATCCATGATCAAGGATTCTAAGAACTTAATGATGGATATGCGTAAAATCAATAAGATGATCGAAGATTGGTTCGATATTCCGCGTGTAATCTTACGTAAACTTGAAGAGGACGTTGGAATTAAGTTTATCGAAATGTATCGAATAAAAAATAATTCAATGTGCTGCGGTGCTGGAGGAGGAGTAAGAGCAGGTTATCCTGATTTCTCTCTGAGGACGGCAAGTCTACGGTGCGACGAAGCAAATGCCGTAGGGGCAGATATTTTGACAACTGAGTGCCCTTTCTGCTGGAGAAACTTAACAGATGCGAACGATCTTTACAATCACGGTATGAAAGTAATGGGCCTTCTCGAAATGGTATCGAACTATAATTTATTAGATACAACAAATTTAAAATAAGCGAGGAGTAAAACTCCTTTTTTTTATCTTTTTTATTTGATCCTATTTTATCATCAATAGTTAGAGAGCATTTCTAAAAAAGCTTCCATACGCGTCATTATCTGTCCGGGTGCGTAATTTCTTTCGTCTACACAATCTACATCTAAATGGATAAGTGGAATCCCAATTTTTTGAAGAGCATCTTTAAATAATACTCTGGCACCAGCAGATTGACGGCATCCCCAATGGGCAGGATTGACTGCGCCATCAATTTTATAGTCTTGCGCTAATTGCGTAATTACTTCAAGTCGTCTATCAGCAGGCCCAACTAGAGGGTGAGTCATTATTCTTTTAGCAAGGCTTCTTAAAGGCTCATTTTCGTCCATAGGTTCCCACCATATATGGTTAAGTTCATCAATTACAATTTTAGCACCATACTTTTCTTCCAGAATATTTAAAAGATCTGTTTTAAACTGGATTCTATTCTGGATCCACATTAATCGGTATTTCTCTTCTGGTAAACCACTTATGTTATTATCAATTCTAAATTTGAATTCGTCTCGGTATAATTTTGCAACCTCAACGCTTTCTTCTGTTCCTAGTAGCAATACAATCATGATGAAATTTTTTAAGTCATTTGAGTTTGCAGGACTTGGGACATTCATACATAAGTTGTTTAATTCTATTAGGTATTCCCGAGCTTCATTATTGTATCTAATTGACTTTTTTAGTTTATCGTAATCTAATTTACGCCCAGTTTCGTTTTCGACGTACTTTATCATCTGTTCGAATTGCTCTGTTAAATATTCTATAGATTTTGGAGTTACATCAATTGGAATGTTCAGAATAAAGACTTCCTTATTAAAGATTTCTCCAATGCGTTTTAACGCTTTAACTCCACCATTACAGGGAATACTTGCCCCAATGAGTACATCTGGTTCTGGTAGGAGTCCATCCATGGCAGCACCTATTATTGTTCTATGGTAAGAGCAACTATCCGTTGAAAAACCTTTACTCTCGGAAATGTCAAGATACTTGCTTGACATTCCAGTTCCCGCAAGCATCGCTCCAAAAAATTCGACAAACATACCAGAAACGCCCATTGAGCTGAGAATTTCGTAAGGAACGAATACGGTAGTCCAACCAATTGACCACTTGTCGTCAAAGATCCGCGTTCCAATACGTGCTATTTCGTAGACGAATTTTCTACGCGCGGTGGTATTTGCTTCAAGCTTAGCTTTCAGGCTTGCTTCCAATTGAGTAAAGTATTTCTCTAACATTCGATTGGTAACTATTTTTTTCACCTTTTTTTTAACTTTTTATAATTTCTGAAAACGCCTCAATTCTGGTTCTAATCTGATTAATGTTTCCTAAACCCCCATCGCTTTCAATGAATAACACATTTAAACCTTTCTCATTTAACATTGTCTTCAAAGCGGGGACATCGTATAAGCACGTATCGCAAAATTTTAATGAATGGTAAATTACACCATCTACCTTGAATTTTTCAGCTGTTTTATAAATCTGATCCGCTCTCTCCTTAATTTGCATCATTCGAGCGCATGGAGTTCTATTTAAATAAGCCTCACTTAGAGAAGCTAATAAATCTTGAGAATCTTCTATAACAAGATCGAAAAATTTGCTGCCAGTACAGAGATCTTCGTAAACCACATTCAATCCGATCTCTTCTATAAATGAGATAAAATCAATTTCGTGTAAAGGGCTTCCTGATAGGAGTATTCTCGAGTTATTATTTTTGGCTACTTTTTGAGATTGCATTTTTATATTTTCTAAAATGCCCTGAGTTTTATCATTCCAAATTTTAGGCTCGGTTGTAAAAAAATCTGAAGCAATTTTCATTAAATCCGTTGCTGTTATTGAGGGTGGATTTTCTATTCTTAAAGAATTTAATTGATTGTATATTAAACGGGATTCTTTAAAAACATTAATAGCATTCTTTATATCACTATCACTGATAGTGATTGATGCGTGTGTTTCTAAAGCAACTTTAAGCTTATTAAACTCCTCCTTAAGATAATTAGCTCCCAACGATAACGTTCCCATAGGAATATCTAAAATATGTATAAATTTCGTCGGAACATACCTTTTCCAAACGTCGTGAAGGCGTCGCATTGCATCGCAAGAATTAACGAACACTACTCCGTCAAGAAAGTCGTAACCCCCATCAATAGCTACGTCAATTGTAGATTTTACAAATTGACAAAAGTTAGGATGAATATAAGAATCCGCCTTTTGAGGCGGTTCAGAATGACCAATGATGCGATAAGGAAGGAATCCCGCCGCATAAATTAGCTCTAAAGGTGTATAACTACACATCCAACCAATTTGTTTCTTGTCAACTGTTATAATAACTTCAAACTCCTTGAAGCTTATTTTGAGAATTATACCAAATCATTATCTTAAATGTATCTGAAATTTTAAATTATATCTACAGAAAGTTTTGAATTAAAGAAAATACATTTAAAAATCTATCACGCTTAATATTTTATTTAATAAATTTAAAAATAATTTTGTTGAGAGTTTATGAATCTAAAAAAAATTGCACCAATTATTGCTGTAGTAATAATAGCTATTCTAGTATTTGCTTTAGTTATCATATTTTTACCATCAGGGCAAATTTCAACACCAGGCTCAAAGAAAGCTATTATACTCAGTAGTGCTAACGACTATTATAGAAAGGATGGCGTACCTGATTTTAACGAAGGAAATGAAGCAAAATTTAATGATGAACAAAATAATTGGGTATTAGGTAATTGGACTAATATGTTTGGAGCTGTAGATCCTACAACACCTGGTCATGATGGCCTTCCCGGAGTTTTTCGCTTTTTTGCAGCAGGCCCTGGTTATGCTAATTTGGAATATATTTTTAAATGGACTACATATTATCCATTGTATAATTTCTCTGCGTACTATTTTTCTGTGTGGGTTAATATATCAACTAATCCTGGCACTGGAGGGCTTCCTATTACAATTGGGCCACCAAATGGAGTAAGAGTAGGGTTACGGTGGTTAAATTCTAGTAATAGTACGGTAAGAACAGATTGGTCAAATAGCATTTTTGATACACCAGGAGGGTGGACCTTAATAGAGGTTACAGGCGTTTGCAATAATACTGATGGTTATGAAATAACACAATTACAATTAGTATTGTCTGTTGAGGGAACTATGATTGGTACTGAGATGGTGCTTTTTGATGATGTTAAAGTAGAATATTGGTTCCCACCCCCAATCCCAATTCCAATTCCAAGTAATACAGATACTGATGGTTTTCCTGCTCAAGCCCTACAAGTTTACTGGATTTTAAAGAACCGCGGATATACTGATGATAATATCTATTTATTGCTCTATCATACGAATGATCCCATAATCGATATATATGCAAATGATTTATTTACTAATGATTTGAATCGATCTGGAATTGTTGCAGAAATAGACATAGAAAATGATGATGTGAATGCCACTAGATTTAAACGTGAGTTGGACGTTTCAATTTCAGGATCATTTGCGTCTAGTATTAAATCTAATGACCATCTAATAATTTTCATAACAGATCATGGTTCAAATAAAGTACTTAGTGATGGTAATGCAACATTTCATTTCGAAGCGGATGATAGCTATATTACAGAATTAGAGTTTTATAACTTAGTTAACCAGATTAACTGCGCTCGAATGTTAATAAACATTGATATATGTTTCAGTGGTAATTTTTTGAACGAAAATGCAAATATAGGATTGAGCTGGTATAATATACCCAATTCCATATTGATCACATCAACAACAGATATCCTTTCATGGTATTGGCGAGATAACAATAATGCTGATAATTTTGCCGGATCATGGTTCTTCCATCAATTTTGGGAACAAATAAACCAAAGCCAAACAGTAGGAGATGCTTTTATTAATGCAATAAACTTTCTACCTTCAGGACAATTGAAAACCATAAACCAAATTCAATCCCCCTTAATCCGTGATAATTTAGGGATAAAGGATACTTGGTATTTAATCGATTCTCCCTAAACTTTATATACTTTTTTTTTATTTTTATTAAAAAATTTTGAAAGCTCCTATTTCTTTTTTCGTTTTTAATAGCAAAAAAGAAAAACAATAGTAAAAAAATAAATTCGAAAATTTTTATTATTATAGAAAAGAAGTTTGGGATTTTTTAGTTGACAAACGTAGAAAATAAGACGGCATATCCATATATAACGGAATTCAAAAAAGAGCCTTTTAAATCTTTTGTACTGGCAAAAGGAAAGGATGTTGGAAATTTTTATTTAAGTAATTACGAGAAAGTTTTGGAGTTATATCACCATTATAATGAAAGCTTACTCAATGAAGGTTCTTTAAATTTGGAAAACATTTATTGGTTTCTACTGCTTAGGAAATATATCAAGCAGAAAGTGGATGTCTTCCGTGAAAAGTATTTAAACTTCATAAAAGGATGCGAAGTTGGGATTATCGAAAAAGATCAATTAGGTTTTAAAGCCTCTCCACACTCTTCAAAAACACCCGACATTTGGTCTTTATACTACGCGTTAGCTAGTTTAGAAATATTAGGTATTTTAAACGAGTATCTCTCCTCTAAGGGAGAGAATGTTGTAGTTCGACAAATAAAAAATTTCATTTATGACCATAAAAGAAACAATGGATTCCTACACTGCCTTGATAAAAGTTGTATGGAATGTAATGATGGTCCTCAAGGAAAAACATTTTATTATGTAACCGAAAGTCTTCTACTTATAGGCACAGATGTAAGACTATTCAAGGAGCAGTTTCGATCGTATTTAAAAGAAAGGAAAAAGGATTCTTCGATTTTATATAAGTTTTTAAGCCTCAAATTCTTTGAATTAGATTCAGAAGTAAGGGATAAAGAGATACAATATCTCTACCAATTCCAAAAAGAGAATGGTGGTTTTAGTTTTCTTTACGAAGAAGGAGATATCGACACGACTTTTTGGATAGCTAACATTCTCCAGATTTATTCTTGGTTAATTGATTATAATCCTGCAAGGATTTATTCCTTTATCACAGAAAAACTGGATCATATTTTTAGAGAAACATCAGGTTGGAATTTAAAAGTTTTAAGAGAAGTTACCCAATTAGTAATACTTTTATCTATAATTTGGAACCGTTTTATCGAAGAGATTGAAAGAGTTGTTTTTAAGCATTTAGAGACGAAGAGTTTCATCGATTTAAACCAAATTAAAAATACATTTGGGATAAGCCATGGGTTAGAAGAAATTGTGTTATATATCAATTTGAATTACACCTTTACATTAAAAAAAGTTGATAATACATTAGAATTTAACCAATATACTCAAAATTTAGCTCAAGGAAAAAAAGTTATTATTCAGGAAATTTATGAAAAACTTAATGAAAATAGTATAATATCCCTCTCCGATATTTTTAAGAAATATAGAAGTTCTTTTGGAGCAGAGCCTTTAAGATTAAAGGAAGATATATTTCCTATACTTCATGATTTAATAAGTAATCATTTTTTTGAAGGTGAAATTAGAGCTAAAAAAGCCTATTTATTTAAAACTAAATATTACCTTTGTTTGGATTACCTATTCAAAAAAATTCTTATTGTCGATAGTGAGATTAATACTGAAAGGTTGTACGAAGAAAAATCAAAATTGAAGGAAATAAGAAACGATATT
>Ga0114919_10000949_pt1 | contig 23263 bp, 18 predicted proteins | sample BlataG_FD_88682 | JGI IMG/M metagenome (GOLD analysis project Ga0114919, IMG submission 88682) | Deep subsurface microbial communities from Black Sea to uncover new lineages of life (NeLLi) - Black_00105 metaG | ecosystem: Environmental > Aquatic > Marine > Oceanic > Sediment | place: Atlantic... | reverse complement strand
GATACTTCATAATATAAATAATTATAAATTATTGTAATCAAATGGTCAATAAAGGAATTATTATACTCAACCCTTAGTATTTGGAAATCAAAGCATTAAGTTTCAAAACACCATTTTCCTTTTTTAGTCGGCGCCTTAAGAGATTCTTCAAGCTGTTTTAAAAACCTAGCTCTGGGTATCTCTCTGGCCCCAAAACGGAGAAGATGCTCTGTTTTTAGTTGGCAGTCTATCATATCAAAGGATAATTTATTAAGATATTCAACGAGCGTAACAAGGGCTACGTTTGAAGCATTGCTGATTCGAGTGAACATCGATTCCCCGAAGAAACATCTTCCCAGAGAAACGCCGTATAGTCCTCCGGCCAGCTCCCCCTGGTACCAGGCTTCCACCGAATGTGCGAAACCCGATTCATGGAGCTTGCAGTAGGCATCAATCATATCTTCAACGATCCAGGTTCCTTGTTTATTCTCCAGCCGAATTTGGGCGCACTGGTTGATTACCCGAACAAATGCGGAATCCATGGTCACCGTAAAAACCCCTTTTTTTATAATTTTCTTCAACGTTTTTGAGATCCTGATCTCACGAAGATACAGGACAAGACGAGGATCCGGTGACCACCACAAAATCGGTTCATCATCTGAAAACCACGGAAAAATGCCCATACGGTAGGCAAGGAGAAGGCGCTCCCGGCTTAAATCACCGCCAATAGCCAGTAAACCTTCTCCGGAGGCAAGATGTGGAGGGGGGAATGCTATTTTATCCGTTAAAAGAAAAACAGTCACTCAATTACTCAACAACTGAATGAACTTAGGGGCTTCGCCCTAGTTGGAATTGCTGAATTTCCGAGACATAAAATCAAAGGTTAGCTTGTTATTCACTTCATTAATAAAAACCTTTCCGCCTTTTTCAAGCCGCCCGAACAGAATCTCATCTGAAAGTATGTCTTTGATTTCGGTCTGGATCAACCGGGTCAGAGGTCTGGCGCCGTAACGGGGGTCATGCCCGTTTCTTGCCAGCCATGTTCGCGCACCGGAAGAAAGAGTGATGGATATCTTTTTAACGGCAAGCTGTTCCTTAAGCTCTTTCATGAACTTGTCCACCACCTTTTCCATGATTTCCTCATTCAGCGCATTAAAATGAATGATGCCGTCCAGGCGGTTTCTAAATTCCGGGCTGAAAAATTTCTCAATCGCTTTTTTCCCTTTGTCTTCGGTATCATATTTTTTATCACCGAAACCGATGGTCTGGCTGCTCATTTCCCGGGTACCGGCATTTGAAGTCATCATAATGATGACGTTTCTGAAATCAGCCTTTTTGCCGTTGTTATCGGTCAGGGTGGCATGGTCCAAAACCTGAAGTAAAATGTTAAACATATCCGGGTGCGCCTTTTCGATTTCATCAAAAAGAAGAACGCTGTAAGGATGTTTACGGATGTTCTCCGTTAAAAGTCCTCCCTGATCAAACCCGATATACCCCGGAGGTGCGCCGATAAGACGCGCCACGGCATGTTTTTCCATATATTCGCTCATATCGAATCGTAAAAACTGAACCCCAAGAATTTTGGAAACCTGCAGGGACACTTCCGTCTTTCCAACACCGGTGGGACCGGCAAACAGGAATGAACCGATCGGTCTCTCGGGTGTTCCCAGGCCTGCACGGGAGCGCTTTATGGAGGTGACAAGGGATGCGATGGCATCGTCCTGCCCGAAAACAACCTGCTTAAGTTCTCCTCCAAGATTCTCCAACTTTGTTCTGTCCGGCGTTGAAACGCTGACGGTTGGTATTCTTGCCATCTTGGCCACGATTTTTTCAACGTCTTTGGGGTGGATTTTCTTTCTTCTTGAAGGCCCCGAAAGTCTCATAAACGCTCCGGCTTCATCGATCACATCGATGGCCTTGTCCGGCAGATAACGATCATTGATATATTTTGCGGAAAGTTCAACAGCGGCTTTCAGTGCCGGATCCGTATAAATAATACCGTGATGTTCCTCGTAACGGGATCGCAGCCCTTTTAAAATTTGAACGGTCTGCTTAATCGGGGGTTCCAAAATTTCAATCTTTTCAAAACGGCGGGACAGGGCGCGGTCCTTTTCAAAATAATTTTTGTAATCCTCATAAGTGGTTGAACCGATACACCGCAGATCACCGGTTGACAGTGCCGGTTTCAGAATATTGGATGCATCCATGGATCCTCTGCTGGTAGCACCGGCGCCCACCATTGTATGGATTTCATCAATAAACAAAATGGCATCTTTTTTCTTTTTCAGAGCGGACATCACCCCTTTTAATCGCTGCTCAAAGTCACCCCGGAATTTTGTGCCTGCCAGCAGCCCCCCGAGATCCAGGGAATATATGCGAACATCTTTGAGCAGGTCGGGAATGGATTTGTCATTTATCCGAAGCGCCAACCCTTCGGCCATTGCTGTTTTCCCTACACCCGGGTCTCCCACAAAGACCGGATTGTTCTTTCGCCGCCGGCAGAGCACTTGAATGATTCGTTCCATTTCAAGTTCCCTGCCGATCAACGGGTCCAGCTTTCCCTGGGACGCACTTTTAACAAGATCGATGGTAAACGCCTCGAGGGGATCGGTCTTTTTCTTTTTTTCCTCTCTGTCTGTTTTCACCAGTCCATCTGATTCATCTTTATAGGACGACCGGGAAACATCATGGGAAATGTAGCTTAAAACATTAAGACGGGTGATACCTTCGGCGTTCAGAAAATATTCGGCATGAGAATCCTTTTCCTGAAAAATCGATGCAAGGATGTCACTAACCGCCACTTCCTGTTTTTCGGCGGAACGGACATGATTAATGGCCCGCTGAAGCACCCGTTGAAAGGCGACCGTCTGCTGGAGCACATATTCATTTCCTTCGGGGACACTCACCATCCGCTGGCTGAAAAATAATTCAAGGGCGTTTCTAAGGTTCCCAATATTGCCCCCGCAATTCTCGATGATTTCTATACCGTTTTTATCGTATAGAATGGCAAAAAGCAGATGTTCTACACAGACATATTCATGGCGTCTTTTCCGGGCTTCTCTTACCGCAAATCCGAGCGTTTCGCTAAGTTCTTTACTGATCATGGTCTATTCTTCCTCCATGGTACACTTAAGAGGAAACCCGTGTTCACGGGCTAAAGAGTGAACGGTATTCACTTTGGTTTCAGATACTTCATATGTATAAACACCGCAAATACCGATGTCTTTTTGGTGGACATTCAGCATAATTTCTACCGCCTCCTCCGGTGGTTTGTTGAAAACAAGCATCAGGATTTCGACGACAAACTCCATGGTGGTATAATCGTCATTGTGAAGCAGCACCTTGTACATGGGAGGTTCATCAATCTCGTCCCTGGTTTCTGAAATGACTTCTTCTTCTATTTCAGGACTGTGTTCGTTCATGGCGACATTCACCACATTTGCTTTTCAACTAAAATATGCATAACTAATCTCGAAGGTATGTTATTGTTATATGATTACAAAATATTACACTCTATTTGACAAAATTGAACTTTCACCAAAATGCAGACATCATATATTTTGTTTTTTTTCGAGATTAGTTACCCTTTGGGATTGCCGCTTTCACCGGATCTACTGCGTTATCGAGCGTTTGCGGTAGTACACTACAGCTACACGCTCGATGCCTTGCATCTCCGGCAAATGCGACAATTGCAGAATTTAGTTTTCAATAAATTATAACCATTATTACCCGGCCTTGTAAAGAGGATAAATGAAAAAAATCTTCCCCCCTTTAACTATCTCCCGCAGCATTTTTTATATTTTTTCCCGCTCCCGCACGGACAGGGTGCATTCCGGCCGACCTTTTTTTCAGTCCGTTTGACCGGTTTTTTCTTCTCCGGTTCATCACCACTGGAGAATATCATCTTCTGGTCCTTTGGCTGCTGCAAATCAGCTATCTTTTTGGGTTCGGATATCTGAATTCTGAACAAAATCCCCAGCGTTTCTTCTTTAATTCTGGAAATCATATCCTGAAACAGTTCAAACCCCTCTTTTTTGTATACGATCAGGGGGTCCTGCTGTGCATATCCTCTTAAACCGATCCCTTCTTTCAGGTGATCCATGCTCAACAGATGATCTTTCCACAGGTTGTCCACGGTCTGAAGCATGACGATCCGTTCAAGGTTCCTGAATTCTTCCGCTCCTATGTCAGCCTCCTTTTCATTATAAAGACTTAAACCCGCATCAGAAATCAACCCGGCCAGCCCGTCTCGGGTGAGCCCGTCCAGGGTATCATCATCAAGTTTGCTCAGGCGGAAGTGAAATTGTTTGAATACCGCTTCATTCAGCCCTTTCCAGTCCCACTCTTCAGGAGGCGTTCTTTCGTCAATACAGCTATAGGTTATCTCCTCGGCCTTATCGCTAATCATATCTTCAATGGCCGGTTTTAAGCTTTTACCGTCCAGGGCTTCCCTCCGCTGCTTGTATATGACCTCCCTTTGTTGATTCATTACATCATCATATTCTAGCAGTTGCTTTCTGATATCAAAATTGTGTCCCTCAACCTTTGCCTGAGCATTTTCAATGGCCTTGCTGATGAGTTTATGTTCGATGGGTTCACCCTCTTCCATTCCAAGCTTTTCCATAATTCCGGTTATCCGTTCCCCACCGAATATCCGGAGCAGGTCATCTTCCAGAGCAAGATAGAAACGAGAGGAACCCGGATCGCCCTGTCTGCCCGAACGCCCCCTGAGCTGATTATCGATTCGCCGGCTTTCATGTCTTTCAGTTCCTAAAATATGAAGCCCTCCCAGTTCAGTGACGCCTTCACCCAATACAATGTCGGTTCCGCGGCCGGCCATGTTTGTTGAAATCGTGACCGCCCCTTTCTGACCCGCCATCGAGATGATCTCGGCCTCCTTTTCATGGTTTTTTGCATTCAAGACCTCGTGTTTAATCCCTCTTTTTTTCAATTTATTTGAAAAACTTTCTGAAACATCGATTGAAATGGTTCCCACCAGAACCGGCTGCCCTTTTTTATGAAGTTCGATGATTTCATCCATGGCCGCATCAAATTTTTCCCTGCGGGTTTTATAAATCACATCCGGGAAATTGTTTCGGATCATGGGTTGATTTGTGGGAATAACCGATACGTCCAGATCATATATCTTTTTGAATTCAGCAGCTTCTGTATCAGCGGTACCGGTCATACCGGCAAGTTTATTATACATCCTGAAATAGTTCTGAAAGGTAACCGTAGCCAGGGTCTGGTTTTCGTTTTCGATCTTGACGTTTTCTTTGGCTTCAAGGGCCTGGTGCAGCCCTTCAGAATAGCGGCGTCCGGGCATGAGGCGCCCTGTGAATTCATCTACGATGATAACCTCCCCATGTTTGACAATATAATCGACATCACGCTTAAACAGGGTGTAGGCTTTAAGGGCCTGGTTTATATGATGAAGAAGTTCAATATATTTCGGATCATACAGATTATCGACCTTGAGTATTTTTTCCGCTTTAGCGACCCCTTCTTCGGTCATAACTGCTGATCGGGCCTTTTCGTCCACGGTGTAGTCCTTTTCAGATACAAGACGTGGAATTACGCCATTGACCAGATGATACAGTTCCGTGGATTTTTCAGCCGGACCGGATATGATCAACGGTGTTCTGGCCTCGTCAACCAATATGCTGTCCACCTCATCAACAATGGCAAAATTGAGTTCTCCCTGGACAATGGAATCTTTGTCAAACTTCATATTGTCCCTCAAGTAGTCAAAACCGAACTCATTGTTTGTACCGTATGTAATATCTGAATGGTATGCGGCCTTCCGCTCTTCATCATCCAGACCGTGCAATATACTGCCCACGGAAAGGCCGAGAAAATTATAGATATGCCCCATCCATTCCGTATCACGCCGTGCCAGGTAATCATTTACCGTAACAATATGAACCCCTTTGCCGGTAAGTGCGTTCAGATAAGCCGGGAGCGTGGCTGCCAGAGTCTTGCCTTCACCGGTCTTCATTTCAACGATTTTCCCTTGATGAAGAACCACTCCGCCGATAAGCTGTACATCAAAATGCCGCATGCCCAGGGTCCGGATCGATGCTTCTCTCACGGTTGCAAAAGCCTCCGGAAGAATATCATCAAGGGATTCGCCATTGTTCAAGCGCTCTCTAAACAACTGGGTCTGTGTTTTCAGCGCTTCATCATTCATGGCCTGGATCTGAGGTTCTATGGCATTGATCTTTTCAACAACAGGGTGTATTTTTCTTAATTCCCGTTCGTTTTTACTGCCAAATACTTTTGTTAAAAAATTTGTGGCCATATAATCAATATTCCTCCTGAATAGTTACGCTATATTAGTGGTTCAGAGCATATCATTAATCCATAGATTTTGCAAAACCGGATATGACGACCTTACGGTAAGAATCATAAAATGAAATGAAAGGGAAGAAAAGTGAATAAATTGCAAAGAATGTTAGTTGATTACATTGAGACGTTTAATTCAAAATGTATTTTTTGGGATTTACCGGGATTCCGTTTAATAAAACCTCATAATGGAGATGGGGGCCCGTTCCGCGCCCTGAATTGCCCATATAACCAATAGTATCGCCTCTCTTTACGTTTTCTTTCCGTTTTACTAATATCTTCTGTAAATGCCCGTAACGGGTAATTATTCCATGGCCGTGATTAATGACAAGCACGTTGCCTAAAAATCCCTTGGATCCGGCAAATGTTACCGTGCCATCCCCGGTGGCAATAATCGGTGTCCCCTTGCGATTGGCAATATCCAATCCTTTATGAAATTCTCTAAGATCTGTAAAAGGGGATTCCCGGTATCCGAATCCCGAAGATATCCATCCTTTTGCCGGACGGATCGAGGGGGTGGAGGATAGAAGATTTCGCTGGTTTACAAGCTCGTTATAAAGGGATTCAAGCCCTTTTTGTTGATTGATTGATGCCAGGGTTAGCTGCCGGCTCTGCGAATGCATTTCGCGCATCAGACCGTTTTGTTTTTCTTTTAGGGGAGCCTGCGAATCCAGATCTTCGGGAGTTGAACCGCCCACTCCAAAAAGGCTGTCATCTTCGACAGGTTTTTCAATGTTGGCAATAATTCGTATTTTCTTTTCAAAATTGTTTAAATCAACCAGCGTTGACTTTAACGTGTTGATTTCATCCGCGAACTTTTGAATCTGCCGGCGCTGGGTGACGATCTCATCATTTTGATCTGTAATCTTGCTTTCGAGTTCCTGTTTGCTGAATGTTGTTTTAATATTAATATAATCATAAATAACAAAAGCGGACAATATAACAAGGACAGTAGCACATGCGCTGATAATGCCTAAAAATCGTCTGGAAACAGTGATTTGTTTTACGGTAGATCCGGTATAACTTAAAATAAAAAACGTGATTTTCCGGTGCCCAATAATTTTTTTAACCGCATAAAAAGTCTGTTGCAGTCGATCGATAACCATTTTTGACATCGACGAATTCACTGTCATTTCTATTAGTTCACGAATTTATAGATTTTATGCGTTTAAAAGCCGTAAGTTAACATCTCGGCAACTCTACAATTGAAACGGTCCACAAAAAAATAGATTGTATTTCAACGGATTGTATTTTAAAAAATAATTAATTATTTATCATAAATACAATAACGGTGTCAATAAGTTCGATTAGTGCCAACGTGGACCTTTAGTATTTTTCGCCATTATGCAAAAAAATTTTAGTAAAGAATCCGAAGCCAAGCAACGGGCGGGAATCCGGAACAAAATTATGCTAATGAGATTCGACTGGGATGAAGGGTCTCAAATGTTCTATATACAATTGACGCCGAAAACCGTTTGACTGAAAAATTCAGGCGTAATTTTCAGGTCTTCGGCGTCATACAACCTGCTTCTAAACAAATTAAATTAGGGTTAGGCAATCCCCAGTTTAAATTTAAGAGATTTAAGTGTGTTTTTCATCAGCATAGTGATGGTCATGGGTCCAACACCTCCGGGCACCGGTGTAATATAGCCCGCAATTTCCTTGGCCGCATCAAAATCAACATCTCCGCTCAAAATCGCAATCTTTTTCCCGGTTTTTTCACTTATTTTCTCACCGACCCTGTTGACACCCACGTCAATTACGCATGATCCGGGTTTGATCCACTCGGGTTTTACCAATCCCGGGACACCGGCGGCAACGATTAGAATGTCTGCACGTCTGCAATGTGCGGCCAGGTCTTTTGTACGTGTATGAACGATTGTTACGGTTGAATTGGCCCCTTCACCTTTCTGGAGCATTAGATTGGCTATGGGTTTCCCTACGATGTTAGAGCGGCCCACAACCACAACCTCTGCTCCGCTTGTCTCAACACCAGAACGCACTATCATTTCCTGTATGCCAGCCGGTGTACATGGAGGAAATTTGATCGCATCTCCGCCAATCATTAGACGCCCCACATTTACGGGATGAAATCCATCCACGTCCTTGTCAGGATCGATGGCGTTTAATACTTTTTTGTCATCAATATGCTTTGGAAGGGGCAACTGAACAAGGATGCCGTTAATGGAATCATCTTTGTTGTATTTTTCAACAAGATCAAGAAGTGCCTCCTCGGAAAGATCTGCAGACTGGGTGTCCTGGATCTCATTAAAACCAAGCTTGTGAGCGGTCTTAATTTTCGCGGTTACATAGGAAATGGAAGCTGGGTCTTCGCCAACCAGAATGGTTACCAGACCGGGAACAACACCATACTTTTCTTTAATTTCATTTACCTCGACCTCAATTTCTTCAAGTATCTTGTCCCTGACTTCAGTTCCCTTGATAATTATTGCTGTCATTTTTAATCTCCTTTCATAAAAAGTTTTAGATTTTGTTATAAATTATTTTTCTGTTACCATCCCATCATTAATGTAGATCAGGAAGTTTTTAAACTAATAAAATCTCAATGTCAAGAAGACTCGTAATTTGATTTTGGCGGATGCGTCCATAAACGCTCTGCAAAGCGAGAAATATAATAAAATAATATTTTTATTGTCTTCCTTTTGATTTTGTTATATCGGGACGTTGATAAATGTGGCAATTATCTAAAGTTTTGGAATTTAAATATAACATTTAACGAGAAGGAGGTCTTGATTATGAAAAAAATCTTTCTATCTTGCCTGGTCGCAACTCTGTGCGTCGCCTTATTATCAACAGGTGCCCTGGCAGCGAAAGCCGCACCTATTAAGCTGACATTCAGCATCTTCTTTCCCCCTACCCACGGTCAGACAAAAGCTGCAATGGACTGGGCCAAGGAAATTGAAATGCTTACCGACAATAAAGTACAAATTACGGTTTTCCCTGGCGGAACTTTAACAAAAGCTCCCCAATGTTACAGCGGCGTGGTCACGGGAATTTCAGATTTGGGATTCAGTCTCTTCGCCTATACCCGAGGACGTTTTCCGGTCATGGCGGCAGTCGATCTCCCCATGGGCTATCCGGATGGAAAAGTAGCCAGCAAGGTCGCTCAGGAATTTGCAAAGGCCTTCAAGCCTGAAGAGTTAAATGACGTAAAAGTCCTGTATCTTCATGCACACGGCCCGGGCCTGCTTCATACAAAAAAACCGGTAAGAAAACTTGAGGATCTCAAGGGCATGAAAATCAGAGCTACCGGTCTAAGCTCCAAGGTGGTTGAAGCTCTCGGCGGTGTTCCGGTGGCAATGCCACAGGGCGGCACTTACGAAGCGCTTAATAAAGGGGTTGTAGAGGGAACATTTGGACCCATGGAGGTTCTAAAAGGCTGGAAACAGGCTGAGGTTATCAAATATACGACCGAATGTTACAGCGTCGGCTACACGACAACCTTTTTCGTTGTAATGAATCTTGACAAGTGGAAGTCCCTTCCGCCTGATGTACAGAAGATTTTTGAAACGGTTAGTGAAAAATACGTAGATGTTCACGGAAAGGTATGGGACAGCACCGATAAAGAAGGCCGGAAATATACAGAAAGTTTGGGCAACGAAATTATACCTCTGTCTGATGAAGAAAGTGCCAGATGGCGCAAGGCTGTGGAACCGGTGATTAACGATTATATCACCAATAATCCCAACGGCGATACATACGTTAAAAAAATCAAAGAGTTGATGGTACAATAATGATATAATGCTTTAACTTAGGGGCTTCGTCCCAATTGGAATAGTGGGAAAGATGAAATAAAAAGGTTGCCATTAAAAAAGATGCTGGATACTTGATCCTGGATACTGGATCTAACAATAGAATTTTCCTTTAATATCCAGCATCCAGAGGCCGGTATCCAGTATCTGCCGCAATTGCAAAATAAATTTGGACCGTGCAATTATCGACAACATTTTGTCGGTGTTGCTTTAATAAGCGCATAATTTTCACATAAAGGGGTTGCCTTGCACCAAACAGGAGGTTTTAGGGCAACCCCGAATTTTATGGCGCATAGCCAATAATTAAATATGGATTCCTTTGAAAAAATATCTCACGATATGGCACGGAGACTATACTGGGTTGCAGGAGTTGCAATTGTCGTCATGATGCTACTTACCTGTGCGGATGTGGTTTTGCGCTATTTTCGAAAGCCCATCCCCGGCACCTATGAGCTGGTCTGCTTCTTGGGGGCCGCGTCAGTTGCATTCGCTATGGCCCATACGTCAGTGGAAAGAGGTCATGTGGCGGTAACCTTTGTGGTCAGTCTTTTCCCGCGCAGAATTCAGGGTCTGATTGAAAGCATCACCACGAGCTTTGGGCTGTTCTTTTTTGCGTTAATCTCATGGCAGTCCGTAATTTATGGAAACGATCTTCGTCTTTCCGGTGAAGTCTCGTTGACCCTGGAACTCCCTTTTTATCCATTTGTGTACGGGATTGGTTTTTCGGCAGCAGTCGTTTGCCTGATATTGCTCTCGGATCTGTTTAAGAACCTTTTGAAACTATTTGGGAAATGAGTCTGACAACCACAGGAATCATAGGTATTATCATACTGGTTCTCCTTCTCTATTCTAAAATGCCTGTGGGCTTTGCCATGGGTTTTCTGGGATTGATGGGATTCAGCTACGTGGTGAACTTTGAAGCAGGCATTAATCTTTTGGCGCGTGATGTCTGGGATGTTTTTTCCTCCTATAATTTGACCGTGATCCCCCTATTTGTATTTATGGGGCAGATTGCCTTTCACGCCGGTATCAGCCGAAGGCTCTATGATTCTGCCTATGTATTATTTGGCCACCGCCGTGGGGGGCTTGCCATGACAACCGTGGGGGCATGCGCCGGATTTTCGGCCATATGCGGCTCGACCAACGCGACGGCAGCGACCATGGCAACCGTTGCGCTTCCCGAAATGAAACGGTACGGGTATGATATGAGTCTGGCCACAGGTACCGTGGCTGCAGCAGGAAGCCTGGGCATTCTCATACCTCCCAGTGTGATTTTTATTGTATATGGAATTTTGACCGAGCAGTCCATCGGCAAACTTTTTGCTGCGGGAATTCTTCCCGGTATTCTTCTCTGCTTTCTTTTTTTGATGACCATTTATCTCAGGGTCTTGATAAACCCCTCCCTTGCACCCCCCGGCCCCAAAACCAGTTTCAAGGAAAAATTCAGATCCTTTGCCGGTGTGGTTGAAACTTTGATACTGTTCGCCCTGGTCATGGGAGGCATTTTTTTCGGCATTTTTACGCCGACCGAGGCGGCGGCTACCGGGGCTTTCTTAACCCTCCTCATCGCGGTTTTCAGAAAGCAACTCACTTGGCATGCGTTTGTTAAATCCCTGGAAGATACCACCAAAATAAGTTGTATGATAATGGTAATTGTAACCGGCGCCGTAATATTCGGCCATTTTATGGCCATTACCCGGGTGCCTTATGAACTGGCCGAATGGGTGAGTTCTCTTCCCCTTCCTCCCCATGCCATTATGGGGGTGATCATTTTGGTCTATCTTTTCGGGGGCTGTTTTATGGACGCCCTTGCCATGATTATGCTGACCATCCCTATATTTTTCCCGGTGGTTCAAACCCTTGGGTTTGATCCGATCTGGTTTGGAGTGGTGATTGTATTGATTACCGAGATGGGGGTAATCACGCCGCCCGTAGGGGTCAATGTTTATGTGGTCTATGGCGTTGCCAAAGATGTTCCACTGGAAAATATATTCAGGGGGGTTTTCCCCATGCTTTTGGCCTTGCTTCTCTGCAATCTGATTCTTCTTTTATTTCCTCAGATCGCTCTGTTTCTGCCAAGCCTCATGAACTGAAGCCAACTTATCCCTGACCTTGCACAAACAACCGCCATCTGAAACAGATTCCACTTTTATGGTATTACCTCCTATGAACCACTGATACCACGGCCGCCGGTAAGTCTCTATTGCGCACCGAAAACACGTTTCAACAGATCGGTTGTACGCTTGGCAGGATTTTGACGGATAGCGGCTTCCTCACGGGCAAGATAGTGGAAGATTCCGTTCATGCCTTTATCGGTAACATAATTTGTTAAATCAGCCTTAACATCAGGTACAAAAGGCAAAGATCTGTATTTACTGATGACGTTATCGTAGGTCTGTACCGCCCCGACTTGGGATAAACTGTTTTCTACAATAGGATGCATGGCTTCGGCAAGGGGTTGTGACATCTTGCTTTGAAAATACTTTGTGGCTGCGTCATCCGGTCCTTTGTAGATGCCCATGGCATCGTCCAGGGTCATTTCATTAATGGACTGCAAGAAAAGCGCCTTGGCTTTGGGGGTCGCCACTTCGGCCGCTCGATTGAGTCGTAATTCCAGATCATCGAGCATAGATGACATTCCAATTTTATCCAGTGCATTTCTGACGGTTTTAAGATTTTCCGGTAATGGAATATGAATCGCCGGATCAGCATTAAACCCGTCAGGTTTTCCCAATTGCGTGACCACGGTTTCAGAACCTACGCGAAGTGCATCCTTAAGTCCGGCGGCAATGTTATCAACGGATAGTGCACTTTGCCCGCTGTCACTTTTCTCAATACCGCCAACCAAGTCCTTTGCTTTATCAAACCAGCTGTTTCCTGCGGTTACCACTCCTGAACGGCAAGAAAGTCCAATGACAATAATACATATTATGAATATGCATTTAAACATTTTGAAATTAAAGCGTTGTAACTTCATGGGTAGCCTCCTATTTTTTTTATCTAAACATCTTTTTAACTTTCCAAAGATTCCCTCTATCTCTAACCTGGCCCAAAGGACCATGTTTTCAAGATTAAATAAAATGGTGGTTCATACTTTTTATAATAACGGATAACAAATAACTTCCAATTGAGCGTCTTCGCTCAATTGGAGTTATAGCGGAAAAGGAACCATTCTTAGACCGGCGGTTTCATCAAGTCCGAGCATAATATTCATATTCTGAACCGCCTGGCCCGCTGCGCCTTTTACCAGGTTATCGATGGCCGAAATCAGAATAAGGCGATTATTACGCTCATCCAGCTTAAAACCCAGATCGCAATAATTGGTTCCCCGAACATGCAATACATCCGGCAGCCGGTTGTCAGGACATATTCGGATAAAAGGACAGCCGGAATAAAAAGAGTCCAAACAGTTTTGAATCTCTTCGGGGTTTATTTTCTTAACCGGGTCGGCATATATTGTCGTCAGTATGCCACGGGTCATGGGAACAAGATGTGGAACAAAACTAATCTTCACCACAGATCCTGCTTCCCGGCTCAGCACTTCCTCCATTTCCGGATTATGTCTGTGCTCTGCAACCTTGTAAGCCTTAAATGACTCGTTGACCTCGCAAAAATGTGTTGTCAGCGACACCCCTCGACCGGCACCGCTGACCCCTGATTTTGAATCCGCAATAATGTTGTTGATATCTATTAATTTGCTCTTCAATAACGGCATTAGGGGTAAAAGCACACCGGTGGGATAACATCCGGGGGAACCGATCAGAACCGCATTTTTTATGGTGTCAAAATAGACTTCACAAAGTCCGTAAACCGATTTTTCAAGTAAATCCCTGGCAGTATGGGGCTGGTAAAAAGACTCATATGTTGCCACATCCTTGAATCTGAAATCAGCGGAAAGGTCGATGACCTTCTTGCCTCGCATAATAAGTTCGGGCACAAACTTCATGGGAAGCTTGTGGGGAAGTGCCGTAAATACAACATCAGCTTTGTCACAAACCCTATCCACAGACACCTCTTCGCAAATAAGATTGACAACTCCTCTCATTGACGGATAGACCGTGTCAAACCTCACGCCGGCGTACTGGCGGGAAGTTATGACCGTCAGCTCTATATCGGGATGACCGCAGAGTATCCGCACAAGCTCGGCACCGGCATACCCGGTGGCGCCAATTACACCGACTCGTATCATAAAACCCCCTTATAATCACTTAACCCGGACAAACCGGAAATAACAAATCACAAGCATCAAATTTCAAATAAATTCCAAACTACAAGCTCCAAATTCCAAAAAAACTACCAAAGCCCAAATAAGAACCAAAAATTTTAAATCATCCGCCCAAATACGCATTTTTTACTTCCGGATTGTCCAAAAGCGCTTCAGAGCTCCCTTCCAGCACAATATTGCCGTTCTCCAGAACATAACCTCGTTGGGCAAATTGAAGCGCCATACGGGCATTCTGTTCGACAAGAAGAATGGTCGTCCCTTCCTGATTCAACTCCTTGAGCGCATCGAACACACTCATCATCAACAAGGGGGCTAGTCCCATGGAAGGTTCGTCTAAAAGCATAATCTTCCTTCCGCTCATAAACGCCCTGCCGATGGCAAGCATCTGCTGTTCGCCGCCGCTCAGGGTTCCGGCCTTCTGTGTTTTTCGCTCCTCAAGACGAGGGAAAATCATGAAAATCCGGTTGAGGTCCTCTTGGATTTTATCCCTGTCGTTTCTTGCAAAACAGGCCAGTTTGAGGTTTTCCATAATCGTCAGGTTACCAAACAATCGTCTTCCCTCGGGAACATGAGAAATACCGAGCTTGCTGACCACCTTGTCAGCGGAGTATTGGAGCAAGTCTCTCCCCATGAAGGTCATTGTAGTCCCTGCTTCAACTGGAATCATCCGGGAAACAGCTCGCAGGGTTGTGCTCTTGCCGGCCCCATTGGCTCCGATGATGCACACAATCTCGCCGTCACTGATCTCAAAGCTTATGCCGTGAAGTGCGCGAATACTATCATATGAAACGCCAAGGTTTCCCACGGATAGCAACATTAGACCACCGCCTCTTTGCCCAGATAGGCATCAATTACTTTGGGATCATTCTGAATTTCTTCGGGTGTGCCATGGGCAATAACCCGGCCGAAGTCGAGGGTCTGAATGATCTGGCAAAGTTCCATTACCATTTTCAACCGGTGCTCGATGAGAAAAATGGCCAGCCCCAGCTCTTTATGGACACGGCGGATTATCCCCATCATCTGAACCAGTTCTTCCGGATTCATCCCGGCGGTGGGTTCATCTAAAAACAGTATTTTGGGTTCCGTAGCCAGTGCCCGGGCCATTTCAACTCTTCGCTGATCACCGTATGGCAGATTGGTTACCACCTGATCTGAAAGATGGTCTACTCCCACGATCTTCAAAAGATCATAAGCTTTGGCCTCGATCTCCGCTTCTTGTTTGTATCGCCGGGAAGTGCCGAAAAACGCTCCTATCAGGCCGTAGCTGATCTTTGAATAACGGGCCATTTTGACATGCTCCAGGACGGTCATGTGTCGCCAGAGTTGTAAGTTCTGGAAGGTTCTACCGATGCCCATGGAGGCAATCCGGTGAGGTTGGAGACCGGTTATTCTGGCGCCGCACAGATAAATATCTCCTTGAGTAGGCTTATAGATACCGGTAATGAGATTAAAGATCGTTGTCTTGCCTGCGCCGTTGGGCCCGATCAGACCTCTGATCTGGCCGGCTTCAATCTCCAGATCGTAGTTGTTGACAGCCCGCAACCCGCCAAAGTCGTGGCTCATTTTTTCAACCCGAAGCAGCAGCATCCTAACCTTCTTTTTCCGGCATGGGTTTGGGTTTGAGCAGATTCATCACATTAAATTCCTTGAAGGCGATAAGGCCTGTTGGGCGATAAATCATCACCAGAATCAGCAAGAGTGGAATAATAATCCATTTGAAAATCTCCAGCGGCCTTAAGGCTTCACTGAGCAAACTCAAGCTTACGGCGCCGACAATCGATCCGTAAACAGAGTTCAGCCCTCCAAAATACACCATTGCCAAAACTTCGGCAAGTTTTTGAAGACCGAAGGTGCCGGGATTCACATATCTGAGGACATGGGCAAAGAGTCCGCCGGCCACGCCGGCCCAGAAGGCTGCAAACAAAAACGCCACGATTTTTGTGTGTCTGGTGTTGACGGTCATGGCATTTGCCGCCATTTCATCGTCTCGCACCGCATTGAGCGCCTTGCCCAGGGTGGATCGCACAAAATTGTTGATGATCCAAATACAGGCCACGGTCCATAAAAACACCGTGGGCAAACTGGCATAGTCCGGCTGGCTGCTTAACCCCCTTGGGCCGCCGACGATCTCTAGATTTTCGATCATACTTTTAACGATAAACATAAACGCCAATGAGATAATGGCCAAGTAATCCCCTCTGGTCCTGAAAGAAGGTATGGCAATACAAAGTGCACCCAGAGCCGCTACCGTACCCCCAATGATCAAGGCAACGGGAAACATGAACGGTCCCAGAGCGGAAGGCAGAATCGCAGTCCCGAAGAGTTTGTCGTTAACAAACAAAAGCACGGTAACCACCGAGGCTGCATATGCGCCTAATGCCATGAAACCGGGGTGCGAGCAGGAGAATTCACCCATATAGCCGTTAACCACGTTTAAGCTCAGCGTGACCATAACGGCAATCATAGTCAGCTTGAGCGTCAGAACCCGGTAGGCACTGATATCGGACCACAGATGTAAAATAGCATACAGCAGGCCAAGATGAATCACAACCGAAATCAATATGGGTAAGCTGAAAAGCTTGGCCGCCAGCCGGTTTGTCAGTGGGGCGCTCAGCCGAGCGACAGCACTTATGGGCAAGGCATATATCAACAGGACAAAGATAATTACGCTGGGAATCAGCAACGGTTTTTTCAGCATGATCACGAAACCGAAGAGTACAGGAATTTTGGGCAGCATTAGAATATCGGCCAGAGGTTCACCCAAATAATATTCAAGCACAACCGCAATCAGGGCGCCAAGCAGCCATCCCATCAGAGGAACACGGGAGAACGAATTCCGAATTTTTTTTAACAAGATCTTCATTTTTTCAAACAAACCGCCGCTGTTAGTCTCCAGATGTAGTCTCTGCATTTCCCGTTCACTTAAACCTTGAATTGAGCTATTTTTACTCGATCTGTACCGATCTCTTGCGCATCAAGGATCCGCGAAAATCCTCGACATATCCACGGGTATGCCTGCGGTTTTCGCGAACCCTTATGCATCAAGATCTCAGCACATCTCTTCGCAAAAAATCGCTCAACTTAGGTTAAAGTCTCAACCGCGCACTGTAAGGCTCGCCGAAAAATCCGTGAGGCCTGAACGTCAGAATGAGCAGAATTATCGAGTAGGCGATCAAATCACGAAGTGTTGAGGGGAAAATCATTGTCACAAAGATTTCGATGAAGCCCAGCAAGAACCCGGCCAAGGTAGCGCCCAGAATGGAACCTCTTCCCCCAAGAATTGCGGCGACGAAAGCCTTCCAGCCAAACACAATCCCCATGTAAGGATCCAAAACAGGATAGGCGATACCAAAGAGTATCCCTGCAGCAGCCGCCAGCGCCGAGCCGATAGCGAAGGTCATCGCGGCAATGGTGTTTATAGACACACCCATCAAGGGGACGACCACGTAGTCGAAAGCCATGGCCCGCATGGCCATCCCATACTTGGTCCTGCGCACAAACTGATGCAGTCCAAGCATCAACATCAAGGATACCCCGACAATCATTATCTTCTTGTTGGTGACATAGACACCGCCAAGGTTATAGGTCGTAGATTTAATCAAGGCCGGAAAGCTGACCCGTCTGGCGCCCAGCAGTGCCAGGTTCCCTGTCTCGAGGATGATGCCGATCATCAGACCGGTGATCGCAGCCGAGGCTCGCGGTGCTTCACGCAAGGGCCGGTACCCTATCCTTTCAACCAGAATGCCCACAAAGGATGTTAGAAACATGGATATGATAATGGTCAACACCAGAATCAACCAATTGGGCAGAGCAAAAGCACCCATTGAGGCCAGTGCCGCTATACCGGTAGCCACACCGAAACCGATATACGCCCCTACCATAAAAATATCACCGTGAGCAAAATTAAACAGCATCAGGATACCGTATACCATGGAATACCCCAGGGCGATTAAGGCATAGAAGCTGCCCCATTGCAGCGCGTTGACCAGATTCTGCAAGAAAAATGTCATCAAGTTCTCTCCGCAGTCATTCAAAAAGGCGGGCTCAGGGCTCGAAAGCCCTGGCCCGCCTTATATATACTATTCCTCATTCTCTGTGGACTAACGTCCTATTGGGATAAGAAGATCCGGATAAACATTTCATCCCATCCATGGCAATTACGGGCAGGCAGACTTGTAAAATTCAAATTCACCCTTGTCACTGATTTTAACGATTACCGCACATTTAATTGGGTCGCCGTCTTCGGTGAAGGTCATCTGTCCGGTGATACCATCGAACTCCTTGATTTTAGCCAGAGCGTCTCGCACAGCCTTGCGATCCTTTTCTATATTCCCCGTAATCTTCCCTGAAGACTCAATGGCCTTTTGAACGATACCCAGGGCATCCCAGGTCAGGGCACCCACATCGTCCGGCACATAGCCATATTTTTTGTTGTAACGATCTATAAATTCTTTGGTTGCTCCTTTTGCCCCGGCAGCTGCGTAGTGGGTGCTGAAGAATAACCCATCACAGTCATCGCCGCAGTGTTCTATCAACTCTGCCGATCCCCAACTGTCGCTACCCACAATCGGTTTGTTCCATCCTAATTCATGGGCTTGTTGAACGATTAAGGCCACCTCGTTATAGTACTGGGGAGTGAACAAAACCTGGGCGCCTGATTTGATAATCTTTGTCAACTGAGAGCTAAAATCCACGTCTTTGGTAGTAAAGCTTTCAAAAGCCACCACGGAGCCCGCGCCGTTCATCTTTTCCCAGGCCGCTTTAAAAAACTCGGCAAGCCCCTTGGGGTAGTCACTGGCAACGTCGTATAAAACTGCGGCTTTGGTGTATCCGAACTCCTCCTTAATAAAACCGGCAACCACCGGACCCTGGAAAGGGTCAAGAAAGCAGCCTCGGAAAACAAAGGGACGGTCCTTGGTGGTGTCAGGATTCGTGGACCATGGACTAATCATGGGGGTTTTGTAGTTGTCAGCGACGCCCCCCGCAGGTATTGCCTGCTTGGAGGCCTGAGGTCCGACAATAACCAGGACTTCGTCCTCGGTGATCATCTTGGTGTTGACCTTTACCGCCGATTCCGCTTTGGCCTCGTTATCTTCAATCACAAGTTCTACCGGGTACTTCTTTCCCCCCACCTCAAGGCCGCCTGCGGCTTTAATGTCTTCAAGCCACATCTGTGCCGCATACTTGGTTCCCTCGCCCACCTTGGGGATATCTCCGGTCATGGGAGCATTGATGCCGACCTTGATTGTCTTTGTCTTACACCATGCGCATGGAGAAAAGATTATACCGACCACCAGACACGAAACCATAAACAACAAGCCCTTTCGCATTATTACCTCCTTTCCATAATCCAATTAACACACTGAATTTAATACAATTAATAAGCATTAAATCAATTTAGTAGCACAAAGATAATTCTTTTTCAATATAATAATAATCTCTGTGACCGATCATAATATGCTTAAGGGATTTGCTTTTCAAAACATCTGTTTTATTCTGCCCTCAATATTTCTAGTTTCAAATATAAAGGGATTTCTCTATTCCCTTTAACCAGGGTATAATTTGAATTGAACCGTTCATCAGGAAATTCATCAATTATTTTATATGCAATTTTATGCCCTTTGGTAAATGTACTCGGCTCTATGAATTCATATCCCATATGTGACAGCCAAACTTCGGGGGTAAATTCCTTTCCCTTTTTCAAAAATGCCTTGAATGAAATCAAATCTCTTGAGGAATCTTTTCTCGGGCCCTTAATAACATATCCCTGGTTAAGCAATTCTTCCAGATAATCAAGGGTATTGATGGGTTCAACAGACGTGCGATCATTCATTGGGTCACCTTTAAACTCTATAAATCAAACCTCGCCATTTTTTTGAGCAAAAACATTTATCCGTTTCTTTACAGCAGTTCATGCAGTTTCTGCAGCACGTCATCATACTCGTGGCCACGGAAACAAAACTGCAGCTCGCTGAACCGTTCCCGAAGCTCTTTGACCTTATCAATAACATCACTATTGTTCTTTACAACGTCATGGATCAACACCGCCAGGTCATGGAAATCCTCTTCTTGCATGCCGAACCGAGTCATCTCGGATACACCCGTCCGCAGAGCGCCGGAGGCGGTAAACCCCTCTTCATCGGTATTGGCCTGGAAGTTACAAATGATGTTGTTGGCTTCCAGCCGACTGGCGATTTCCGGACCCCGGCTGTATCCCACATCAATCAATACCTGGTGGGTTTCTGTGAAGTCGATACTCGGATCACCGATCACATCGAGCCCACAATCCTTCAATCCCCGAGCAAATGCCTTGGCATTGGCGATAACTCTGGCCTGATATTCGTCCTTGAAATGGTTCATCTCATAAGCGGCGATGAGGAGCCCCAGCAAGGTGCCGGGATGGTGGCTGGACACCGATCCGGGGAATACTCGTCGAAGCAGAGCTTCCCAAAGCTCATAGCGCACTTCGTCCTCCCGAAAACGGCTCCCCACAACGCCACGTTGTGTTCCAAAATAGGTCTTATGTGTGGATCCGGTGACCAGATCCGCCCCTTCAGCAAAAGGTTCCTGAAAATGAGGACCGATGAGTCCCAGCACGTGGGCCATATCGTACATCACCACCGTGTCTATGTTTTGATCGTCCAGGAACCGGCGGATTTCGACCACCGGTTCCTTGTGGATGACCATGCTCTTGCCAAAAATGATCAATTCCGGCCGATGTTCATCAATCAATTTCAACGTGGTCGGCACATCGATCTTATGACGGTTATGGGGAAGCACAGGGAAATTAACCGCCGCCGGGCGTTCTGTACGCGGATCCCGTGCAACATAGTCCCTGAGTGCGCCCATGGGCTGGGCGCTGAGATGTCCGCCCTTGCCGATATGATTGTTCATCACCCTGCGAATTCGGCGCGGCTCGATCTTTCGATCCACGCGATTGATGTAGTCGACCATGGCGCTGAAAACGGCGGTATTGGCCATTTGCCCGCTTACCGGCCGCGTTTCTATGTTCTCGCACCCCATGAATTTTCGCATTTCCTCTTCCAGCATCTGCTCGACTTGGGCGATAAATTCGGTGCCCTGGTAATAGAATATATCGGCGTCGTAGAATGCCTTCACCTTCTTATGCTCGGCGTACCGGAAGGCAGGGTCCATCACCGACAACATTCGGGCCATGGGTGAGATCGTCATCTCCGAAGGGATGAGGTTGATGCACTCTCGTTGTCGCCATCGAGTGTTCTCCACGCTCTTTTCAAGCAGTCTGAGAACCTTGGCCGCTGCATCGCCTGCGGGCAGTCCCTCAACCGGCAGTTGTTGATCGAAGATAATCGGGCGGGAGTATGGCGGGGCCTCAGAACGCAGGTGAAACGGCACCACAACGGCATCAACCAACTTGCCGCGAATCTCAATTGCAACCCGCTCGTCCTCGACAATGTCACTGTCGATGTATCCCAGACAGATGGAGCGCAACTGATGTTGGTCGGTCTGGGCGGAATCCAGCCCTTGTCCCTGAACCGCCCACATGGGGATCATGGTGCCGCTGGTAACATAGCCCACATGTTTGTCGCCCTTAAACACCTTTGCCCCTTCACGGGCCACGCCTCGACCCGCCACGGCAATCGGCTTGCTCACCCGGGGCAGATTTTGGATGATTGAATAATCGCGGAAAATGATTTTCTTAAACGCTACCTGCTGCCTGACCAACGCTTCACGGCCAAGGAAATCGCCTTTAAGCGGCGAAAAACTCACAGCAAACTTTGCCAGGGGACAGGCAAAGATAGGAATTTCCTTGCCTTCGGGGTCTTGGCCCAGCTCATGGCCATAAAGCGGCAGGACGGCCTCCAACCGGAGGGTATCCCTTGCGCCAAGGCCGATGGGCGTTGCGCCTTTTTCCACGATTTGGTCCCACAGCATCGAATCATCCTTTGCATCGACAAAGAGCTCAAAACAGACCGGTTCACCCGTATAACCGGTGCGGGCCACCTTGACCGTGACACCAGAGATCGTCACAATGCTCACGGCGTTTCGCGTCGGCTCCGGGAGCAGACCGGTCTGGATAATTTCTTCCAATATCTCGCGCGACTTCGGCCCTTGCAGCGACAGCATGGCAATCTCTTTGGTGCGGTCGGTCAGTTCTAAATCATGGAAATCGTTCAAAAGCGCCTGGAAATGATTCCAGTCCTTCTCTCGGTTGGCGCCATTGACCACCAGAAGATACTCGTCCTCCACAAAGTGATAGAGATACGCATCATCCACAGCCCCGCCCTTGTTGTTGGGAATAAAGGTATACTGAGCACCTATCTCTCTGATATCGAGTGCTTCAGCGTTATTGGTCAAGACGTGTTGTAGAAATTTCAACGCCCCGGCACCCCGGATAATGAATCGGCCCATGTGTGAAACGTCAAAAAGTCCTGCATGCTTACGGGTGGCCAGGTGCTCCTTAACGATGCCGGTGGGGTAAAACATGGGCATCTCCCAGCCAAAGAATTCCACCATCTTAGCGCCCAACTCCACGTGCCGGTCGTAAAAAACGGTTTTTAGAAGGTCGCTCATCAATCATCTCCTTTCATTGCAAAAAAAGAACTCTGAAGTACAAACAGATAAAAACCGCCGTAACAGGAGGTATCATCACGAAGCCTTGTCTAATATCAGGGTTAAACCGTTTCGTCAACTAAAGGCTGAACCTCTGCAGGACCACGTCATTTAAACAGGTAATTGCTTGGAACAAATAAAGTTACTGGCTTATGAAAATCATGAAAATTCCAAGCACCAAAATACAAATCTCAAACAAATATCAATGACCGAAATTCAAAATCAAAAACAGATAGAATGACGGCGAGACATCCAATAAGTGATTGAAATGTTTTGTGCATTGGAATTGGTAATTTTGATATTGTTTGTAATTTGAGTATGGTGATTTGGGATTTTAGTGCCGTATCCG
>Ga0114919_10000948_pt1 | contig 23269 bp, 14 predicted proteins | sample BlataG_FD_88682 | JGI IMG/M metagenome (GOLD analysis project Ga0114919, IMG submission 88682) | Deep subsurface microbial communities from Black Sea to uncover new lineages of life (NeLLi) - Black_00105 metaG | ecosystem: Environmental > Aquatic > Marine > Oceanic > Sediment | place: Atlantic... | reverse complement strand
TCAGTAGGCGCACGCGCTGGAGCCCGGCTGTCGAACCGAGACGGTGAAGCGCCTCGGCCGCACGCAGCACTACCACCGCGTCCGGATCGTCCAGTTTGACCTTCAGCATCCCGACCGCGCTGGGGTTGCCCATGAGGCCGAACAGCCAGACGGCCGTCCGGCGAACAGTGAAGTCCGGCGAGGCCAGCGCGTCGCGCAGGGCCGTGACCTCGGACGGGTCGCCGAGCATGGCCAGGGCGAACGCGCGCGCCACCGGCACCACGCCCGCGGGACCGACGCGCTGCTGCCGGATCACCGGCAGAAGGTCTCGCCGGCGGGTCGTCCCGACAAGCGCGAATCCGACCGTCCGGACCCGGGGGTCGCGCGCCTGGACCAGGCGCACCAGGTCGGCGCGGGGCGGCTGGCGGTCCGCATCCACAAAGGTCTCGGCGGCAAGCGCTTCGAGCGGCGGCTGGCCGGAGCGAAGACCTTCAACCAGGACGGCATACGGGTCGCCTTGAGCGCCGGCCGGCGCGCCGGCGTCCCACCTGTCGGCCGGTTCACATCCTGCCGCAATTCCCAACGCCACGACGAGGACAAGAGTTAGCCGTCTCACTGCTGCTTCTCCTTTCACTTCTGTCGGAAACGCACGGCGATGGCGGCGGCGATTCCCAGACCGGCCGATGCTGCCAGGCAGGCCCGTGCGAACGCATCGCCGACCCGCGTGTACGGCGCCAGCCGCTCGTCCAGTTCGATCCGTCCCACGGCAAAACCCTCAAGGTTGCCGCGCTCCAGGTCGGCGCCTTCGGCGGCGTCGGCGATTCGGCCGTCCGACGTGATGATGGCGCTGATACCGGTGTTGACGGACCGGACGACCGGAATACGATTTTCAACCGCACGGAACACACACAGGTTCAGGTGCTGTTTATGCTCGGCGCTCTGTTTCAGTCCCGGCGCGTCGGCGCTCATCGGCCGCGCGAACCACCCGTCGTTCGAGATGTTGACGAGGAAATCAATCGCCTTTCCGCCGCTTGTCTTCCGCGACCGGACCATCTCGCGGATCCGATAAGCAAACGCGTCCTCGTAGCAAATGGCGACCTGGAACCGCGCCGCGGCGTCCGCGAACTTCACGACGAACGGCTCCTGGTTCGGGGAGCCGGCCGACAGGTTGTAATGATAACCGCGAGGCGTTAATTTCAAAAGAAGATCGTGGAGCCAGGGCGCGGTCTCCTTGAACGGCACGTATTCGCCGAACGGGACCAGATGGACCTTGGCGTAGGTGTGTTCCGAGATGTAGGCCGGCGAGTCGGGCGCGATGAGGAAGGCGGCGTTTCGCGACATGCCACGAAGGGCCACGTACTCATCGCCCACAGGGCGGACGCCGCGGTAATGGATGTCGCTGGCGCCGCAAAGGACCGGCGCGCCGGCCTCGCGCGCCGTCTCGCGCACTTTTTCCCAGTAGGTGCGAAAGCGGGCTTGGTCGTCCTTAAAAGCGCGTTCGCCGGGCGAGACAAGGTTCGCCTCAAGGAAGGAGCGGCTTAAGATCCCGGGGACCATCGTCTCGGGCCACACCACAAGGTCCGGCGACAGGCCCTCGGCGCGGGCCGAGGCCAGGACCTCGCCGGTTAACCGGACCTGCGTCTCGAGCATCGATTGCTCGGCAGCCACGTCCCGCTTGCCGCGCGCCTCGGCCTTGATCCGCTGCGGCACGCTGGTCTGGATGGTGGCGACAACGGGTCCCGGACGCCGGGTGCGCTGGCCGAGCCGCCAGAGACCGTAACCGACGGTCGCGGCCCACGCGGCGGCGATGAGGCCGGCGCACACTAGGATGGTGCGATTCAGGCGCCTTGCTCCCTTCGCGCCCGGTCCCTCCCGCGCGACGAACAGCGTCCGCGATAGAAGGTCGGCCACAAACCCTGCCGTCATCATCGCCAGGAAACTCGGGCCGTAGGCGCCAAGCGCGTCGGCCGTCTGGATGAGCGTCGGGTTCTCATACTGGGTGTGTCCGAGGTAAAGCCACGGCAGGCCCGTGAGGAGCCAGCCGCGCAGGTATTCCAGCGCCACCCAGAGCGCCGGTGCAAGGAGCGCCAGGGGGACCCGGACCGTCTCGCCGATTCGCCGCGTGCCCCACGCGAACACGGCCCAGTAAAGGGCCAGGTATGCCACCAGGGCCGCCCAGCCGAGAAGCGTCAAGGGAAACTTAATGGGAATGACCCAGGACAGGCCCAGGCCGAAAAAGACGAGGCCCCCGACGTAGGCCGCCCAGAAAACATGCCGCCGCGATGCCGCCCCGACCACCATCGCAAGAAGCGGGACCGGCGCGACATAGGCCAGCCAGGAAATTTCCGTCGGCGGGAACGCCAGCGCGAGTCCGAGGGCCGAGACGACGGCCAGAAGGTACGCCGTCTGCACCCGGCGAATGGGATGGCGCTTCGCCCCGTTTTCATCCTGCGACGGAGAGAACGCCGGGCGCGAGCGCAAGCCAGCGATGCCGTCGCGTTTGCGTTTTTTTTCAGCCATGCACAGACCTCCGCCCGGCTGAATGCGGGACCGCCCATTCTGGGGCCCGAAGCGCGACCTGTCAAGTTGCAGCGGGGGAGGAGAAGGGGTTCGCGGGCACCCGACATAGACCGGAAGACCCGGCGGCGGTGCGGCAGGTGGGTTTTTGCGTTGACGGAGGGCGGTCCTGCCGATACCCTCTTGCGCCATGAAAGCGTGCGGCGAGAATCCGGCTCTGGGCCTTAGCGGGTAAAGCCCGGGGCCGCTGCGCGCTTCCGCCGAAACCGGACGGCCTCGGGCGGTAAAGCCTGAGGCTTTTTTACTTACGATTTTCGGTTGCCGATTTGCGATTCTGCGGATACTGTCGGCAGTTCGTCGTTTTCAAATCGCAAATCGAAAATGGGCCCGGCAGCGCAGCGAGGCTGATTATGGACGCATACGACCCGAAACGAGTCGAGGCCAAGTGGCAGGCATGGTGGGACGAAAATCATACGTTCGAGACCGACGGCGCTGCGCCGCGCGAGAAGAAGTTCTACTGCCTGACGATGTTCCCGTATCCCTCGGGGACGCTTCACGTCGGCCACGGGCGAAACTACATCATCGGCGACGTGGTGACGCGCTATAAGATGATGCGCGGGTGCGAGGTCCTCAGCCCCATGGGATGGGACGCCTTCGGTCTGCCCGCCGAGAATGCCGCCATCCAGAACAAGCAACTGCCTGCCACGTGGGTCCGCCAGAACATCGACTCCATGAAGAAGCAGTTCCGCCGATGGGGCGTCGGCTACGACTGGCGGCGAGAGGTCAACACCTCCGATCCCGACTACTACAAGTGGACACAGTGGATCTTCCTGGTGCTTTACGAGCGCGGCCTGGCGTACCGCAAAAAGGCGCCCGTGAACTGGTGCCCGTCGTGCCAGACGGGCCTTGCGAACGAAGAGGTCGTGGACGGCAAGTGCGAGCGGTGCGGCGCGGAGGTCGGACGGCGGGACCTCGACCAGTGGTTTTTCAAGATTACCGACTACGCCCAGCGGCTGCTGGATAACCTCAAGGAACTTTCCGAGTGGCCCGAAACGGTCCGGACGATGCAGGCCAACTGGATCGGCCGAAGCGAAGGCGCCCGGGTCGATTTCACGTTGGAGGACGGTACGCCGCTTCCAATCTTCACGACGCGTCCCGACACGCTCTGGGGCGTGACTTTTCTGAGCCTTGCAGCCGAGCATCCGCTGGCCCGAAGGCTGGTCGAGGGGACCGAGCGCGAGAGGGAAGTCCTTGAGTTCTGCGAGCGGGTCGCGCGGCAGCCTGCGGCCGCCAGAAGCGACGCCGAGGTGGAAAAGGAAGGCGTTTTCACCGGCGCCTACTGCATCAACCCGGTCAACAGCGAGCGCGTGCCCATTTGGGTGGCGAACTATGCCCTCATGGAATACGGGACGGGGGCGGTGATGGCCGTGCCGGCCCACGATCAGCGCGACTTTGAATTCGCCAAGAAATATGGCCTGCCGATCCGCGTCGTCATCCAGCCTGAGGGGGCTGACCTTTCCGCCGAGACGATGAGCGAGGCCTACGTCGAAGTGGGGCGGATGGCCGACTCGGGGCCCATGAGCAGAACGCCCACGCCGTCCGGTATCCCGGACGTCATCCGGCACCTCGAAGAAAACGGGATGGGGGCCGGGGCGGTGAACTATCGCATCCGCGACTGGCTCATCAGCCGCCAACGCTACTGGGGCGCGCCGATTCCGATCGTCCATTGCCCGGCGTGCGGCACGGTTCCCGTGCCGGTCGAAGCGTTGCCGGTCAAGTTGCCCGACGAGACGGAGGTCGAGTTCCCGCCGAGGGGCGAAAGCCCGCTGGCGAAGGTCAAAGACTGGGTCGAGACGGCTTGCCCGGCGTGCGGCCGGGCGGCCAGACGCGAGACCGACACGCTGGCCCAGTGGCTCTGCTCCTGCTGGTATTTCCTCCGCTACACGCTCACCCACGCCGAGCGCCGGCCCAACGATAAGCCGTTCGACCGGGCCAAGGTGGATTACTGGATGCCGGTGGACCAGTATATCGGCGGTGTCGAGCACGCCGTGCTACATCTTTTGTACACGCGGTTTATCTGTAAGGTACTCTACGACGCGGGACACGTGGGTTTTGACGAGCCGTTCCAGGCCCTCTTTACCCAGGGTATGATTTGCAAGCAGTCGCCGCAGACCGGCAAACTTGAGAAGATGAGCAAGTCCAAGGGAAACGTCGTCAGCCCCGACGCGGTCATCGAGCAGTATGGGGCGGATACGCAGCGGCTCTATACGCTCTTTGTCGGCCCGCCGCAGAAGGACGCCGAGTGGCAGGACGAAGCGGTCGTCGGGGCGCGGCGATTCCTGGATCGCGTGTGGCGGTTGGTGGAGGGCGCACTGGAGTCCATTACGAACGTCGCCTCTTACGACGGTGATGGGAGCGACCTTTCGTCGGCGGGCAGGACCCTCTGGCGAAAGACACATCAGACCGTGCGCAAGGTCACGCGCGACATCGAGGAGTCGTGGCAGTTCAACACAGCCATTGCCGCCGCGATGGAACTCGCGAACACGTTCTCAGAGGAGGTGCTGACCGGGGCGCCCGGCGTCGCACGCCTTGCTCTTGAGTCGATGGTCCGGCTCCTGCATCCCTTCGTGCCGCATGTGACCGAGGAACTCTGGCAGGCGCTGGGGCACGAGCCGAGTGTCCTGGCGGCCGGTTGGCCCGAATATGACGAGGCGGCGTGCGCGGAAGAGGAACTCGAGATCCCGATCCAGATAAACGGCCGCCTCCGCGCGCGGATCACGGTTCCGGCGGACGCCTCGGAGGAAGCGGTGCGCGAGGCGGCGCTCGCCAACGAGCGGGTCAAGGAAGTTCTCGGCTCAGCCGAGGTGCACAAGGTCATTGTGGTGCCGGGGCGGCTGGTCAACATCGTCGTGAAATGAACGACAGCCACTTGCTTGCGCGCGCGGCTAGCGTATAAGCGCCCATCGCGCGCCAGGCTAGCCGCGAACGTTAGGAACGACAGCCGCTTGCTTGCGCGCGCGGCTAGTGTATAAGCGCCCATCGCGCGCCAGGCTAGCCGCTCGCGCAAAACTCGCCGCGAACGTTAGCGAGCGGCGCCACGTGCTGTCGGCGAGTGCGTACCGGCTAGCCGCGAGCGCAAGCGAGCGGTATTCGGAGGGCCGCGCATGTCGCAGACGGTCGCGTATTTTCTTACCTGGACCACATACGGCACGTGGCTTCCGGGAGATGCGCGTGGCTGGGTGCAGCATGGTGAGGGCTCGGCCGACCGGGCCTACCGGCAGCGCGATCCTCACCTGGAGGCGCTCGCGCGGCGGCGGATGCCCAAGGAACCGGTGCTTCTGAACGCGCGCTTTCGGCGAGTTGTCGAGCAGGCCGTTCGCGATACGTGCCGCGTGAAGCACTGGACGCTTCACGTGCTGAACGTGCGGTCGAACCACGTCCACGTCGTGCTGACGGTTCCGGACCGGCCGCCCGAGCGGATCATGGCTTCGCTGAAGGCGTGGGCCAGCCGTCGGCTCAACGAGGCGGCCGACCGGAACGAGCGGCGGCAGTGGTGGACGCGGCACGGCAGCACGCGCTACCTGAAGAGCCGGGCGTCGCTTGAGAGGGCGGTTGAATACGTTCGGAATCAACAGCGGACGACAGCCGCTTGCTTGCGCGCGCGGCTAGCGTATAAGCGCCCATCGCGCGCCAGGCTAGCCGCGAGCGCAAAACTCGCCGCGAACGCCAGCGAGCGGTCATTCCTTCCACTCGAACGGCCGCGGGGCGATCAGATACAGCCGCCGGATCGCCACGTTGCACAATAGGCCCAGCGCCAGGAAGGAACTCACGAGACTCGACCCGCCGTAACTCATCAGCGGCAGCGGAATCCCCGTAATCGGCATCAGGCCGAGGCTCACTGCCAGGTTCAGGAAACTCTGGGCCGCAATCAGCGCCACGACGCCGACCACAAAGAGTTTCCCGTATGGTTCGGTCGTCGAGAAACCGACGTCGAGGCCCAGCAGACACACGAGCATATAGAGGATCACCACAGCGGCGGCCCCGACGTATCCGAACTGCTCGGCGATAGTCGAAAACAGAAAGTCGGTGTGCGCCTCGGGCAGGAGGCGGTAGCGGGTCTGGGTGCCTTCGAGCCATCCGCGGCCGCCGAAGCCGCCGCTTCCGACGGCGATTTTGGACTGGAAGAGTTGGTGGCCCGCTTCGTTCAGCAGCCACCCGAAAAAGCGGCGCAGGGCGCCGAATCGCTGCGGGCCGTCGCTGCGCTCGAGCGCCTCAAAGAGGCGGCGCCGGGCTGCGGCGAACTCGGGCTTGTCTTTGCCCCACGACATCCACGAAGCCAGACGCCAGAGCCGGAACCGCCACATCGACGTCACCTCGTCCGCCAGGCGCGTCTTCTCCTCGCTGGAGAGTTGCGGGCCCCCGGCCTCGAGGGCGACCGAGTCCGCCTCGTCCTCCTCCGATTCGGCGCGGGACAGGGCGAAGTGGACCCGTTCGGCGCATCCGTGCAGGAGCCACGAATCAATCCGGAGCCGCTGGTAACCTTTCATCGAGGAATAGAAGATCGGCACCATCACCAGGCCCATCGCGATGATCGCGGCGAGGTGTTTCGCCCGCGCTCCCGCGGCGAACAGCATCAGGAACAAGATCGGCAGAAAGAGCATCGCCGTCCCCAGGTCGGGCTGATACAGAACGAGCGCGGTCGGCGCGAGCGCCATCGCAAATGGAACGAGCAAACCTCGAAACGTCCGGTAGTTCTTCCGATAGCGCAGGTAGAAGGCGAGCGACATGATGAAACCGATCTTCGCAACTTCCGACGGCTGGACCTTAAAGCCCAAGCCGGGAATGCGAATCCAACTATAGGCATTGTTGGTCGGGTAAATGATATGCCGGATCTCCAGGTCCAGGCAGCGCATTACGGCCAGAAGCAAAAGGGCCGCAAGGCTCACACCGTAAAGGGCGTAACTGAAGTGGGCCAGACGCGTGTAACTCGGAATGAGGGCCACGATGAAAACCACCATCGCCGCCGCGACAAATACCAGTTGCTTGGCGGCGGGTGTCTCCCAGAAAGGCCAGGGGTCACCGGGGATTTCGTGCGTGACCGGGTCACGCTCAAAGGCCGTAGCCGCGTAAATTCCCGCAATGCCCAGGCCCACCAGGACCAAAGCGGCCGCCATCAGCAACCAGGGGAATCGGTACCAGTAGTCACTCTTGAGCACGATGCCTCGCCTCTGCGAATGGCGAGCCGCTTGAGGACGGCCGCATGACCAGTATAATAGGTTTATCGGTTCTCGGCTAGGAATCTACTTGGAGTGGCCCATGTCGCGACGGTTAAGGATGATGGTTGCGTTGGCGGCTGCGTCGGCCCTGGCGGCGGGCGCTGCATCCTGCAGTAGGTTGGACGAGGCCAACACCCGCCTGGGGGCCATCACGAGCGACCGGGCTCGCCGCCTCGTGCGAGATTGCCTTTGGCGGCACGGATCGCACTACAGGTGGCTCGAACACAAAAATGTTCGCTGCGAGGTCGAGCGGACCGAGCATCTCCCCGAGGGCGACCGGACGACGCAGGAGGTCTGGCTCCTCGATACCGCAAGCGATTGCGTCCGGATTGAGAAACCCGCCCGGCGCGAGGTGGTGGTCGTGAGCGCCTGGGGGTGGCGCGTCTTCGCAGGCGGCAAGGAGACGAAAGACCTCGAAGCGCGGGCCGAGGCGGAAGGTGACGTTCGCCTGGTCCGGGAACTTTTACCCATGCCGTTCAGCCTGCTCAGGCATGGCCTCCGAATCGACGGCTTCGGCTCGGTAACCGGTCCCGCCGAGGCCCGGACGTGGGACAGGCTACTCGTGCGGTATGGGCAGGGGTCGGACGGCTCGGCGAGCGACCGGATGGTGGTTGAAATCCGACGCCGCACGGGCCGGGTGGAGGCGGTGGTTATCCGGTGGTCTGAGCCGCCGTTCTTCGGCCGGCGGTTCCGCGTCGAGATGGACGATTGGCGGCCCGAGGGCGATTGGCTCCTCGCCCATCGATGGCGCCTCTTCCCAGTGGATGAGGCCGGGGAGCGCACGGGCCCCGTCCGCTGGACGGTGCGCATCCGACGCGTCGAGGTGGACGTGCCCGTGAAGTGGAACACGTTTGCGCAGCCCTAGAGCTGGCCCCGGCGGGGCCCGCGCGACGGTTTGCGTCTCGAGCCGCCCGTACAGGCGGGCTTCTTTTCCTGCGTCGAGTTTTGGGGGCGATGAGGTGTCTGATGGACCGTTGGATGGATCCTGAAGATTACTTGGAGGAAGCGGATCGCCTCTTCGAGGAGGCGGCCTATGAGGAAGCGCTGCACGCCTGCCGGGGAGCCCTCGAACTGGATCCGGAACATGCCGAGGCCCAGGCCCTCGCCGGCCGCTGTCTCGCTTACCTCTCTCGCGTGGATGAAGCGGAAAAGGAACTCCTGCGGGCCATCGACAGCGACCGCCGGTGCGTGGAAGCCTGGTTCGGGCTGGCGTTCGTCTCGTGGTTGCGGGCCGACGACCGCGAAGCGCTCGGATACCTGAACCGCGCGCGGGACTTGACGCCGGACGACGAGGCGGTCCTCGCCCAACTGATCGGCATCTACGGGAACCTGGGACAATTTGACGAGGCCACACACGTTTACCAGGAGGCAACCGACCTTCACCCCGTGTCCCCGGAGATCGCGTATCAGTGGGGCCTGGTGCTCGCGAAACAAAGCCGCCTGGACGAGGCGATTGCCGTCTGGCGGCGCGCGGCCGAGTGGGACGAGGAGTTTCCCGACCTCCATCTCGTGATGGCCCGCGCCTACGGCCGCAAGGGCGACCTCGACCGCGCCCACGAGGAGTTGAAGCGAGAACTCGAGTTGTATCCCGACAGCCGTGAGGCGCGCTTGGCGCTCGGAGGCTACCATGCACAGAAGGGAAACCTCAAACGCGCCGTCGAGGTCTACGAGGAACTCCTCCAGGAAGCGGCAGACGATCCGCGCATTCATGTGGAACTAGGGGCGGCATACCGGCTGCTGGAGCAGCCGAACAAGGCGAGGCGGCACCTGTTACGGGCGCTCGAACTCCAGCCGGGCGACCCCCTCATCCTTTCGCAACTGACGGGGCTTCCCCATTCGAAAACCGACATGAGCCGTGCCCGGCGTGTCCTTCGCCGCGCCCTACGCGAGGAGCCGCATCGCGACGAACTCTACCGGAACCTCTCGGCCCTATTTGCGGGCGAAGGCCGTTTCGACGCCGCCGAGGAAGAACTCCGCCGCGCAATGGCCTTCTCCGGCCGCGCCCACGAACTCGAGAACGACCTCGGCGTCCTGTTGGCCATGCAGGGGCGGTACGAGGAGGCGCGCGGCGCCTTCGATCGCGGCCTGGCGCGCCGACGCCTGTCAGAGGCGTCCCTCCCACAAGGACCCGACGACCTCCCGCTCCAAATCAACCGGGCGCTAATCGAAGCCGACCTCGGCCGGCCCGAGGCAGCCTTGGGACGCCTGCGCCGGCTCGCCGAAACGAACCCGATGAACCTTGACGTGGTGGGCAATCTTGCCTCGATCCTTCTCGAGGTGCGCCGGCCTGAGGAGGCGATGGAGGTGGCGCGGCGGCTGGCGGACGAGGCCCCCTTCGACGCGCGGGGGCACTATCTGACCGGCCGAGCCCTGTATGACCTTGAGGAATACGAGGACGCCCTCGAGGCGCTGGACCGGGCGGCCCGCGTGGACCCGACCCAAGTGGACACGGTGATCGCGATCGGCATGTGCCACGCGTCCCTCGGACGGCTGGGGGAGTGTCTGCGCGCGTTCGAGCGGGCCCGGAGCCTCGCGCCGAACGACCCGGATGTCCTGTTCAATCTGGGCTTGGCGTATGAGGACGCCGCGGCCGCCGGTGCCGAGGCCGAGGGCGGCGTGGCCGAGGCCATTTCCCTGTACCGCCGCGTCCTGAAACTCGCCCCGTCCTACCAGGCCGCCAAGGACCGCCTCGAGGCCCTCGAAGGCAAGTGATTGGCCGCCAGGCCGATGGAATGATGCGCGCGGGGCGGCGCGCGCCCGCGCCCCGTTCGTGGATAACGGAGACGGTCAGGTCGGAAGTCAATCGGGCGGGGCCTCAAAAACGTCGCGGAACGTCTGGTACGCGGCGTCGTCGTAAAGAACGAATCGGATTTCTTCGAGGCTCGTGTCGCCTTCGAGATGCCGGGCCACCTCTTCAAGCATCACCTCGGCGCATCGGCGCATCGGAAAGCCCGCGATGCCGGTCCCGATGGCGGGAAAAGCGATGGTCTGGATTCCCAACTCCTTGGCGCGCAGGAGGCTCGCGCGCGTCGAAGCGCGGAGGTTCGGTTCACTCGTCTGTTCACCCAGGCGCATGCTGGCCGCGTGGATCACGTACCGCGCTTTGAGGTTGCCGCCGCCGGTGACGGCGGCTTCGCCGAGCGGGATGGGGCCGACCTGGTTGCACTCCTCCTGGATGGCGGGTCCGCCCTTTCGCCGGATCGCGCCCGCCACGCCGCCGCCCAATTGAAGGTCGTCGTTCGCGGCGTTGACGATAGCATCCGCATCCTGTTCCGTCAGGTCGCCCTGAAGAATCTTGATTTTGTCTTTCGCGCTCATGGTTTGCCCCCCACGTAACTATTCTTGCGCGGCAGGTCGTGCCCGCCTGCTCTCGCAGGCGGCTTGAAGGTGCGCGACTGCATCGTAGCGGACGGCGCGGCCCAGTCAAGGGTGCGCTCGGAGGGTTGCCCGCCGCGCGGGCGGCGGTTATGATGCGAAACGGCAGCGGGAAAGGAACTTACGATGAAGCGGACGCTGGTCATCAACGTCGCGGGCCTGAGCGCTCGTCTCGTATCCGAGATGCCGGCGCTTGCGCGCCTCATCGGGCGCGGGCCGTGCCTGCCGCTGGAACCGGTTCTGCCCGCGACGACCTGCCCCATGCAGGCGACGCTGACAACGGGCGAGCCGCCCGCGCGGCACGGTATCGTTGCCAACGGCCTTTACTTTCACGACACGGCCGAGGTGCGGTTCTGGGAGCAGTCGGCGCGGCTGGTCGGCGCGCCGCGCGTGTGGAGCCTGGGGCGCGGGAAGCAGCCCAAGGTCGCGATGCTTTTCTGGCAACAGAGCCTGTACGATCCCACGGTCGATGTATTGCTCACCCCCAGGCCGGTCCACGGTCCCGGCGGCAAGTTGATCCAGGACTGTTACTCGCGGCCGCCGGACTTGTACAGCCGACTCGTCGAGGGCGAATCGGCGCTCGAGCCCGGCAAGCCGCGCGGGGCCTTTAATTTGATGCACTACTGGGGTCCGATGGCGGGCATCGGGTCGAGCCGGTGGATTGCCGATGCGGCCCTTGCGGTCTGGCGCGACGAGGAACCGGACCTGGCGCTCGTTTACTTGCCGCATCTGGATTACAGCGGCCACCGGAGCGGGCCCTGCTCCGAGGCGCATCGCGCCGCGGCGCGCGAACTCGATTCCTGTCTGGCGGCGCTTCTTGAAGCCGCCGATGAGGTCGGCGCCCGGACGATCGTCCTCAGCGAGTATTCCTTTGTCCCCGTCCACCGGGCGGTCGCGCCGAACCGCGCGCTTCGCGAGGCGGGGTACCTAGCGGTGCGCGAGGTGGCGGGAGGAGAGTACCTGCACCCGGGCGATTCGCGAGCCTTCGCGATGGTGGATAATCAAGTGGCGCACGTCTATTTCCCCGCCACCGAGAACCTGAAGCGCGATGTGCAGGCCGTCGGGAAATTGCTTGCGGGGCTCGACGGCGTCGCCGAGGTGCTGGACCGCGCAGCGATGGCCGAGCGCGGTCTGGACCACGTGCGAAGCGGCGAACTGGTCGCGCTGGCAGAGCCCGATGCGCACTTCGTGTATTACTGGTGGCTGGATGACACCAAGGCGCCGCCTTTCGCCCGGACCGTGGACATTCACGCAAAGCCCGGCTTCGATCCGGCGGAACTGCTAATTGACGCCGACAGGAAAGGTATTCCGCTTTCGGCTGACGGGATCCGCGGGTCACACGGTCTGGTGGGTCAAGGCGACGCCGGCTGGGGCGTGTTCCTCGCATCCGATGCGCCGAAGTCCCTCGCCGGGCGTGCCTCACTCCGGGCGACCGAGGTCGCTCATCTATTGCTTCCCGACGCCGTGCGGTAGGCGTTGGCGGCGGCGAAGGCGCCCGCGGGCGAAGCCCGCGGCTCGGGCGCGCGAGGTATTCGAGCCGACCGCTTGGCTTGCGGCTCCAACGCCCTTTCGGGCTTCCGCTGCGGGAGCCGGGGCGGTATGATTGCCCGACCGAATCGGCTTCGCAGGGCCGCGAACCCATGAGCGAAAGCACAAAGCCAACCCGACGCCACCTGTGGCGGGCGCTTTTGATTGTGGCCGCCGCCCTGGTGACCCTGACGGTGCTGGGGGTGGTTTTTTTGCCCCTGCTGCTCCCCGCGAGCGCTGTGCGCCGGCAGGTCGAGGGGCTTCTATCGGAGCGGCTCGGCCGTCGCGTGACGATTGAATCGGCAGGTTTTCGTTGGTTCGAAGGTTTAAGATGCACGGGGCTTCAGGTGGCGCGCCGCGGGGGAAACGGCGAGGGCCTGTTCGCCCGGGCCGACTCGCTGACAGTGGGACTCGGCCTCCTTGACGCGGCACGGGCGGAGTGGGGCAGCAACGTGCCGCTGGACGTGGTCCGCATCAAGGGCCTCGAGGTGTGGCTCGTCCGCGACAATCAAGGGCGATGGAACGCGGGCGACCTGGCCGGCGGTGAACCGCTGCGGGCGCGGTCCATCCAGATCGCCGACGCTGCTGTCCATCTCGAAAACCGGGCTCTGGGTCGCAGCGTCACGCTGACCGGCGTCAACGGGAGCATCGGAGAACTTATCACCACCGGCCAGGGATACGTGAGTCTGGCGGCCGAGGTGCCGGGTCCGACGCCCGGCCGCGTCGTCGTCACCGCCAGCACGAATACCCTGGACCCGGCCCGGCGCGACGCGATGGTCGGGAGTCTGAAGGCGGAATGGAGCGGTGTGGCCTGGTCCGAGGCACTGGGGATGGTGTGGGCCGACCGGGCGGTTCAGAACCTCGTCCGTCGCACGTCCGGCCGCCTGTCGGCAACGTTCGGGAACGGTGCGTGGGGCATCGAGGGGGCAATTCAAGCGGACGGCGTCCGCCTCCCCTTACCAGGGTCGGAGAGCGACCTGTCGATTCCGCACGCCGTCTTTGGGTTCCAGGTGGCCCGCAACGCGCCCGACGAGCCGCTCAGGTTGAACCTTGTCAAATTCTCTTCGCCCGGCATCAACATGCACTTGTCGGGGTGGGTCAAAACCAGGGATGTGGACCGTCCCGAGATGGACTTGCACGGGGCGGGAACACTGGCGTGGGCGCCGCTCAGCCAAAGCATCGAGCCGTTTCGCCGCTTCGCCGAACGGTTCGAGCGGCTGGACGGTTGCGCCCGTCTGCGGTTCTCTCTGGCCGGTGCCGCCGCCGACAAGGGGCCGCATCTCGGCGGGTCGGTGGACCTGACCGACACGCGGGCGGTCTGGCGGAACATTCTAGAGAAAGAGATTGCCGAACCCCTGTGTTTCGACCTGGAGGCAACGTTCCAAAACGATTTTTTCTGGGTTCACATCGAACGGGCCGACCTGAAGGGCGAGGCCGGCCGGGTCTGCTCGACGGCGCGCCTGCCTTTGTCGGGGTGGAGCGAAGGCGGCTGGTCGCTCCGAGGCGCGTCCGGGGAATTGAAGGCCGAGGTGTCCGATGTGCGGATGCTTCTAGCACAGATTCCCTGGCTGCGCAGCACCCTGGGCCGTGTCAACGCCGAAGGACCCCTCGAAGCGCATCTCAAACTTTCTCCCGTTCCGGCCGACGAGGAAACGGCCGCCTGGCGGGTGGAACTCGGCGCTGACCTGACCGGGATGGCGGTGCGAGGACCTGAGGAGGCGCACAAGCCTGCCGGAACCGAGGCCCGGCTGGACGCGTCGGCCTTTGTGACGGGTGGGGCCCGGCTAACCCGCGTGCAGGCGGTGACGATTCGCCTCGGCGACGCGATGCTCGCCTGGCGCGGGACGGCCGAGCATCGCCGCCCAGCGGAGAAGGGCGCTTCGGGAACCGCCCGTTTTGACGGGACCTTGAGCGTCGAGGCCATGGAAGCCGCCGGCGCGATCCTGATGCCCGGCCGCTTCGCGTCGGAGGCGCCGCCGGTGGCCGGCCGCGCGAGCGTCGGAGTCGAAGCCACTCTGGCGGAGGGGCAACTCGAGGGCATGCTCGAGGCGGACCTCTCGCAGGCGGCTATTCGGATCGGTGACTACTTCCGCAAACCCTCCGGCGGGGCCGCCACCGCGCACTTGGCGGGCAAGTGGCTGCCGGGAGAGCGGAACTATCTGGACGGCCGGGCGGTCCTGGACCTGCCGGGTGCCCGGATTGCCTTTCAGGGAAAGAGCCAGGTTCGCGTCGCGACACAGGAGGGCGGTTCAGATGAAGCGCCCCGATTCCTTCTCATCCGATGGGGTCCGGTCATGCAACTGGACGTCCGGGCTCGCACGGAGGACTTGGCGGGGGCGCTTGCCCTTTCGCCGTGGTCGGCCGCGAGGCTCGGAGACTGCGTCGCCGGGCCCGTCCAGGCCCATCTGGAATTCTCCTCTACTGCGGAACGTGTTCGGGTCGGCGCCGGCGTGGACTTGACGGCCGCGGCGGTGAGCGTCGCGCAGCGGATCGCCAAACCGAAGGGCATGCCTCTGGAAGTCAGCCTGTCGGCCGATTTCACCCCTAGGGGGGGCGCGGGCGGGGAGCCGACGTTTCTGTGCGCAGGGGGGGTGGCGGGCCGGCTTGGCGATTCGGTGGTGAACGCGTCGGGGCGAATGGAAATGGCGGCGCTGCCCACGCCGGCTGCCCTGAAGAGCGCCGACCAGGTGGCGGCGCTTCTGCACCATGCCGACGCAAAAGTCCAGGGCAAGTGGGTCCATGGGGAGGCCCTTCGGCGCACGGTTCCGTGGCTGGAGCCGCTGTATGCGCGCTGGAGTCTGGAGGGCCCCACGGCCCTGACGGCCACGTTCTCCGGCACGCCGAGCCGGGGCGAAGTCCACCTCGACCTCGAGGCCACCCATTGCCGCATCCGTCAGGCCGGCGCCACGCCGAGCAGGGCCGAGACGTCGGTCAAGCCGGCCGGTACGCCCGCCACGTTGGCGCTCGATGTTCGCTTCGGCCAGGTGCCGGGCGAGGTCATCCTCGACGATTGCCGGATACGCCTGGCGGACGCGACGGCGTCGGTGGCGGGGCGGCTGCTGTTCGACGATCCGCATCTGCTGAGCCTGTCGGCGCCGGCGGCCTGGTCGCTGGAGGCCAAGGGTCGGGCGCCCGACATGGCGACGTTGGCGGCGCTTTCCCCGGCGCAGGTGGCGTCTCTGAAACCGACCGGCGGGGTGACCTTCGACGTCTGGGTTGCCGGCGATGTGTTCGGCTCGTCGGTCGAGCGGGCGGAGTTGGCCTTCGACGAGACGGGCTTAGAGTGGCTCGGCAAGCGTGTGCGGCTGGACGGGCCGGTTTCCTACGACGGGGGGCGGCTGGCCAGCGACGGGCTGCATCTGGGGGTCGGGCGCTCCGACGTGACGCTGGTCGCATATGTGACGGACCCCGCCGATACGCCGCGCGGTTCGGTCTTCGTCCGCGGCGAAACGATTGCCCTGGAGGAGGTGCAGAGACTGGTCAAGGAGACGAGTGAACGGCTGGCGGCATGGGCGGGCGCGCCGCGCGAAGGGGTCGCGGCCCAGAAACCGGTGGACAAGTTCTCAGCCCGGCTGGCGAAGCGCCTCCGCCGGCTCCTCAGCCGCGCGCATATCTCCGGCGACATCGAACTCGGCCATGTCACACTGACGATTCCGGACTGGAAGACGACCTATGAATTCCTGGACCTGGCGGCAGCGTGTCGGCTGGACGGGAGCCGGTTCATTATGCCGCACTTCCGGTGCAAGTTGAACGACGGCACGGTGGCGGGCGAGTTGGCATTGAATTTCAAGGGCGAGGCGCCCGTCCTATCGCTTTCGTATGAGGCGCTGGACCTGGAGATGCGCGACAACCTGCGACCGTTCGTCGACCAGACGTTCCCAGGGATGGAAGCGTCCGGCTGGTTCACACACCGCGAGACGACGACCCGGCGCCTCGAGGAGGGGACGTACCCGGTCGGCGAAGGGGAAACGGTGCTGACCGATGGGCTCTTGAAAGGGCCGGCCGCGCCGGACTACGTCACGAGTCTCTTTCCAGGCCTGAAACTGACCACGTACCGCTTCAATCGGATGAGCAACGTCTTCGAGCACGAGGCGGACGGAACCACGCAAAACCGGATGATTTTCGACGGCAAGTCGTACGATATTTTTATCTTCGGCGCAACCCGCGCCGACGGGACGATTCGCTACACGCTCGGCGTGGACCTGTCGGTGAGTCTGGGATCGAAGGTCTGGACGCGAACGCTGGACCAGGGCAAGATTCCGCTGATGCATTACACAGGCCGCATCGTGGACACACAGTACGTCCCCCCGGGTCCCGAGATCCGTTACGTCCTGCCGCACGAACTGGCGTATGACGTGTTCATACGGCGCAATCTGCTGGTGCAACTGCTGGCGCAACTTGGCGAGAAGCCGCCGAAGATCGAGCGGCCGCCTCCGCCGCCCGGCGCCGAAAGGCGTCCATCCAACAAGGACCGGCGCCGCGGGAGCGTGGAGCCCTGAATGGCCGGTCAGGACCTCCGAACTTTCATTGCGCGGCTGGAAGCGGCGGGCCAGTTGCGCCGCGTCACGGCCGAAGTCTCGGCGGACCTGGAGATCGCCGAGATCGCCGGCCGCCTCGTCGCCGGCGGCGGCCCGGCGGCACTCTTTGAAAACGTGGCCGGACACACGATGCCCGTCCTCCTCGGCGCCTTTGCGTCGATGGGGCGAATGGCCTGGGCGCTCGGGGCCGACAGCGTTGAGGACGTCGCCGGCCGGGTGGCGGGGCTGTTGCGACCACGTCTTGCGGGCGGATTGGGCGCAACAATCAAAGCCGCACCGCGCCTGCTGAAACTCACTGGTCTCCGACCGAAGGTCGTCCGCTCCGGTCCCTCCCAGGAAGTCGTCCACACGGACGACGCGGATATCGGGCGGCTCCCGATCCTCAAGTGCTGGCCGGGGGACGGCGGGCGCTACATCACCCTGCCCCAAGTCTATACGACCGGCCCGGACGGCAAGAATCGCAACGTGGGGATGTATCGGCTCCAGGTGTTCGGCCCTCGGCGTCTGGGGATGCATTGGCACCGCGACCACGACGGGGCCCGCAACTTCCGGGCGTGGGCCGAGCGCGGCCGCGACGCGCCGGGCATGCCGGTCGCGGTCGCCCTCGGCGGCGACCCGGTCCTGACGTATGCCGCCACCGCCCCGCTGCCTTACGGGATGGATGAACTCGTTTTTGCGGGCTTCCTTCGCGGCGAAGCGGTGCGACTTGTGCCGTGCAGGACGGTCCCGCTTGAGGTGCCCGCGGACGCCGAGATCATTATCGAAGGCACCGTTGACTTTGAGGAGCGCGCCCTTGAGGGGCCGTTCGGGGACCACACCGGTTATTACACGCCGCCTGAGGAATATCCCGTGATGCGCGTGACGGCCATCACGCACCGCGCGGACGCCATCTATCCGACGACGGTTGTCGGCCGCTTCCCAAAGGAGGATTGTTACCTGGCGAAAACGACCGAGCGGCTCTTCCTGCCGGTTATCCGGACCTTCGTGCCGGAGGTGGTGGACCTGAATCTGCCGTTGTTCGGCGTCTTTCACAACTGGGCGTTTGTCTCGATCCGAAAGACGCACCCGCATCAGGCGCACAAAGTGATGCATGCGCTGTGGGGCCTGGGGCAGATGATGTACACGAAGTTTCTGGTGGTCGTGGACGCGGACGTGAACGTCCAGAATCCGGAAGAGGTCTTGTGGCGCGTCGGGGCCGAGGCCGACCCGAAGCGCGATGCCATCCTTACGACCGGTCCGGCCGACGTCCTGGACCATGCAGCGCCGAAAAGCGGCGCGGCGGGAAAACTCGGCATCGACGCGACGCGCAAACTCCCCGAGGAAGTCGGCGGACAGCCTTGGCCCCAACCTTTGAGGAGCGATGCCGACACGGCGGCGCGCGTCACGCGCCGGTGGAAAGAATATGGCCTCGAGTGAGCGCGACGCCGACCGCGCCCGATATGTGCAGGATATGTTCGCAGCGGTCGCGCGGCGATACGACCTGGCGAACCACGTTCTCTCGGGGGGCCTCGACTACCGCTGGCGCGCCCGGGCGGCAAGGGCGTGCGGTCACGCCACAGAAAGCACGGTCCTCGACCTGTGCACCGGGACGGGCGACCAGGCAGTGGCCCTTTTGAAGCGTGCGAGCCGGCGGGGATGCGTCGTCGCGTGTGATTTTTCCCGGCCGATGCTGCTTCGGGCCCGCGCGAAACTCGCGAAGGCGGGCCTGGGGCGGCGAGCCGCGCTTCTGGAGGCGGACGCCCTTCGGTTGCCGCTCGGAGATAGGTCGGTGGACGCGTGCGTCTGCGCGTTCGGCCTGCGGAACCTGGCGGACATGCGGCGGGGTCTGGCCGAGATGGTCCGCGTCGTGCGGCCCGGGGGGCGCATCGTAGTTCTTGAGTTCCACCGGCCACCCCAGTCCGGGCTGCTCGCAACGGCCTTTGGGCTTTACTTTCGCCGCATACTTCCTAGGCTGGGCAGGTGGATTTCAGGGCGGGATCGCGGCGGTTACCGCTACCTGGTCGAGTCGGTGGACGCTTTCGGCTCGGCCGAGGCGGTGGTTGAGGCAATGCGGGCCGCGGGCCTTGAAGGGGTGAGGACCGAGCCGCTGCCGGGCGGCATTTGCGCCCTGTTCGTCGGCCGAAAGTCACGCTGAGGCAGGAACCCCCCTATGCACTGTGCCAGGTGTTTTTTCTACGAGAGCGACGTGGGCGACGAGACGTGCGCCCGCTGTGGCAGGGCCTATATGCCCGAAGCCAACGTGTACCTGGGCCTGATGCTGCTCGTGACGGGTGGGCTGGCCTGGACGTTGCGGGCGCTGGTGACGGGCTCGCCGGACCTGCTGGTTCGGCCGATGCTGGATTTGGGCGCGTGGGCGACCTGGCCCGTCTCGATGGTTGACCGACCGGTTTACGGCTTTCTCGTCGGCGCTTTTCTGGCGATGCTGGCGGTCGCGCCGATCCTGACGGCCGTGATGTATGGGAAGCGCGGAGGGTGGCTGCTGGTGCTGGTCATTGCGCTGGTCGGCCCGAGCCGTGCCGGGGCGTCGCCGGCGACCCTTGTGGTTCCGACGGCCGTTTTTGCCGGCGCGCTGCGTTTGGGCGTTTGGATTGCAGCGGGGCAGACGTTGCGGCTGGGGAGCAAGTTGGCAAGCGTTCTTCTGGGCCTGGTTCCCGTGGCCGTTTACTGGTTCGTCGAGACGGCCCGCAGCAACGCCGAGGCGCTGGCGCCGACGCTTCGCGGCATGGTGTATCTGGTGCCGGTGACGGCCGTGGCGACGGCGGCCGGTGCGGCGGCGCTCGTGGTGGCCGTCGGCTGGGCGGACCGCTGGCACGTCCGCTGGCCCGGGGCGCTGCTCGCCGTGCTGACGGCGGGCCCCGTGCTCGCCCTGCTGGCGTTCGTCGGCCTGGATGAGATTCGCTATCGGCTGCTGCCGGAGCCGACCTCCACAGGGACGGTCCAGTGGATTGAAGCATATCGGGATTTCATCGACCGTTACCCGAGTAGTCCACGTGGTGGGGTGGTGCGTGCGCGGCTTGCGAAAAGTTTGGAGGCGCGCCAGGCGCGCGGCGAGGATGTGCCGCCCGACGTCCCGAAGCCCGAGCGCCTCTGGCGCCAGGTTCTGGAGCGTTACCCCGAAAGTCTGTGGGCGGAGGAGGCCCGGGTTCATCTGGCCGACGCCGCTGCGGCGCGGGGACTTTTCGACGACGCCCGCCGCCTTTACCGTGAAGCGCTCGAGCGAACCCGTGATCTCGACGTGCCCGAAGAGGACCCCCTGGCCGACTTCAGCGTCCTGAGGGACGTGTTCACCATCGGCGAGAGGTTGCGGGCGAGGGAAACGGCCCGGCATCTCCAGGCGATTCGCCGGCAGACGCTGTTGCGCTTTGCCTTGCTTCGCGAGAACCGCTGCCGAACCGAGAACGGCGGCCGGGCGCTGGCGCGGTACTTCCAGGCCCTGGCCTATGAGGGGACCAATAAGTACCGTGCGGCGCTGCTTGAGGCGAAGGAGGTGGACCCCGAGGGGATGCTGGCCGACAACATCGCATGCGAACTCGCCCGCTTCGAGGCCGACCCGAACCGGCGCTTGGAACTCCTGGAAGAGGTGGCGGCTTCGTATGCGGGAACCGACGGGGCGATGCGGGCCCATCTGGCGGCGGCGGATGATCTCATTGAACGGGCGGCTAAGGCGCCGGGGGCGTGGCGGCGCGCGCGGACACATCTGCTGAATGTTCAGGCCGGCTTGGCGCGTCGCAAAGCGGCCAACCCCAAGGACCCTTACGTCGCCGTCTTCGCCGACCTCGTTGATACGAGACTTGCCTACGTCCAGGCGCAGTTGAGGGGCCCGGAACATGAGTAAGGGCCGGCTCATCGTGGGCGTCACCGGCGCTTCAGGCGCCCCGTATGCCGTCCGATTCGTCGAGCAGGCGGTCCGAGCGGGGCGCGACGTGTGGCTGATCGTTTCGGCCGCGGGGCGCCTGGTCCTGGCGGACGAGGCGGGTCTGGGCGGTTCAACAGACAAGCCGGACTTTTCAACCCTTTGGCCGAAAGAGGTGCTGGCGCACTTGACCTACACGCCCGCTGAGCAACTCCGCGCGCCGCCGGCGAGCGGCTCGTTCGAGGCCGAAGCCGCCGTCATCATCCCGTGCTCGATGAACACGGCGGCGGCGCTCGCGCACGGGTTGTCGGGCAACCTCCTTCAGCGGGCCGGCGCGGTGGCGCTGAAGGAAGGCCGACCGCTCGTCTTGGTGCCGCGCGAAACCCCGATGACGCGGATGGACCTTGAGAATCTGGCCCGCCTGGCGGCCGCCGGCGTCCACATCGTGCCGGCGATGCCCGGCTTCTATCACCGCCCGCAATCGGTCGCGGACCTCGTGGATTTCGTGGTGGCGAAAGTGCTCGCGCGGCTCGGAATCGAGCACGGTCTGAAGGTCCGGTGGCCCTTATTGGAACGAGAGGCATAGCCCCGGGATGCGACGCAGGCTGGCGCGCGAACTGGTTGAATTCGGCCGCACGATCCGCTTTCCCCACACCTTGTTTGCGCTCCCGTTTGCGCTGGGTGCGGCTTTTCTTGCCGAGCCGCCCTGTCCACGGCCGTGGGCGCTTGCGCTTCTGGTGGCATGCATGGTGACGGCGCGGACGGCGGCGATGGGGATGAACCGCGTGGCCGACGCGCGGCTTGATGCGCGGAATCCGCGGACGGCCGAGTGGCCGATTCCAGCCGGTCGGCTCCGGCGCGGGACGGCGCTGGCGCTCGCGCTGGTGAGCGGTGGTGCGTTTCTCGCCTGCGCGTGGGGATTCTGGTTCCTCAGCGGAAACCTTTGGCCGGGGCTTCTGGCGCCGGGGTTCCTGGCACTCTTGCTCTTTTATCCTTACACGAAACGGTTCACGGTTCTCTCGCACTGGATTCTGGGCGCGTGCCTGGGTCTTGCGCCGGTTGGGGCGTGGATCGCACTTCGCGGGTCTCTTGTCTGGACACCGCTTGTGCTCGGTCTGGCGGTTGTGTTCTGGACGGCGGGCTTCGACATTCTTTACGCGATTCGCGACATCGCGTTCGACCGGCGCGAAGGGCTGAGGAGTGTCCCGGCGCGCTTCGGTCGTGCCACAGCGCTTCGGACCGCGCTTGAGTGCCATGTGCTCGCCTGGCTTCTTCTGGGCGGCGTGATCGGCATGGATGTTTTCGAAAAGGTGCTTATGAGCGATGGAGAGGTGCGGGCGGGCGTTCTGGGCCGATGGAGTTCGTGGGCGCTGGGTCTGGTTGCGATTCTGATTCTGATCCAGCACCTTGCGGTTCGCCGCACGCAGGGCGACCGGGCGCCGGCGGCGGTCTTCCATTTGAACGCGCTCGTAGGTATCGTGTGGATGGCGGGAGTCATTCTGGACGTGGGCATCGGATGAGGCATCGTTCGACCGTGGCCGTGGACCTTGCGCGCATCGAGGCGAAAGTGGAGGCGGGCGAGCGGTTGAGCCGCGATGACGCGCTCGCGCTTTATGCCTCCGGCGACCTTGCGGCGCTCGGTCGCCTGGCCGATCGCGCGCGGCAGCGGCGCCACGGCCGCATCGCCTACTACATCGCCAACACGCACGTCAATTATACCAATGTCTGCATCAACCGCTGCCGCTTCTGCGCGTTTGCGAAAGAGCCCGACGATTCGGAAGGCTACCTCCTCGCGCCCGAAAAGGTGATTGAGCAGGCGGCGCCGGATGTCGAAGCGGGCGCGACGGAGGTCCACGTCGTCGGCGGCCTGCACCCGGAGGTGGACCTCGATTATTACCTGGCGCTGGTGGGGGGCTTGCGCGAGGCGTTTCCGACCGTGTGCATTCAAGCGCTGACGGCGGTGGAAGTTGAGTATGCGGCCCGCCGGGCGGGGCTCGCGGTTCGCACGGTCCTCGAGCGGTTGAAGGAAGCGGGCCTGACGGGTCTGCCGGGCGGCGGGGCGGAAATCTTCGATCCGGGCGTCCGCCGCCGCATCTGCCCCCGCAAGATCAGCGGCGCCGAGTGGCTGGAGGTCCACCGCCGGGCCCACCGGGCGGGCCTGGCGACCAATGCGACGATGCTTTACGGCCACGTCGAAGGACCTG
>Ga0114919_10000947_pt1 | contig 23276 bp, 17 predicted proteins | sample BlataG_FD_88682 | JGI IMG/M metagenome (GOLD analysis project Ga0114919, IMG submission 88682) | Deep subsurface microbial communities from Black Sea to uncover new lineages of life (NeLLi) - Black_00105 metaG | ecosystem: Environmental > Aquatic > Marine > Oceanic > Sediment | place: Atlantic... | reverse complement strand
GGAGGAAAACACAGGTACGGCCGCAGTTTCTCGACCGTCACAGGCCCGATCCGGGCCACGTTATCGAGATCGTCGGCGGTGGCGAAGGCCGGCGCCGCGGGCGCGGCCGTGCGGTATTCGATAATGTTCTGTGCCAGCTTGGGGCCGATGCCGGGCAGCAGCATGAGCTCGTCGTGGGTCGCGACGTTGGGGTCGAGGCGGAGTTGCACGATGTCGGGCCGGGCGGTCGGCATCCCGTCGCCACCCGGCGGAACAGAGACGCTGCCCAGGTGCAGGATCAGAACGAGTGCCGTAACGCCGACGGCTACCCGCCGGACCTGTCGAGCACGGTCATGCTCCTTGGCCGGTTGGCCGCCGGCAGTGCTCATCGAGACGAACCTGATTGCAGGCGTCGCCGAACCTCGGCCAGGGACGCCAGCGCCGGCTTGGGGGTGAGGTCTTCGTGGAGCACGCCGGCCGAGGGGATCCCGCTGCCCAGCCCGTCGGCGAGCAGGTCAACACAGACGCTTTCGACGTAGGGCTTGGAGAGGGCGATCTCGCTGACCGCTACCATCCAGTCCGCCTGGGTCTGGTCGGACCAGGGACCGTGCCACTGTCCGCCGGCGGGCGCGCGGGTCTTGTCGGTCGCCGCTCCGGCCGCGGAGGGCACGCCGATTCCGGTGATGTGGATCGGTCTACCGAGGTTCGCCAGCCGGTCAATCAACGCGCTGACCTGAAGCAGGTCGCGCAGGCGGTACCCGCCGCTGTCGATCCCGAAGAGGAACTGGAGACCGAAGGCGTCGAATTGGATTCCGCTCTGGACCGCCATGTCGGCATACAGCAGCGGGGGCACGGTGCGCTGGTTGCGGGCGTAGTATTCGCCCCACGGCTGGGTGAGGTCCACGATGACCTGGGCGCGCGGGGCGAACTGCTTGGTGAGCGCCACCGCCATCCGCGTCAGCTCCATAATCTGCTCGAAGTTGAACGAGAAGGCCTGATCCGCGTGGAGGCCGCTGACGGCGATCCAACTGTCGATCCGATCGCCATAGTGCTGCACGGTGCGGCGGATGTGCTCGCGGGCGAAATCGGCGATCGCCTCGTAGTCGTTCTCCCAGAGGTACATCCAGTCCGGGACGAACTGGACGCCGAAGTTCAACAGCGGCCCGCCGCGTACCGTGATCTTGGCCGACGCGCACGCCTTGACCCACGCGTCGCTGGCCTCGAAGCGGGTGCCCTGCTCTTTGGGCTGGATCTCGCGCCAGACAAGTGGGAGGCGGACGAAATCAAACGTCTGTGGCAAGCGCCGTGTGAGTCCGACCTTCGAGGTGCCTGACGGGAGCGAGACCCCGATGAACGGGCGGGTAAAGCCGCCGCCCTGCTGACGCCGCTCCAGAAAAACCGAGGCGTGGAACCGGCATATCTGCTCGGAGGCCCACAGACCGAGCGAGAGCGAGTCATTGGCGAAGCGGGTGGCCTGGCGTGGGTTGGCACTGTGCTGGAGCGCCTGAATGAACAGGCGGCCGGCCTGGTCGATCGGGGCGGAGAGCTCCTGCATTCCGGGATAATCAAACAGGCCCCACTCTTCGCGCTTCTGAGAGACGCGCATCAGCCGGTGGCGGGCCAGCTCGAGCGGCAGATGATACGGCTCGTCGCGCGGGAGCAGGCGGGTGGTTTCGAGCTGCACGGTGCCGAAGTCCTTGACCGGCCAAAGCAGCGAGAGGGCCACCGGATCCGAGTTTCGCGTTTCGCAGCAGATCAGCCCGTCGGCCGGACGCACCTCCCCGCGTACGGGCACGCCGTCGGCACCGAGCAGGTGGGCCCCACGGAGGTCAGGCGGGGGGTCGTCGTCGCTGAGGGGATAACAGGCAAACCTGAGCACGTCGGCAAATCTCCGGGGGTGGCGGGCCGCTCCGGCGTCGCAGCGCGCCCACCGAGCAATCCGCTGTCGCACGCCCGTATCTTAGGTCAGGATCGCTGGCACGAAAAGCGTTCCCGCCGAGCGTGGGCTATGGTGCCGGGCGGACGGTAACGCGGACCTCGTCTGCCGCCGCCCACATCCCGTCCACGACGGTCAAACGAAACGTCAGCACCGTCTGGACGGCGACCTGCGGGGCATCGAAGCGCGGTCGCGACGAGAACGGGCCTTCGAGCTCCGGGTCGGGCTTTCCGTCGATCTGCTGCCAGACGAACAACAGTTGGTCGCCGTCCGCGTCAACGGAGCCGGTGCCGTCCAGCCGGACCGTAATACCGGCGGTGACCGTCTGGTCTTGGCCGGCGTCGGCCACCGGTCGCTGGTTCTGGGTTGCCGTGCCGGCTGGGGAACCGTCCGTGGGCGCGGCACCGTCGGCCGGCTGGGGCGCAGGTGCGAGGCAGCCCCCCAGCAGCAGGGCGAGCAGTAGCCCGGCCGGTGCCGGCCATCCTCTCAAACCGGAAAACATCGCATCCCCTTGCGCAGAGACCCTTCAACAGATCCACAAACGGCAGTCGGCCACGAAACCGATACCCGCGTCGCGTTTGCCTGTCGACCGGACCGACTGTACTGTATAGCCTATCGGCAAGTGGTGTCCCGCCAGTTTCAGTTCCGCCGGGACCGCCAGCAAAAGGAGGCTCGAACGTGGAAAGCAAAAAGGAGGTTCTCAAAAGCTGCGATGAGTGCGGGGCGACCATCTACCCGGAGCACCTGCAGAAGCACGCCGCCGAGCTCTATGACGACAGACTGCTCTGCCCGCACTGCTTGAAGGAGCGGAAGGAGGCTGTCGAGGCCGCCCGCGAGCCGGGCGCCACCGATAGCTCCATCGCACTGGTCGCCGAAGAGGAGGAGATTGACCCCTCCGAGCCTTCGACGTCGATTCACACTTTCGGCGGGGGGGTCGGCGCACCCGGGACGGCGGCAATGACCGAGCGGGAGTGGCAACGCCCCCTGCTTGGCGATTCCCGGAACGCGAGGCGCTGCCGCACCTTCCACTGCAAACTCACCGACGGCTCGTTCGCCCACCTGAATGACCAGATCAATGAATGGGTGGACGCGCAGGACGACATCGAGATCAAGTTCGCGCTGAGCAACATCGGCGTGGTCGAAGGCAAGCACACCGATCCGCACTTAATCATAACGCTCTTCTATTGATCAGCGTCAGCCCGCCGGCAACGGCAGACGCCTATGAAGCTCGCCAGATTCCTGACAACCGACAACCGGATTCGTACCGGACGCCTCCACGACGACCGCACGGCCGAGCCGCTCGTCGGCGGTCTGTCCGCCGATCTGACGTTTGCCGAGGAACGTATCCCGGTGGTCAAGTTGCTGGCGCCGGTTGAGCCGCCGAACATCTTCGCGATCGGACGGAACTACCGGGCGCACGCCGAGGAGACGGGGGCACGCATCCCCGAGCACCCGCTGGTGTTCATGAAGGCCACTACGGCGCTGAGCGGCCCCGGGGCGGCGATCGTGCTGCCGCAGGCCGCCCCGCACGAGGTCGATTTCGAGGCGGAATTGGCCCTCGTGATCGGGCGGACCGCCTGGCGGGTCCCCCCACGGACCGCACTCGACCACGTGCTCGGCTATACCTGCGCGAACGACGTTTCCGCGCGGGACTGCCAGAGGTCCGACAAACAGTGGACGCGCGCCAAGGGCTTCGACACGTTCTGCCCGCTGGGACCCTGGCTGGTAACGGCCGACGAGCTGGACCCCGACCGCTGCGCGATCCGCAGCCGGCTCAACGGCGAGATCATGCAGGACTCGAACACGGCGAATATGATTCACTCGTGCCGGCAGTTGATCAGCTTCCTGTCCCACCAGTTCACGCTGCTGCCCGGAACCGTGATCCTGACCGGGACCCCGGAGGGTGTCGGGATGGCTCGCACCCCGCCCGTGTTCCTGCGTGCGGGCGATCAGATCGAGATCGAGATCGAAGGAATCGGCACGTTGGTCAATCACGTAACCCGCCCGCGTGCCGAGGATGCCGAATAAGGGCTGTTGACAATCCCCCCCGTGTGATACACTGGTGCCGGGGGTTGCGCGGCGCAAATTGCAGACACGTTGGATGTGCGCCGGCCTGCCGCAGCGGGGTGCCGTAGTTTCGTGCCGCCGGCCGACGGGAAACGCCTGCGGGGGCGCGCCTGAGTGCATACGCCGGCCTTGTACGCCTGGGCCGGTCAGCGCAGCCGGTAAGCAAGTGGAGGAGAACAAATAACAATGGCTGTTCAGCATAAGAGCCCCAAGGGGGGACGCGAACAGGGTGACGTGGTCGAGGGCGTCCTGGACCTCAACGAGCGCGGGGTCGGCTTTCTGCGCGACCCCAAACGCTACTTCGTCGTTCGCCCTAGCGATCCCTACGTCGCGCCCGAGGCCGTGCGCAAGTTCGCGCTGCGCGGCGGCGAAATGCTTGCCGGCCCCGTCGTCCCCGCCAGGAGGGGCGACCGCGCCTTCAGGCTGGAACGTGTCGAGCGAATTAACGGCGTGCCGATCGACGAGTGGGAGCCGCCCACCCCGCTCCAGGAGACCACCGCCATCGACCCGCACGAGGCGCTGCGGTTCGACACGCGCGGCGGCCCGCTGACCATGCGGATGGTGGACCTGTTCACGCCGATCGGACGCGGACAACGCGGGCTGATCGTCGCCCCGCCGCGAACCGGCAAAACGGTCCTGCTGCAACAGATGGCCCATGGCATCGCCGAAAACCACCCCGAGATCTACATGATTGTCCTGCTCGTGGACGAGCGGCCCGAGGAAGTGACCGATATGCGTCGCAACGTCCACGGCGAAGTATTCGCCTCGAGCAACGATATGGATGTCGCCTCGCACGTCCGCATCGCCCGGCTGGTGATCGACCGCGCCCGGCGCATGACCGAAATGGGGCAGCACATCGTCGTGTTGCTCGATTCGATTACCCGCGTGGCCCGGGCGTTCAATAGCTGGATCGGCAGCAGCGGGCGGACGATGACCGGCGGGCTGGACATCCGCGCGCTCCAACAGCCCAAACAGATCTTCGGCGCGGCCCGCAACGTCGAAGGCGGCGGCTCACTCACCATCATCGCCACCGCGCTGGTCGAGACCGGCAGCCGGGCGGACGAATTCATCTTTCAGGAGTTCAAGGGCACCGGCAACATGGAGCTCAAGCTCGACCGCGAGATCGCCAATTTGCGCATCTGGCCCGCGATGGACCTGCGCCAATCCGGCACGCGCAAGGAGGAGAAGCTGTTGCCGCCCGAGACGCTGCAAAAGATGTACTTCATTCGCCGGCAGATCGACGACCTGCCCCCGGTCAAGCAGATTACCACCCTGCTCGAGCGCATGCAGCCATACCCGGACCTGCAATCTTTCCTGGACAGCATGCGGTCTTTGGTGTGATCCTCGGCATCCTATCCGACAGCCACGGCCGACAGCGGCGTACCGCCCGTGCCGTCCGCCTGCTCCAGACCCTCGGCGCCGAAGCGTTCGTGCACTGCGGCGACCTCGGCGGCGAGGCCGTACTCGACGAATTGGCCGGCCGGCGCGTCTGGTTCGTCTGGGGCAATACGGATTCTGTCGACCCGCCGCTGCGCAACTACGCCAGAGTGCTGGGTCTCCCGGTACCGGAGACGATACCGCTGCGTTTGGAGCTCGACGGCCGCTCGCTCGCCGTCTTCCACGGGCACGAGCCGCAATTCACCCGCCTGGCCCGGCTGCTCCGCTCGGAGCAGTTCGCCGCGTTCGAGCGGGCCGGCGGCGATTACGACTACATCCTTTACGGTCACTCGCACAAAGCCAACGACACCCGCGTCGGCCACGTCCGGCTGATCAACCCCGGTGCGCTCGACCGCGCCCGCCCGCACACCGTCGCCACGCTCGACTTGAAACGCGACCTCGTACAATTCTGGCAGGTGAACGACAAGGCCGCCGAAGGCGAACCGGCATGCCGCTTCAAACTGCGCTGACCCGGATTACTCACGCTCACCCCGAGCGAAGCGAACGGTCTCCCGTCGGATGCGGGGGAGATCCCGTGGCCTGTGACCAGATTCTTCGGTCGCTGCGCTCCCTCAGAATGACAACGTGTTGCGCTCCCTCAGAATGACAACGTGTTGCGCTCCCTCAGAATGACAACGCGCCGCGCCGCTCGGAATGACAGCGAACTATAAACCTCTAGCGCCGGGGCGCGGTTTCGTGGAACGGGCGGCCCTGTTTGTACAGATTCAGGCGGTTCTCGATCTCGCGCACACGCTGCTCGCGGCCGGCCCGGCGGGCGAGCTCGGCGGCTTGCTGGGCGGTCTGGACGGCTTCCTGAAAGCGGCCGGCTTCAGCCAGCGCGGCCGCCAGGGTGTCGAGCACATCGACCGACGGCCGGCCGGCCAGTTGGGCGGCGTGTGATGCCAGCCGAACGGCCAGTTCCCCGTCGCGAACGCGCGCGTCCGGGCTGGTAGCCAAGGTCCATGCCAGCAACCCGTTCAGGCGAGAATCGTCCGGCGCGTGTGCAACAGCCCGCTTGAGCACGTCGCTCGCCTGTGCGTACCTCCCGGCCCGCCGCAACGCGTCCGCCAATCCGAGACTCACCTCGGTCCCGGCCGGCGGATCTTTCAGGAGCGGCTCGAGCTCGCGGACGCCGGCATCAACCTTACCCAAGTCAATAAGCGCACGTCCGAGCCAGACCCGTGCCTGGGCCGCGTCGGGCTCGATGTTAAGGGCCGTCCGCAAGTGGGGAACGGCTTCGGCCGGACGATTCATGTTCACCAGCAGCACGCCACGCCACTGATGCGCTTCGGCATAAGAAGGTTGCAGGCGGATCGCGGCGTCGTACTGCTGCAGCGCGGCCACATTCTCTCCGATCGACGCCAGGAACCCGGCGTACACGAAGCGGCTCTTGGCGTCGTTGGGATTCAGTGAAACCGCCGCCGCGAAGTACTCCTTTGCCTCGGCGCGTCGGCCGAGCCGGGCCAGCAGTCGGCCCAGCTCAACCCGTGACATCGTCAGATTGGGTCGCAGTTCGATCGCCTTGTGGTAATGCGTGATCGCCCTTTCCAGATCCGCCGGGGTGCGCGAGGTTAACCCCGCCAGCGCGACCGCCACGCTGTGATGCCCCTGTGCGGCGGCTCCTTCACGTATCGATTCGCGATCGAGTGGCGTGGTCGCCAGCAGGGTCGCGCCGACCAGGCACGCGAGTGCCGCGGCGGCAAGCCGCCCAACTCGGCGAGCCCTTACGAGAGTCGGCAAATGACACAGGCCGGCCGCACCGGTGAGGATCAAGATCGGCACCACGGGCACGCGATAGCGCCCCGAGCAGAAGAAAGCCACGATGGTCGCCAGGTACGTCAGGAAGAACGCGATCGGCAAAAACCACTTCCGCCAGTCGGGCGGCAGGAGCACGACCCCGGCGATGCCGAGGCAGGCGATCAGTGGAAAGCCTACCCAGAACAGGGCCGAGACCGCCGAGTAGCTCGCGAAGAACATCAGCGGCTGGTTGTTGGGCAGCTCGAACGGGGCCCAGAATATCCGGAACTTGCGAACCAGATGTGTCAGGAACGCGCCCGGGTCCGTGCGAATCCACTCGAAGGCCTGGGCGTACCAGTAGCCGGACACCTCCTTTTCCGAGAGCGGGCGGCCCAGCTCGAGTTGGGGAATGCGATGGGTGTCTTCATACCCTCCTTTCCAATCGGCGCGGGTCCCCGGCACGATCGCGGCGTAGCCGTTTGAGCGCGGATTGTTGCCGATGTAGAAGTTCACGCCCCCGTTCGTGGCCACCAGCACCCATTCGCCGCCCACGACGTAGTTGCGAATCGCGACCGGCATCACGGCCAGTGCCGCACCGACGCAGGTCGGCACGGCGCTGCGCAGCCAGTGTTTGATGCGGCCCGCGGCCGGCGCGCCGATCCACAACCACACCACGATGGCCGGTGCCAGAGCCAACACGTTCGGCCGCGTAATCGCGGACAGGCCCCAGAGAACACCTCCTATCAGGAACAGCAGCGTCGATCGGCGGCGGGCGGCGATCAGCAGCACCAGCAGCATCGCGACGTTTAGGAGGTTCTCGAGCGCGACGGTGAGCAGGTCGCTGTCGAAGAAGATAAACGGCCAGTAGACCACGGCCAGCAGGCCGGCCAGCAGGCCGGCGCCAAAACCGGCCAGCTCGCAACCCAGGCGTGCGATCAGATAGCAGGTGACGGCGCCGAACAGACAGCCGAGCAGCCGGCCGATCGTAACGCCGGGACCCGCCAGTTTGTAGAGCAGTGCAAGGACGTAATAGTACAATGGTGCCCGAAAGAAGGGTTTTTCGTCGAGGCCGACGCCCGCGGCGATTTGCTGGGCCCACTGGTGGTGCATCCCGGCGTCCATGAACGGCTGATTGTAGGTCGGGTTGTTCTGTGCCTGGCCCCACAGGTAGGTGCAGCGCACGAGAAGTGCCAGCACGAACACCAGCAGCAGTAGAAGCTGCTGATTTCGTGTGAGCTTCCACGTCGGCCGCGTAGCGGAGAGCTCGCCGGCAGGCTTGCCGCTTCGGCGATCCGCCTCACGCTGCTTGCCCTTACGCTCGGCCATCACGTCACCACGCGCAACAGGCGGACCGCGTCGCGAGCGTAGGCATGGCAGTTGTCCCCCTCTACCCCAGCCCCGCTCGCAGCAGGTCCAGCAGCCTCAGCAGACCGATCGGTTTGTCATCATCGTCCACAACGACCAGGCTGGTGATCTGGCTGTCGCGCATGATCCGCAGGCACTCCACCGCCAGGTGTGAGGCTTTCACCGTCGAAACGGGGACCGCCGGGGCCGACGTGGACCGTCGGCTGCGCGCCCGCGCCGCGCGTGCGTCGAGCCGGCGGGGGTCCTTCACCCGCTCGAACACCCGCCGCAGGTCGCCGTCGGTAAACGTACCGACCAACGCGCCGTCCGCCGCGACCACTACGGCCAGACCGAGCTGCTTGCGGGTCATCTCCACGATGAGGTGGTCCAGCGAATCGTCCGCGTGGACCAGCGGCAACTCGTCGCCGGTGTGCATCAGGTCCTCGGCCCGCAACAGCAATCGTCGCCCCAAGGTTCCTTCCGGGTGGTACTGGGCGAAGTCTTCGCGGGCGAAGCCGCGCGCGTGCAGCAGCGCCATCGCCAACGCATCTCCCACCGCCAGCATCATCACGCAGCTCGTGGTCGGGGCCAGGTTCAGCGGGCCGGCCTCCGGCACGTCCGGCAACAGGATCACATGCTGGCCCAAGTCGGCCAGCCGCGATTCGCGCCCCTGCACGATCGCGATCACCGGCCCGCCCAACCGACGGAAGTGGGCCACGAAGCGCAAGACCTCGTCCGTATTCCCGCTGCGCGAGAGCGCGATCAGGCAGTGCCGGCCCGTCACGATCCCCAGGTCCCCGTGCAACGCCTCCACCGGATGCATGTACACTGCCGGCGTGCCGGTACTCGTCAGTGTCGCGGCGATCTTCTGGGCGATCTGCCCGCTCTTGCCCAGCCCGCTGACGATGACCTGGCTACTCGACTTCAGCCGTTCGATGATGGTATCGAAGTCGTCATTCAGGCACGACGCCAGCAGGCGCAGACCCTCGGCTTCATCGGCGACCACGTGCCGAGCGATGTCCAATGGTGTCTCTCTCACAGAACTCCTCTTATCGCGAATAGGCGGTCAAATGGTTAAATAGTCAAATGGTTAAGTGGGGCGGGGTCGGCCACCCTTCTTCCCATTTGCCCATTTGACCGTTTGACCATTTAACCCGGTCAACCCTGCTCTGCCGCGGTCGGGGCCACCGTCGGCGGTTCGGAGCGCTGGAGCGCGGCGAGTTTGGCTCGGAGCTTCGCCGTCAATTCGGCTTGCTGGGCCGAGGCCCGCTCGGCGGCCTGGGCCTCCAGCAGCTCGAGCGCCTTGTGCCAGTGCTGCCGGGCGGTCTCGCGGTCGCCCAGGCGATACTCCGCGTCGGCCAGGTGATCGTAGAGCACCGCGTCCCGCCCCAAACGCAGCCGAACCGCACGCGCCAGGTACTTGCGCGCGCCCGCGAAATCACCCGCCTTGTAATATGCCCAGCCCAGGCTGTCCAGATACGCGGCGTTGAGTGGGTCAAGGGCGACGGCCCGGCGGATCATCCGCGTCGCCCGCTCCAGGTTGCGACCGGCGTCCGCCCATGTGTATCCGAGGTCGTTGTTCAGCGTCGCGTCGCCCGGGTCGTGTTCCAGCAACGACTCCATGACGCGCGTGTATTCCTCCATCCGGTCGGCGGCCTGAAAGATAACCTGCTTAAACTCGAGCAAATCCAAGCGGGCCCGCGACATCCCCGGCCGCAGATCGGCCTCCCACTCCTCACATTGCTGCAGGGCCCGATCGTATTCCTCCGCCTCCACGAGCACCGGCACGATCAGCCTGCGGACCGTGCTGACGTTGTTGGGGTCCCGGCGTACCAAGCGCTCCGCGAGCAGCGCGTCGAATTCGGCCATTGCATCATCGACGCGCCCGGCCGCGCCCAGGCAACGAGCCCGCCAGATCCGCGCGGCGATCGCCGCGTCCCAGGTCTGCGGCGTGAACTCCTCCACAACGGTCAAGGCCTCAGTCGGCCGTCCATCGCTCAGCAGGACTTCCATGAGGACTTCGGTGAGATCGGGGTCGTTGGGGTTCTCGCCCAGCCACGTCCGGGCGTGCTGCTCGGCTTCCTGGTAATCACCCGCCAGCACGCACACGGCCAGGTATTCAAGATAGGCGTCGATTAGCGGGCGGTAGTACTGCTGCCGTGCGGCGGCGTCGCCGGCCCGCTCGACCAGGGGTTGCAGCCGGCCGCTGGTCTCGTCAACCCGTTCCCTTGCCAGTCTGAGAGCCTCCTGCGACCGACCGGCTTGGGCCAATATCGTCAACTTGGCTTTGATGAGATCATCGTTGGCCGGCTCCTGCTCGAGCCACTCCTCCAGCAGGGCCAGGGCCCCGTCGTGCTCCGAGAACTCGACGTATGACGCACGCAATTGCGCACGGTGGAATTCGCGCACCGTGTCGTCGAGCCGCAGCGCCAGCACGCGGCGGAAGGTTGCCCGGGCCTCGGCAAGCCGAAAATCACTAACGTAGACTCCCGCCAGGAGCGCGAGGACCTCGTGGCGGTTTGGATAGCGCTCGACCAGCGTCTCGAGGGCCTTGATCGCTTCGCCGTACTCCAGCCGCCGCATCTGCACCCGTGCCAGCAGGCTTAGCAGCCGGTCATCGTCGGGGGCCTGGGCGCGCACCTTCTGGGCCGCTTCGTAGGCCTCATCGGCCCGGTCGTGAAGGAACAGTCCGGCGGCCAGTTGCAGCCCGGTCAGCGTGTCGTCGGGGAACCGCTTGAACTGCCGCGCCAGTTCGGCCAGGTGCTCTTGCCGAAAGGCGGCCCGCCAAAACCGAACCGCCGTGCCACACTGGCGGAGAGCATCGTCGGGCACGTCAAGTTGTTCGGCCTGCTCCAATTGGGCGCGGGCCAACTCGATCTTGCCGCCCTTGAGGTAGCTCTCGATCAGTCCTTCAACCGCCTCCGCGTTCGACGGGTCGATCGTTAGGGCCTGCTGAAAGTAGCGCTGCGCGCCCAGGTCTTTGCCCAGACGCCGTTGAAGCCGTGCCAACCCCAACGGGTACAGGGGATCTTTGGGCGCCAGGCGCATGCCGGTCTTGTACGTTTCCGCCGCGTCGTCGTTCTCGTCGAGCCCGGCCTGAGCCTCGGCCATGATGAAATGCGCGCCGGCCCAATCCGGTGCGATCTCGCGGGCGTTGGCGGCGTGCTCCTTCGCCGGCTGCCACTGGTACATCGAGAGCAGCATGCGTCCCCAGGCAATGTGGGCCAAAGCGAAGTCGGGCCGCGCATCCAGAGAAGAACGGAAGAGCTTCTCGGCCAGAAGCGGTTGCCGGGTAGCCGCCGCCAGCGTCCCCAGCACGAAATCCGTGGCGAAGTCCCGGTTTTCACTTTGGCTGCGCTCGGCAATGAATTCGAGAATCTCGTCGCTCGCCAGCGTGGAGACCCGCCCCGCAGCATCCAGGTCGAGCCAATCGCTCAAACGCTGATACGGCACTTGGTTTGCTGCCGGATGGTCCCGCACAAATGTACAGAGCGTCCGAAATGCCAGCGGTAGGTTGCCGGCCGCCCTTTGGGTGATCGCCAAGGCCCAGGCAATACCAGCGTCATCCGGGTTCTTGTTCAGCAGTGCTCGCCAGAGACGGGCGGCCTCGGCGTACGCGCCGGCCTTGGACAGATGCCGGGCCAGCGTGAACGCCGCATCGGTTTTCCGGTCCGCGACGATATCCTGCTCCGTCTGCGCGACCCAGGCCTGCAGCCGCCCCGCCGCCCGGGCCGCCGCGACCGCCGTCGGGAGCAAGCCACGGTTGGCGGACCAGTCCTGTGCGTGCTGACGGCAGTATTGGAACGCGCGGTCCGGCTCGCCGGCTTCGAGTAGTACCCGTGCGTACGTCCGCGTCAGCATGGGATCTTGCGGGCGGTTGTCCGCCGCCCGCTTGGCAACGCGGACCGCATCTTGCAAACGCCCGAGCTGCCGATAGAGGTCCAGCCGTAGCTCGAGGGCTCCCCGGGGATGCGCGCTGAGCAGCGGCGAGACTTCGTCGGCGCTGCGGTGCTCGGGATGTGTTTCCCAGACCGCTTGGTCGAACCGCCCGTAGGCTTCCGCGGCGGCCAGCAAATAGCCGCTCTGCCGCAAGCACTCGCCCAAGCGGTACCACGCGGCGGTCACGCGTGAGTTATTGACCTCGCGCTCGGCCGCCCGCGTCGCGGTGCGGAACTGCTTGATCGCGGCTTCGAGCTGGCCTTGTTGCTGGTAGAGCGATCCGAGCAGGTAATGCACATCGGCCGACCCGTGTCTCAGGCGGGCCGCCGATTCGGCTGCCGCCCGCGCTTCACCCAGGCGGCCGACGCGCGCCTTGGCCAGGGCCAGCAGGTAGTGGAGCTCGTAGTAGTCGGCCTCGGCCTTCTGGAGAGCGGCATCGAGTGTGGCCAGGGCCTCCGCGAGGTTGCCGTCCTCCAGCCTTTCCCGGGCGCGCTCATACAGCGCACGCAACTCGGGGGCCTGGTCGAGCGAGCGGGTCGGCTGCGAGGGCGGCGCCGCAAGCCCGTGTATTTCAGAAAGCGGCGTCGAAGCCCTCTGCGCGTCGAAATGCGAATCCGCAGCGGCAGCAGGCGCGCCCGACACCGATTGCCCCATGGCCAACCCCGCCACCAGCAAACACGCGCCCACGCTGCTCCAGAACACCACGGGCGTGCGTCGGGTGTGGGCATATGGACGTCTAGCCGTCCGGTGCAAAGCCCCTCGAACGCGCCGCTCCCGTAGCGTCGGACCTCCGAGTCCGACGTTCCGACGGCATGAACGCGGGCGCGCCGGACTCGGAGGTCCGGCGCTACAGTTTTGCACCGGACTGCTAGGCCTGCTGATCGCGATCGGCATATCCTCAACTCTCGACATCACGCCTTGGCAGACGGGTGCCTCGTGACATCAGGCCGATTTCGTTCGGGTGGTTGTCGGGCGTGAACGTTGGCCCGAACGCCGGCTCGCCGTGGCTTCTCGCTTGGCGGTTTTCCGCGTGGAGCGCGCGGCGGTGGCGCGCTCGCCCTTTGGCTTCTTCTTGGCCTTGGTCTTTGCCTTCGGGCTGGCTGGGGCCACCTTCGTGCGGTCGTCTTTGGCCGCTTCCGGCGTGGGGGGGCCAGCCGCGGCCGACGTCGCTTGCGAAGCGACCTGCAACATGTGGCTGGCCGTGCGATCGGGCGGGACACTGCGGATGCGTTCGACCTCTCCCTTGTGCACCAGCGCCCCCATTTCCGCCCAGGCCTGCCGCTTGAACAGCGCGACAAACTCGAGTGCGTCCCCCTCAGGGATTTGCCGTTCCAGGAAGCGCTCGGCCTCCACCAGCGGGCAACGTTTATCCACGATGCGGACGTTCCGGGCGTAGGCCCACATGGCTTCGTCGAGCGGGATGGCGTGCCGCTGGAAGCCCTGGAGCTGGATGCGCGCGCGGGTGTAGGCCTCCAGGCCCTCGATCTGGTCGAGGTAGGCGCGCAGCTCCTTCTTGGGGAGTTCCGCGATCCCGTCGAGCGATATCGTGTGCTCACGCGCGAAGATGCTTTTCAAGGCGCGCGACACGTCCTCACACTTCAGGCGCACGTCGGGATAGTCCCCCAGCATTTCCGCCAGCTCGGGCGCGGCTATGACCCGCAGCTCGTTGTAGTCCACGACCATCCCGCGCAGCCGGTCGAGCGCCTCGCGCGCTTTCGACTCGGGCAAGTCGCGCGAGAAGATGCCGAGGATCATCTGAGTAATGGGGTCTCCCGTGGATGGGCGGCTCACCTTGCCCAGCCGAGTCCGCAGCGAGCGAAAGACCTGCTTCAATCGCCGTGCGCATTGGGTGGCACCCCGCATGGCTCAGTCGTCCTCCTGCCCAGCGTTACCATCTTCGGTGTCGTCGTCCGCTTGCTCGGGCACGTCCCAGGCCGGGCGCTCGCCCATTTCGGTCATGATCCGGTCGAGGGTTTCCACGGTTTCGATACTCCGCTGAAGCGACTCGTCCAGGTGAAAGTCCAGGCGCGGGACCTGCCGCAGCGTGACCGCCTCGGCAACAAAGGAGCGCAGGCGCCCGGCGGCGTGGCGCAAGGCACGCACACACAACTGTCGGCGGGGCTCGTCGGCCAGCACGCTCACGTACACCTGGGCGACGGACAGGTCGGCACTCACCTCGATGCGCGTGACCGAGGTCAGCGGTGCGATTCGCGGGTCGCTGAGACGGTTTTGAATCGCCTCGGCGACGACTGTTCGAATCAGGCTGGCAACTCGCTCGGTCCTGCGCGACACGTTTGTCTCGCTTTGGCTGTGGGGGCACGAATCGTCGCCGGGCCGACCCGGTGTCCCAGACTGGCATCCGTGAGCCGCCGAGAGCTGGGCAGGTCCCGCGTGCTACAGGAGCTCGATCTGGTAATCCAGCAGCGACGCATGGGGGAACGCCCGGATCTCGTCCACCAGTTTGCTCAGCGCGCTCTCCACAAAGCGCGCCTCGTTCGCGACCATGGCCAGTCCCAGCGTGGCGGCCTGGCGGCGATCCAAGTCGTCGATCTCCGCGATGGAAACATTGTGTCGGGAAGCCAGCCGGTCCTTGAGACTCTTGGTAACGCGGCGCTTGTCCTTGAGCGACCGCGCCTCAAACACCCCCAGCCTCACCCGCAATACGCCAATCACCATCACTGAGCACGACTGCGCAACCCGGCCGCCGCCGACTACAGCCGTTGCGCGACCTCGATCTTCTCGAACGCCTCGATCACGTCGCCGGGCTTCAGGTCGTCGTAGGCTTCGATCTTGATGCCGCACTCCAGCCCGGCGCGTACCTCGCGCACATCATCCTTGAAGCGCCGCAGCGACCCGATCGCCGCGTCCTCCACCACGATCCGCCCGTCGCGCACCAGCCGCACGCGGTGGTTTCGGGCGACAATCCCGTCCGCCACCAGACAACCCGCGACCGTCCCGCCGCGCGAGATGTTGAAGACCTGGCGAACCTCGGCCTTTCCGCGGGCCTCCGCGTGCTCCTCCGGCGGCAGCAGGCCTTCCAGGGCCTTGCGCACGTCGCCCTCAACCTCATAGATCACCCGGTACGAGCGAATCTCGACGCCCACCTGATCCGCCAACCGGCGGGCATGGTCTTCCGCTACCACGTGGAAGCCGATCACCACCGCCTGCGAGGCCTGCGCCAGAGCCACGTCGGCCTCGCTGATGGCCCCCACGGCGGCGTGCAGGATGTTCACGCGGGCCTTGTCTGCGGGGAAGCTCTCAAGCTTGCCGCGCAGGGCGTCAACCGAGCCCTGCCCGTCGGCCTTGACGATGATGTTCAGCTCCGGCACCTCGCCTTCCTGCCGGCCACGCAGGAGCTCCTCCAGACTCTGCGGCTTGCGTATCACCCGCAAGGCCTCTTGGCGGCGGCGCTGGCGTACTTCGCCGGCGAACTCCTTGGCCTGGGAAACATCGTTGACCTGGTAGAGTGAATCGCCGGCCCCCGGCAACTCATCCAGCCCGACGACCTGCACCGGTGTGCCGGGCACGGCTTGCTTGACCCGTTTGCCTCGGTCGTCCAGCAGCGCCCGCACACGCCCCGCGCCGGGGCCACATGCCACCACCTGCCCGGTGGTAAGCATCCCCTCGCGCACCAACACCTGCGCGACCACGCCCTGCCCTTCCTGCATCTGGGCCTCGATCACCGTGGCATGCGCGGGGGCCGTGGGGTCGGCCTCCAGCTCCAGCAACTCGCTGAGTGTGCTTAGATGCGCGACTAGCTCGTCAATGCCCTCGCCCGTCACGGCGCTGGTCTTGATCAAGTCGGTCTGGCCGCCCCACTCCGACGGGGCCAGGTCCTGCTGGGCCAACTGGGAATAGACCTTGTTCAGATCGACGTTCTCCAGGTCAATCTTGTTCAACGCCACCACGATCGGCACGCCGGCGGCTCGGGCGTGGTTGATCGCCTCGACGGTCTGGGGCATCACGCCGTCGTCGGCGGCTACCACCAGGACGACCACGTCGGTCAGGTTCGCGCCTCGGGCGCGCATGGAGGTAAAGGCCTCGTGGCCGGGCGTGTCCACGAAGGTCACGTGCCAATCCCCGCGGTCGATGCGGTAGGCCCCGATGTGCTGCGTGATTCCGCCGGCCTCCCCGGCCACCACGTTGGTCCGACGAATGCGATCCAGCAGCGACGTCTTGCCGTGGTCCACGTGGCCGAGCATCGCCACCACCGGCGGCCGCGGCTGTAGGTCGGCCCGCGCACGGATCTTGAATTCCTGCTCGAACTGCTCCAACGGGCTGCGGGCCTCCACCACCCTGAGCGTGACGCCTAGATCGTACGCCACCAACTCGGCCGTCTCGGCGTCGATACTTTGAGTGACGGTCATGATCTTGCCGACATGCCCAACCAGCTTTCCCAGCACGACATTGAACGGCGCACCGACCGCGGCGCAGAAGTCCCGGAGGACGATGGGGGTGATGATCTCCACGGGGGCCTTGCGCACCGGGGCTGCGGCTGCGCTGCCGGTGGTTGCCTGCCGTCGGCGTTCCGCGGCGCGCCGGTCACGCAGGCCATGTCCCGTCGCACCCGCCAGCCGTTCTTTGCGGTCCAGCACGTCCTGGTCGCGCCACTCGCGCAACCGTTCGACGACCACCTCGGCCGCCCGGCCCTGCCTACGCGGACTGCGTCCCTGGCCGCGCGGCGTCTCTACCTCACCTTTCCGTTTACGGCCCCGCCCGCGCCCCGCTTCTCCCTCGGCGGCCACTTCCGGCAAGCCCGCGGACGCGGCCGGCGCGAACGGCCTCGGCCCCGGTCGCCGCGGCTGAATCGGCTCGGGCTTCTCCACCCGCACCACACGCGGGCCCTGGAGCAGCGCCGGCTCGGGAACCACCTGCGGCCCCGCCGGCTTGATCGGCTCGGGAGGCGCGGCTGGCGGCCCAGGCGGGGCTTCCGGCTTGGCCTCAGGCATCGCCTCTTCCGGTGCCTTTGCCGCGATAGTCTCGACCCCGGCTGCCGGTTCGGCCGCGGCCTCTTCGACTGCGGCGGCAGCCGCCTGCTCCTCGGCCACGGCCGCCTCCGGCGGGGCTTCGGCCACCGCCACACCGGTGTCCGCCTCCGGGGGCGGTGCCTCGGCAACTGCCGCGCCCGCCTCCGGCGCGGCCTGCTCTGCTGTCACAGCGGCGGCTTCGGCCTTCGTGATAGGCTTCTTGCGACGAGGCTTGCGGACCTTGGTAAGGTCTACCGGCGAGGCCGCCTCAACCGAGGTAACGTCGGCGTCGACACTGAACCATTCGCGAATGGATTCGGCCAAGCCGGCGGAGATCGCGGCCATGTGGTTCTTCAACTCGATGCCCTCGGCCTTGCACTTGGCAATAACCTCCTTGCTGGCAACACCCAGCTCTTTGGCCAACGCATGCACTCGCAAGGTTTTGGCCACGCAAGTCTCCACAAGCGACCGAGTTAGCACCAAAGCCCGGCCTGTGCCGGGCAAAAAACACTCTCCCTGCCCCTTCTCAATCGGCACCGAGAAGGGCGCACACCCCAACCTGAGACCAAACCGCCCACTCACCGCGGCAGCCGGTTCCCAGGTGCCGAGTATTCGCTTCCTTAACGCGTAACATACCACCAACTTCCGACTTACGCCAGCGGCAGCGGCCTATTTCTGTGGAAGTTTTGGCCGGCCCTCAGTCCCGTCTCGGTCGCCGCCGATCGATCAACCGGTATCCCACCTCGTGTAGGAACGCCGCGTTGCTCTCAAGCACTTCCGGCAATGCCTCGATTTCCGCCGGCGTGCACCAACGCACCTCGGATACCTCGGCCGGGTCGGGCCGCAGCTCATCGGCATCGAGCTCGGCCAGCCACCAGTGGAGCCTCAGCTTTCCGTCCGGGCGCGTGTACTCCCAAATCTTCTCGATCGGGCGGACTCGTCCGGCGACCTCTTCGCGGAATTCGCGCACGACGGCGTGGGGCTGCGACTCGCCGGGCTCGATGCCCCCGCCGACGAAGCACCAGGTACCGCCGGCCAGGACGCCGGGTGCCCGCCGGACCACCAGCAGGCGTCCGTCGCGTATGACCACGACGACAACCCCCTCCCGCGGTCGCTCGCTGTTATCCATCGGCAGCTCCGTGCACGACAGAGCGGGTTGACCGCCAGGCCGGCCCTCGGTCATTCTGCCGTCGCCGCTGCCAGCAGGCGCTGGACGTCCGGCGTGATCGGGTCGGCGACGGGCACCTTCAACTCCCGCTCGATTCGCCGCATCTCTGCCTGCACGAGGTGCTGTTCCACGTCGAAACCGTTGATGGCCACGGCGACCACCCGCGCCGGGTGCAGCAGGGAGGCAGCCTGCTCATAGGCGGCGCAGAGGCGGTCGAGCGGCGGGATCGGGTCGTGCGGCTCGGCCTTGTAGCGTGTCCGCCCAGCGTGGTGCACCAGGATCATCGCGTCCGGACAGGCTCCGTGCAGCAGCGCCAGCGTGACGCCCGAGTAGCCCGGATGGGCGATGCCCCCCTGCCCCTCGATGATGCCGAGCTCGCAGTCGCCGATGTGCAGGACGACCTGCTCCGTGGCCCCGGCGGCGAAATCCGCCACCACCGCATCGACGACGATGCCATAGCCCTCGATCATGATCCCGGTCTGTCCGGTCGCGGCCAGGCGGGCATCCAGCCCCCGCTGCCGGGCCGCGCGCTTCAGCTCGAACGCGGTAACCATCTTCCCGACGTTGCCGTCCGTCCCGACCGTCAGAATGCGCCGACAGCGCGTGCCGCGTGCCCGCCCGCCAGCGATCACACCCGGCGTCGGCGGTTGTCGCAGATCGAACAGGCGGGCCCCGCTTTGCCGTGCCGCCTCAGTGAACTCTTCGTCATCGCCCAAATGGGCGTGCAGCCCACTCACCACGTCGATGCCCGCTCGCAGGGCATCCCGTACGTGCTGCCGCATCTCCGGCGGCAACGCCCCGCCCACGGGGGCAATACCGATGAACAGCGCTTGCGGCTGCGAGCCGGCCGCCGCCGGGACGTTCGCGAAAACCGGCACCGGCGGGGCCCAGGGAATCACCGTCCGCACGTCCGTCCCGGTGGCAACCGAATCGATCAGGCCGACCACGTCTGGAGCGCGGTAGCGCAGCAGGCAGGCAGCCGTCTTCGAGCTGAAGACGCCCAAATGACCTTCGGTCAGCACGAGGATTCGCTCGTACGGCGGCAGGACGTGCATCTGGTAACTCCCAAATGGGGGGCATTATGCGTCAGGGCCCCGTCCGTCTCCGAAAGTACTCAGTCTACCGCTTGTCTGCCGGCGCTCCGACCCCTCGTTCCCCGTCGCACCGGTTTTCAGCCGGTGAGATCCCGCACGTTGCAGGTGTGCGCCACAGTTGGGTGTGACTACTCTTTGTGGCGAGGCGCGGCCCACCGCTTCGTCGGTGTGCAGCCGCCCAGTCCCGAGCGAACCATCGGGGGTCACCGCAGCCGGAGTAAGCCCCGTGGGGGCGTTTGACAGTAGCCACGGGCGCCAGCCCGTGGAACGGAGCCGGTTCACAGGCGGAGCCCCGGAGGGGCGATTGAAGTCCCCGATGACGCGCTCAGTCGCCCCTCCGGGGCTCGACACGTCGCCTCGCTCAATCCCACGGGCTGGCGCCCGTGGCTATTCTCAGCCGCCCCTCCGGGGCTCGGACCGGCTTCGGCAGTCTTTCTCACCGTCCCTGCGAGCCTGAAACCAAACGCCCCCGCCGAAAGCGCCGACCGCGAGGTTCTCTACCACGAACCATCCTACCGCCAAGTCCCTCCTCCCGCGGGCTCGCTGTCGCCAGAGACGGGTACTCCTTATGATGCTGAAGGCCACCTCCGTGTCCGCGGAAGCCTAACCGGGGAGGTGTTTGCGTGACCTCAGATCCCGGACAGAATGAGCTTGGTCAGAACCAAGCACGCGCGCCGCAGGCGCTCCCAACAGGCAGGAGCGACCATCCCCAAGAACTGCTAGAGTCGGGCAGCGGTGCAGCGACCTATACGTTGCTGCTCGGTCTGGCGAGCGTATTACTGTTCATAGTCCCCAGCCCCCTCCCGCTGCTGGTTGGGGCCGTGGCGGTTGTCTTCGGCCTATACGCACTGGTCCGAATCATGTTGCAGCCCTCTCGGCACAGCGGCACGCCCCGAGCGCTAGTGGGGATCTGCCTGGGGCTTTTCGCGACGATAGCCATTTGGCCTTGGCTGGACATGATTCGGTACAACCATCGTCGTGCGGTCTGCCAAGCCAATCTGTTGGGCGTCGCAGCGGCGCTACAGGACTATCACGCCGAATGGAAAGCGTATCCGGCTGACCTCCAGACGCTGATTGAATCGGGTCACACAACAGCGGGGCAATGTCAGTGCTTCATCGAGGATGACATTCGCGAAGCGTGGGCGGACTTCGGTTATGTCCGCGGTTTCCAGCCCGACGACCCTGGCGACTGGGTCTGGCTCTACGACGATCCTGCGAACCATGCCGGCAGGGGAGGTCTAATCCTCTATCTGAATCGGGAAGTCGAGCACCTCAGCCCGGAGGAGTTCCAGGCCGAATTGCAGCGATTTCGCGTTGCCTTCGAACAGATGCGTGGCCATGCCCCAGTGATCGTCGCACCCCACTAGCTCAGACACCCAGCGCCTCACTGACGCGTGATCGCTTATCGCTGGCGTCTATAGTCGGTTCATCAGCGCGTTTGCGGACTCCCTCGTCCCCGGTCTGCCAGCGATTGCTAGAGCAGGTGGCGCGCGTTTTCGTAATAGAGCTTCTCCAGCACGTCGCGCGGCAGGTCGAGCCCGGCGAGCTGCGGCGGGTCGGGAGCATCCGGATCCTCGATCGGGCTTTCGCCGCGGAAGGGGGTCTCCCACAGCTTCAGGTGCGTCCAATACCGGCTGGCGTAATGCTCGAAATCGTATCCCTCGTCCACCACCAGGTCGGTGCCGAACAGAATCCGATCCTGGTTGCGGATCACGAACTCACGGACCGCGTCGGGCTGCCGGGCGATTTCCCGCACCATCCATTTTGTAGCGCTCGTGTCGAGCAGCAGGTTGGGATAGCGGTCCAACAGGTCCTGAAGGAACCTAACATCCTCAACATACCCACCCATGTGGGCCGCGATCACCTTCCGCGGCGCGACCCACTCCAGGAACCACTCCAGTTGGCCGTACTGCTCGCGCTTAGTCCCGGACGCACGGGATTTCGCGTATTTGCCGCCCGGCTGCCACCACACACTCGGGTCACCGACGTGGACCATAAAGTCGTAGTCCAGATCGCACGCTCCTTCCACGACCGGACGCATGAGCGGATGGTCGAGCGTCAGCCCGAGCATCTGGCGCAACTGCGGTGCAGACCAGAACTTACATAACCGGGCCCCCTTGTCGCGAAACGCCCCCAGATCGGCCAGCCACCGGTCCCGGAACGCCAGCGATGGCTCAAATTCCTCCCAGCGCGGGATGGCGATGAACTCGACCCGGTCGCCATACGCCGCCCGCAGTGCGTCCACCTGATCCAACGGCGTCATCGAGACGACCCGGCTGATCCCGTACGCCGCCGCCACCTCGAAGAACACGCCGGCGTGGTCAACCGTCTTGACGTGCGTGTGCACGTCAATCAGCGCGCAATCCACCTTCCGCGGCGGCACGTCGCGGTAGTCCAGCCCGAGCCGGTTAGCGGGCGAGCGCGTGCGCTGAGGCTCCGCTGGCGTCCCGTCCATGCGGTCTCCCATGACGGCCCTGGTACGCAGCCCGGGCAGGCCCAATCCCACGAACGCGCTACGGATAGCCCGTGCCTTGTGTACCGTCAATCCGTGGCGATAATGTAGCCTACGATGTTGCGTGGGTTTCGCCACACCTTGTTTCTGCTGTTGCAGGTTGGCGTCGTTGTCAGCGGCGGCGTCGCGCTGCTCCTGCAGCCGACCGCCTGGCGCGCGATCGCCATCTGTGCCGTCGGGTCACTGGTCGCATCCCTGATTTGCGAACGCATCGCCCGACGCTATCTCGGACGCACGCTCGGCCGCATGCGCCGAGTGGCCGACGACATCGGCCGCGGCCGGCCAACCGTCGCGATGGAAGCCCACCCCGGCGACGACTTCTACAAGCTGGTCAACGCGATCAACCTGGTCGCCACCCGCCTGGCCGAGGCCAACCAGGAAGAGAAACGCCTGCACGAAGAGCTCCGGCGGCGCGAGCGCCTGGCTTTCCTCGGCGAGTTGGCCGCCACCGTGGCCCACGAGGTGAACAACCCCTTGGACGGCGTTCAGAACTGCTCGCGCATTCTCCGCCGCTCGCTCCACGACGAGCAGCGTGCCGGGCAGATGCTCGATTTGATCGACAACGGACTGGCCCGCATCGACCTGATCGTACGCCGCCTGCTCACCCTCGCCCGTGAGCACGTCATCCGCCCGGTCGAGGCCCGCATCGACGACATCGTCCAATCGGCCTGTACGGCGGTCGCGAACAGAATCGAAGGTCGCGGCGTGCGCATTGACCGGGTGTCTGAGACCGCCGACGACCGCGCCTCGGTCGACCCGCAACTGCTCGAGCAGGTCTTCGTAAACCTGATGCTGAACGCCGCCGACAGCATGCCGAACGGCGGCGAGCTCTCCGTGCGTGTCCGTCGGGAGTCACGGCCAACGGGCGCAGGGGGTCAGTCCCGCGACAACGTGGACACGCTCTGCGTGGACATCGCTGACACCGGCGGCGGAATAGCGCCCGACGTGCTCCCGCACATCTTCGAACCCTTTTACACCACCAAGAAGGGCGGCAAGGGCACCGGGCTGGGGCTCCCGATTGCTGCCCGCATCGTGGATGCCCACCAGGGATCGATCCAGGTCACCCCGCGGGAGGGCAGCGGCACCGTATTCACGG
>Ga0114919_10000944_pt1 | contig 23298 bp, 27 predicted proteins | sample BlataG_FD_88682 | JGI IMG/M metagenome (GOLD analysis project Ga0114919, IMG submission 88682) | Deep subsurface microbial communities from Black Sea to uncover new lineages of life (NeLLi) - Black_00105 metaG | ecosystem: Environmental > Aquatic > Marine > Oceanic > Sediment | place: Atlantic... | reverse complement strand
CCAGGCCGCGCAGATTTCTATGATGGAGTCTGTGCGCCTCTGATTAGCCTGAGTGATGCTGCTGACATTGATCCTGTAATACTATTCCTCGAGTCGTTTCCAGACAGCGGAGTCTTAATTCAGGTTGATGAGTTGACAGTGAATCAGGAAGAAGTAGACTTAGCTCGGTCCTTGCTTGAGAAGGGGCTGAACCTTCATCTTACTGAATAGACTCATCGGTTGAGTCGTCCCTTTCAGTTCTGCCATAGCCTAATCGATCCCTTTCGCGTGACCGAGCCGTGGAACTTGGCGTCCTCTCATTTGAGATGTCTCTATCACACTCCGGACACAAGAGAGCATGGGTTTCTCTCACTTCAACTATCTTGCCACAGGAAATGCAGGACCATAACCCGGACTGAAACATCCTCGTCTTTCGAAAGACAGATCTTGCCATTCCGCGGAGTTCAACGGGACAGTCCGCGGCAACACCCCTCATCCCTCCTGCCGACCACTCACAGACAATTGAAACGAGCGTTGTAGTTAGCTCAATCATTCTTGTTGCCAGGTCCTCAATCTCATGCGAGGTCTCAGATTTAGTGTCACGACTGGTATCAGGCACATCTGCGAGAATCTCTAGGAATGCAAAGAATGCTGGAACAGGTAAACGGTCTTTTTCTGATGACTCCACCATCTGTGCCAACACTGCGGAAATCATAAGCGTCTGGGTGTAGTCTTCTCGGAGAATCTTGTCAATGGCCTTCACGATGGCCCGGGAGTCCAGCGAATACTTGGAGGAATTGAGAGCATTCTCCTTTGCGATATTCTCTATAGCTTGCTTCAGGCCATCCCCTGCTGCCATCGCTTGATTGATTCTCTTCGCCACATCTCGATACGGCACTCCTGCGTCATCTGCGAGCTTCTGTAAGACATCGCGGGCAGTCAAACTCAATGGGTTCACGTACCTGTGGGGGCACGGTACAGTTGCACGGCAATCATTTTAGGTTGTCGCAGATAGTATTGAGAGCGTACTTGGATTTCCGAGGATGAACATTCATGATGTTATCGGACGTGGACATCGAGAAAGCGATTGAGAAAGGAGTAATCCGTATTGAACCATATGACCCTAATGCATTGGGGCCTTGTAGCATTGACTTGAAGCTCGATTCTGTCTTCAGGTTATACAATCCGGGGGCCCCAGTGGATATAGCGTCCGGACACGATCTGGGAAAGGACACCAAACTCATAGATACAAAGGGAGAACCATTCATGATACTGCCGGGGCAGTTCATCCTTGGCCAGACCGTGGAGCATATTTCCATCTCACACGAGTATGCCGCTCTTCTAGAAGGACGATCAAGTGTAGCAAGGCTGGGGATAATCGTCCACGCTGCAGGGTTAGTCAATCCAGGAACAGGGACCGAGAAGCCTGGAAGGCTCACGCTAGAGATATTCTGTGAGAACCTGAGCCCCGTGATGCTTCATCCAGGAATGCGGATTGTTCAGATTATGTTCATTCCTCTGAGTAGCCCTGCCAGAGTGGGATACGATGATAGACGTGGGAGTCGCTACGTTGGTCAAGAAGAACCTGAGATTCAGTAGTTGGGCATAAGTCTCATATAGGCGCAATCTCCGCAGACAGTCCGGTGGTCACCCATGAAAGACTACGACGTGATACTGGCAAGTGGTGCAGAGCATCTCCGCGAAAGATTTAGAGACCTAGGATTCAGGGTTTTCTCTTCTGACTGGAACTACGATGGACGCAGGCTTTTCCCAAACACTGACCTGTACGCGAGAATCGCTGAAGTCCACAAACTAGCGAACCGGAAAGTCGTCGTCATTCAGAATTGCACCGGATCGGGTCCTGCAGAACAAGAGCCTCGGACCACATCAGACCGTATTGTTGAGCTACTCCTATTGTTAGACATACTACGGGCACCAGTTGATGTAGAGAAAAGAGGCCACAAGGAGTACGTGGCCGCTCCAATTCCACCGCCATCCAGCGTGGAAGTCGTGTTGACATACCAACCCTTCGCTTTGCAAGACAAGGCGTTCCTAGCTGGTGAGGCATCGTCAAGCAGATGGGCAATAGAAGAGATTTCCAAGGCGTGCAATAAGGTATGGGTAGTAAACCCACATGCAGTTGAAAGCATTGATTGGATGCAGAAATTGCAGGAGCGGGACTTGCTCGAAATCATTGATGTCATACCTGACCTCATTAAATTCGCTGCAACCCAGTTTGGCTTTGATGATTTCGTTGTCGTTACACCTGACGAAGGGGGTCAGGAACGGTTCAAGGTTGCAGGTTTCGGCAAGAGTAGGAAGAATTCATTCACAGTGGAGCTCTCTGGCGATGTCGAAGTATCCGATCGGAATGTAATCATAGTTGATGACCTCACAAAAACCGGAAGCACGCTAATTGAAGCGCGCGCGCGATTGAAGAAGATGAAGGCCAAGAGTATCGGGCTTGTTGTTGCACATACTCTGCCAATCATAAAACATGGCGAAGAACTTCTGGAGAATCTCATTTCCAAGAGCAAAGGGCGGATTGTCGCCGCCAACACCATTCACACACGTTGTTTCTGTCAGAACAACCCGGCGCTTACATACAACATCGTCGATTCGCTTGTGAAGACAATCTAGACAGGGGCTTAAGATTCGTCAGGCCTATGAGCGAGAGAAAAGACATAATTGGCCAGGAGCATGTATTCCCAACGTCACGTAGGTGTTCATTATGGTTCGACAGCTTGCATTGGACTTCGTGTATGGAAAGCAGGATTCAAGGCCCAAATCTGAAAGCGTTGGCTTAGCATTGGCTTTCGCCTTGGCGGAATCAAACAAAGGAACACGGAAGAGGATTGCCAGCTTAAGTCAAACATCTATGCCCTACTGGATCGTTCAGGTTTCGGGAAGCAGTTCAATTCTACTTGCTGCTGCTGGAGAGCCTTCGCAGTCTATTACCTTCACAGAGAGTCTAGCATCAGGAGAGATTCGTCGAGTACTTAGCACTGAGATTACTGATGCAAAGCAGATACCTGAAGCAGTAGGCAATCTGCTGACGCTTCTTGACAAAACCGAGATTGTCACTCATCGAATAAGGAACCTGGAAAAACCAGGTCCGTTCACTGCGCAGGGCAAGATGGTCGTGGAGTTAGACCCGTCAGCTCAGCCTAATCGACTGGAGATAAGAGTTGATTCTCAAGCAGCTCTGAACATCAGCGAAGAATTCCAAGGTCTCACAAGCGAAGCGTCATCTCGTCTAAACAGCATGGAAACCCTTCGGAAGCTTGTGGATGAGAAGATGAGGGGCCGACTCAACATCATGGAACACGTAATGGTAGCTGAAAAGGGGAAATGGGAACAGCGTGCAAGGTCGATGAAGGAAATCGCGGAGATAGAGATGGATGATCTGAAAAAGAAGAGGGAAGATCAGATCTATGAATTCGAAGAGAAACACAAGATGGATCTTCGCGCCATGACAGCGGACTTTGCAAGAGCTATTGCAGACATTGAGCAATTTTTTGACGGGATGATTCGAAGAGTAAGGGAAACAAGGACCAAGATTGGAAGAATGGGAGACAATGTGGAAGGAGGTATAAACGAGCAACGATCACTCGTAGAATACCTTACAGATACCGTTCCACAGTATACAGGAATATTGGAGAGGATGAATGAGAGGTCCGAACAAGTCCTAAAAACGATGGCGGAGTTCGAGAAAGCACTTGATGAGAAGAGCAGAGAAACCTCTCAGGATATAGACGTGCAGATTAGTCAGCGCAAACACAGACTTGTCGATTTCGCAATGGAACAGCAGCAAAGGCAGAACGAGCTTGAAGAGTTGGATGAGACTGTACGGGCGGCGGTTCATAGTATTGAGATGGCAATTGATGAGAAATCTGTCAAACTGAAAAACGAATTGGATGATTTGATGACCCTAACACTTGGTAACGACTCCATTAAGGGTCTCGCGCCTCTGACACGGTTGGATGTTGTTACCTATGTTGCATTCTACGATGATGGGAGCTTTGAGATATTCACGCCGTGCTTCTTGCCGGAGAAGCGCATAACGACGCGGGTAGGTCACATTCCAATCGATACGTCATTTGATGATCATGTCAAGAGGGCCATAGCAAACTGGGAGAATGCAGACTCATCTTTTGCAGACAGCTTCAAAAGAGCCTGCACGCGGGGCAATATCCTACTGAAAGATGACGCAGAAGCCCTACTACTGGATGGCCTGAATGAACTTCAAAGAAAACAATTACTTCAAGAAGACACCAAGGAGAAAATGAAAAGCCTCTGGCAGAAGTATGCCGCTAGGTGTCCCGAATGCGGAGTGAAGATAGAATCAGAGGCTAAGTTCTGTCAGAGCTGTGGTGCGGTGCTCGACTAGCACCTACTCTAGGTAATCATCAGCTTTTGAGGTTGCAATCCATGCTCTGGATGTAAACCTCTCGACCAAACCCTCTTTCTCCAAGGCGTTCAGTGATTGAACTACACTGTTATTGTCGCACTCAACATGACGACCCTTGAGTATTCCAGCTATGGCAGAAGGCCTGTGGCTGTCAGCCCTAATGAGGACCAAAATCTGACGGTCAAGATCCGTAATGTCTTTGCTCATCGTCATCAACAAGACCGCTGTCAGTTGCGTTCTTTTATAAACCATTTCTTACATCTCTGTGTCTTGAATCACCGGAGACCTGTAAGGACCACATATCTCTAGAACAGCAGTCCTGCTTGTTTCATCACAACTGGCATAATCCTTTTTACACGGACCAATCCGCGTGGCGCAGGTTGACGATAGATGTCAGATGAACGAGAGTACCACATCGGAATAGCCCCAGGGGAGATTCCTCCTCTTGTGCTCTTGCCTGGAGACCCCGACAGGGCGCGACTGATTGCTGAGCAGTTTTTTGACAATCCTGAAGAGATCGCAAAGAAGAGGGAGTACTGGAGCTTCAAAGGAGAGTATAGGGGAGTTCCAGTGGCAGTCTGTTCAACAGGAATAGGTTGCCCATCTGCAGCTATTGCTATAGAGGAATTGATCAAAGTCGGGTGTACCACCTTCATCAGAGTAGGAACAGCTGGCGCGATTGATCCCACTTTGGAATCTGGAACTGTTGTCATCTTCACTGGAGCTGTAAGAGACGATGGCACATCAAAGCAATATGTGCCGGTGGAGTACCCGGCCTTGGCAGACCCGGCACTGGTTATCGCACTTGAGAAGGCCGCTCGGGACAGAGATGCCAAGTATCGAGTCGGGATTGGTCACAGCAAGGATGCCTTCTACAGTGAGCACCCGGGACTAGTAGCGGACCCAGCTCGAATGAAAGCCAGATGGGACACTCTAAGACGAATAAACGTGCTAGCGACGGAGATGGAAGCAGCAGCGCTGTTTGTAATAGGACAGATGAGGGGAGTAAGCGTGGGGGCCGCTTGCGTCATCATAGGGGAACCCATAGAGAATGAAACGAAGATATCTGGCAAGCCGCCCTTGGACGACCTTGTGACAATTGCGTTGAGCGCCATCACTTCTTCCAGTCACAAATGAATTCTTGGAATGAGGTATTGCGAGGCACCGATATTAAATACCACCAAACCAGACTTTCTTCTGGACCAGCATGTGAAGGTCTTCAGCGCTTTTCTTGTCAATACCAGTGGCTGCAACCAGCTGGTCAGGACTTGTGGCTACAAGATCTGTGACTGTGGCGATGCCTGCATTTAGTATCGCACTGATGATTGTATCTGGGGCTCCAATCTCGGTGAGTAATGACCTCAGCTCGTCCTCACTGGCCGCGCTAGCAATTGGAGGCGCAACACCGGGCATCTCAGTTTCAATGGGTTCAGCACCAGGAGGTGGCCCCACTTCTTTTACAGCTGGTAGACTGACATCATCCTTCAGTGCTTTCAATGCTCCTGGCTCACTGGGGCCCGTGTGCTTAGCCAAGAAGGAAGGCCGCAGGATGATTACGCCGATTAGGGTCATTAGACCCAGGAGTGAGATGAGCAGGAAGGGGGGGATGTGGCCACCAACAAGGCTACCATCGGGGTAAAACCAGATTAGTCCGCTTTGAATTCCTATCGTGAAAAGCTCGACAACCGAGCTGCCAGCCACTTCGGTTGCGAAGAGGAGCCACATAGGCGTAAACAGGGCTAGGCCTCCAACTTCAAACAACAGGAATTCCTTGAACATATCACGTTTCACGAGATAAACGATTATGATGGGAGCGATTATGATTAGTATGGAAATAACAGTCCAAATCTGGAATATGCCCCAAAGCGCATCAAGCTCCGCTTGATCTGTAACGCCATTTCCTGCGAGCTTGATGATAGCACTTCCCATGAAGATTATTCCAGTGATAATGGCTCCGTAGAGAATTCCTAGGGCGTATCTCAATGTGCATCTCCACCTCGGGCATTAGTAGCCGAGATTGCATGCGTTTGAATTGCTAATAGGTGTTATTGGCATTCCCAGAATGTACATTTGGCTGGCCCGTCAGCCTTATGAGGACTTGGAGTGATTGAAACCCAAGTGAATCAAATTGCGTCCGTTCTTCGTCTTGGGGACACGACCTGAGATGGTGAAATTAGCCCCAATCATCAAGGAATGCGAGAATAGGAATATCGAGTGTTTCTTGTTGCACACCGGCCAGCATTATTCCAAGTTTATGAGCGACTTATTCCTCAAGGATCTGGGCCTTCGAGAACCTGACAGGAACCTCAACATAGGCTCGGGTACGCACGGAGAGCAGACTGCAAAGGCGCTGATTGGAATCGAGAAAGAGCTCGTCAAAGAGAAGCCCGATGTCGTTTCAGTTCAGGGTGATACAAATGCAGTGTTGTCAGCAGCACTCGCATCTGTGAAAATAGGCGTTCCTGTGGCCCATGTTGAGGCTGGATTGAGAAGCTATGACACACGAATGCCTGAAGAGCACAATCGCAGACTCACTGATCACGTTTCGAGCTACTTATTCGCACCTACTCAGAAGTCAGCTGAGAACCTTCGCAAGGAAGATGTGTGGGGCAAGATTTTCATCACCGGTAATACCGTGATTGACACGCTGGAAGAACGTCTACCAGCTGCACGAAAAAGGGGACTCATAATTGAAGATGTAGGGCCAAACGCGTTCATCCTTCTTACTCTCCACAGAGCAGAGAATGTTGACAACAAGAAGACTCTCTCCGGATTGGTTGATGGATTGCTACAGCTGGAAACAGACATTGTCTTCCCAGCGCACCCTCGAACAATTACCAGGCTAGAGAAGTTTGGTTTGATGGAAAAACTGCAATCTAGAGGAACCGTGCATATTATCGAACCAACAGGCTACCTTGATTTTCTGGCGTTGTTAGATTCCTGTTCCTACGTCCTCACCGACTCAGGAGGAATTCAGGAAGAAGTTACTTCGCCGTCGATTAACAAGAGAGTCTTCGTCCTCAGAACCTCAACCGAGAGGCCAGAAGCTGTCGAGTCAGGACATGCATCAGTCGTGGGAGTGAACCCAAGTGAGTTCCCCAAGGCGATACAGATTGCAGTAGGAGCCGGACTAAATGGCAAGAGGTCCTGCCCGTACGGCGATGGCACAGCATCACAGAAAATCGTGAACATACTGCTTGATCAGTTAGGATAGAGTCAAGCTCCACAAGTGCATTCTCGTCCATTTCAAGGCTGAATCGCGATTTCCCTTTATAAGGAAGGCATTAAAACAGTGTCAAAAACGGCCTAAACGCGCTTTCTGGCGCTGTTCTTAGAGAAGTCTTATAAGCGACCGAGGCGGGTTCTAGATGACTCCTACGGGAGAGGAGATATTAAAACAATGCCATACGTAGTTAAGAAAGCTGTTCAGGACTATGCACGCCAGAAGAACATGAAGGTTTCATCAGACTTCTATGCGGCAATAGACAAAGAAATCGATGCACTGCTATACGCAGCGGCAAAGAGGTGCGGCGACAACAAACGCAAGACCCTGAAGGCTTACGACCTGTAGACCTTTTGTGTATCTTAGAAGGAGGAGCTGGAAGCGAGCACGGTCTTGGTTCTAGGTCCCTTCCTCTTTTTTCTCACCGTCACTCTTATTTGAACTACCTTTTCTCCATCATGCAGTTGTATGAATGGAGAATAGGCTGTTGAAAAAAATCGTCCTCACCAACGATGATGGACCTTATGGTTCAGGGCTACTGAAGCTAGCTGACACACTAGCCAAAGATATGGAACTCATTGTTGTGGTGCCAGATAGTCAGCGAAGTGCCACAGGAAAAGCGCTAACGTTCAACAGACCAATTCGTGTCTATGAACATGGTGAGAAGAATGGTTATCGACTTGTCACTCATGACGGAACCCCTGCAGACTCAGTCCCGCTTGCACAGGAGTTTGTGAAGGACATAGACATGTTTGTTTCCGGTATTAACTCAGGAGCGAATATCGGGTATCAAAGCATGTTGACCAGTGGCACCGTCGGTGCCGCTTTCGAAGCGGCGATGCAGGGCTACCCCGCTCTGGCAGCATCTCGAGTCGTAAACCCTCAGGAGTGGTTCAACCCGAGAGAGTCCAGACACGAATACGATAAGGAGTGTGAAATAACTCGTGATATTGTCAAACGGGTGTTAAAGAATGGACTGCCTGAAGGTATTGATGCATTGAATCTGAATTTCCCCTGTGAGATTGACGCCTACACCTCAATCATTTACACCAAGCCCACAATCGTCCGTATGAGCAACGATGTCGAGCGCAGATTGGATCCCAATGGAAGTCCATACTACTGGCTTCGTGGCATTGAGAAAGAAGCCGCAGAGGGCACGGACGCATATGAGGTCATCACTAATGGCAACATCTCACTCTCACCCATTGTGATTGAGAGTGCAAGAAACGAAGATGTCGAGAAGCTTAGAGGATTCATGGCGGATTGACTTTCTTCAGGGCGCCCCACAGAGCATCTGTGGACGGGCGAGCCAACTGCATTGCCGCCCCCTCGGAGTGGATTAGACGTTTCTCTTTATCTTCGAGAATGCGACCCACAATTGTTGCTTGGACATTCTCCGATTCTATTGCTGCTATGACATCATCCGCATGGCTGGAATCGCAAGTCATGAGCATGCATCCACTGCTGATGAGCTCCAGCACGTTTACGTCAATTGCATCGCACAGCAGTTTCGTCGTGTAATGAATGGGTATCCGATCCAGTTCCACTTCAAAACCCACTCCGCTCGCATCACACAGCTCATGCAAACCGCCGGCTAGTCCCCCTTCTGTTGGATCATGCATCGCAGTCAGATGACCAGTTTTGAATGCACTTAGTCCCTCAGATACTACACTGATTTGACTCCTTAGCGCTAATGCCTCATCGAGAACGGCTACATCTAGCTCTTTGGAGAGTACTTTTCGACCCTCGGCCGCCAGTATGGCAGTTCCCTCAATCCCTACAGTCTTCGTCAACACAATTGCATTTCCGGGTTGTGCGCCTGATGATGTTACATAATCCCCCTCATTGGTTTCCCCCAGCATAAAACCTGCTACTATAGGCTTCTCAATACCTTCCGTAATTTCTGTATGTCCTCCAGCCACGGTTATACCAAGCGTCTTTGCGGCGCTATCTATCTGACTCATTATGCGACCTACTTCTACTGCAGTGCTGCCCACAGGAAGCATGATTGATGTCAGAAACCATCTGGGGGCGACACCGAACGTCGCCACATCGTTTGCGTTGATATGCACTGCAAGCCAACCGATATCCTCAATTGATCCTGTGATTGGGTCTGTGGAAGCAACGATTACTCGATTCCCAATCCTAATCAAAGAAGCATCTTGCCCTATTCCAGGGCCTAGAACTAGGTCTGGGTCACTTCTACCTAAATGTGTGAAGACCAACCGTTCGAGAACATCTGGTGGGATCTTGCCAGGGAGCATTCTATTCGACTCCTTCACGTCAAGAGGTGCGCACTGGTCCTGTGCCAGGTGCATGAAAAGTGAAATCATCGAGTACCCATACTGGGCTCTCCTCACTCACTATGACACAAGGCAATTTTCGAACCAATGCGCAACTCAAGCAGCAAATAGACGCTAATAACATAATCGAGAGTACTGCTGCGCTCAATGTGACAGGTACGCCTCTGCTTCTAGCAGATCTGAGGCTCTAAGGCGCACCTTTTCGTGGCTTCCCTTGAGAAGCTCACCAAGAACCGAGTCAGTCCGCATTAGCTCCCTTGATAGGTATGCATGTCCACCTCCCGCGCGAGCAATCAAGTACGCACCGAACGTCTTTCGAAACTCCGGTACAGCCAACAATGTTTCCATTGGGTCGTTGTGGCCCTCCTTTCGCATCCTGAGCACTGTGGCCAGCTCTAGCGCGTCATGGTATGGACGCTTAAGTATCCGAATCCACTGAACCTGTTCGGGGTCAACATTGACTGCAGCCAACCGCACATTAGCCTTGCGAAGCATCCGTGACGCCTTAACCAAATCTCGGACTGGAGTATACATAGCTTGACAGGGTCCCACAGATTGAGCAAGGGGAACATTGGGCGCAAAGTCGGATATGACAATCACAAGAGGTTCGATGTTTTCTCTACGCATCCTCTCTCTCTTGATGGTTTCGAGGGATTTCATTAGCCCTTCAGCCAGAGGTGTAAGGCCTGATACTCTCAACTGGGTGAAACCGCGATAGAGCTTGTTCCAGTTCGATGTGGGGGTCTGAACTTCGACGGCCCCGCTATCTTTGAATGCAATAATGCCCGCGCGGTCTCTGGACCCTCGAATTTCATGCTCTATGCGCTTTAGGAGATCTCGTACTTGGCTCATACTCCCCTTCATGGACATACTTACGTCGATGACAAGTATGACCGTCAATGGTATCCTTGCTGTGAAGACCTTCTCCCTGATGTCGCTCTTGGAAATTACTAGCTTCTGACCAAGTGCCATTCTACCTGTTCTCGCCACAGCTGCAACTACGGTGGAGGGCAAGTGAATGCTACTTGCCTTCTTCGGTGGTATTCGAAACCTCAAGGAGCGACCGTGTTGTGAGGTTTCAGACGCTTTCAGAGACCCTGCAGACCTAGAGCTGACCCTCTTGTTAATCCACCCGCCAGAAGAAACCTTTGACCGTCTAATAACCTTGGAACGAAGCTCACTGGCGTCAAAGATAGCCTCACCACTGGCGAGGTCAGGAATCTTCACAAAGAATCCTGTATCGATACCGATTGGAGATTCTCTGATTTCAGACTTGAAACCAATGACCTTCGTGGGAGGCTTGAAGCTATAAGGTCGTGTAGCGAAACCCCATTCATCACCCGGTTCAGGAACCCCATCCCCCGATTCTACAGTATCTATCCCTGCCGCTGGACCACTCTTCCTTCGCATCATGGTTCGTAGCCAAAGGCGGATTGTGTAGTAAATGAGAGGGACGAACATAACGGTGTTCACAATCAGAAGCAGAATCGTTGGGAACGTGCCCCACGGATGGCCTACTAGAAATGCAATCGGGCTGAAGTATATCCAAGCGAAATATGAAAACACAACCACCATCATAATAGCACAGATAGTGCCCTTGATGGGGTCACCCCGGGGTCGCCTTATTTTCCTCGGCGTTTTTTTTTACCGTTTCCAGATTCTTTGGTCGCGAAGCTGGACTGTCTGCCAAATATACCTCCATTGGAACGACGGCCGGTTTCTTCCTCAGATGGTGGCACCTCGGTGGGGGATTTGCGATCATCAGATTTCCGCGCAATGCTGACCGCTTTTGTGATGGCTTGATCGATATCCGAGGACGAAGGTGGTTCCAACAAACCGCCCCTTCGGGTTCTGTGACTCAAAGTAAGCTGGGCCGCTATCTTCATGTCATCCAGAGTAACTTCCTTGCGCCCTTCAAGGGCAGCACGAGTGATTGCGGTCTTGCTAATTATGATGTCTGGCCTAGCTCCATCAACTTCAAGGGCATCACAAGCCATAGCGATGGCCCTGAGACTATGCTCCGGCAAGACTACTTCTTTCAGTATCCCCTTTGCTTGGACAATCTGTTCGCGAAGATTTGTCTGTTCCTCGGACCATTCATCCATGAATCGTTCCGGATCGGTTTCAAAGGAGAGATTCCTGCGCACCAAGTCCATCCGTTGCCCAATTGTGAAGCTATTACCCACTGCAACGTGTAAAGGAAATCTGTCTAGCAGCTGTGGACGCAGTTCCCCCTCTTCTGGATTCATGGTGCCTATGAGTACAAAGCCTGCTGGGTGTGAGATGGATATACCCTCGCGCTCGATTACGTTGACTTCAGTTGCTGCAGCATCAAGGAGGTCATCAACCAGATGATCGGGCAGTAGGTTAATCTCATCAACATAGAGAACATTCTGATGGGCTTCAGCGAGAATCCCGGGCCTGAGTGCTTGAATGCCCTCCTGCAGAACTTTTTCGATATCAAGGGCACCAATCAATCGGTCTTCCGTCGTTGAGAGCGGCAGGTTTACGACTCGCATCTTCCGTTTGTGGGACTTTAATTCCTTGCCAGACTCTACGCGTGTTAGGCACTCAGCGCATAGGAACTCCTTTCTTGACGGATTGCATCCAAAACGGCAATCATCAACTACGTCCACTTCAGGCAGTAGGTCTGCCAGGGCTCTCACAACAGTGGTCTTCCCAGTACCTTTGGGTCCTGAGATGAGGACGCCTCCTATTCGTGGGTTTACTCCATTCAGAACTAGAGCTAGCTTGAGACGTTCAAGACCGACGATAGATGTGAATGGCAGAACAGATCTTTTTAGCTCGCTCACGAGTCTTCCAGTCCAATTTGATGCTGCTCGTTGGAAAGTTAAAGACACAAATAAGGCTGCGCGTTAACGTAGGTCTGGGTCTATTGAGTGATATCACACATCTCACACCTTGAGTGCCCCCGATGCAGCAGGAAGTACAATGCTGAAAGGAAGGCATCCTATTGCATATGTGGTTCACCTCTCTTTGCAATCTATGATACAGTAGGTGTGAGTGAAGCTGTAGGACGGGGCGAGTTCCCGTCAAGAGTGAACTCCATGTGGAGATACTCTCAACTTCTCCCTGTGAAATCGCCATCCTTTATTGTAAGCCTGGGGGAAGGCTGGACACCACTGAGTCTGTCACGACGACTTGGCCGTCATCTGGGTCTTAAGATATTGAGAATCAAGGATGAAGCCCAGAACCCTACTCTGAGCTTCAAAGATCGAGGTCTCTGCGCGGCGATATCAAAGCATCTCGAACTCGGTAGTAATGCATTCGCTCTACCCTCTGCTGGTAACGCGGGGATATCCACAAGCGCTTACTGTGCGGCTGCAGGAGTACCGGCCCATATCTTCATGCCAACAGACACCCCAGAAGCGTTCTTCCAGGTTTGCAAAACATTTGGAGCGGAAGTTGTCAAGGTCGACGGCACTATCTCAGACAGCGCGGCTGAGATGAAAAAAAGAAACGGTGACTGGATGGACCTGTCCACAACAAAGGAACCCTACCGAGTTGAGGGAAAGAAGACATTGGGCTTCGAAATCGCTGAACAACTGGGATGGAAAATGCCTGACGCAATTATTTGTCCAACAGGAGGAGGAACCGCCCTGATTGGCATTTGGAAGGCGTTCGATGAACTGGAAGCCGTTGGATTGGTGGGAAACGAAAGACCACGCATGTATGCGGCACAAAGCGGCGCATGCGCACCGGTAGTGCGTGCTGTTGAGAAAGACGCAGAAGAGATTGAACCATGGCCCAATGGAAACACAATTGCCTATGGGCTTAGGGTTCCAAGCCCTTTTGCGGGGCATCTACTACTCAATACAATTAGGCGCTCTGGAGGCAGTGCAGTCGCTGTTGCTGAACAGGAGATTGAGCCAAGCCGCAGAATGGCGGCACTGATGGAAGGTCTGGAGATATGCCCAGAGGCGGCCGTTGGACTAGCAGGTCTCCGAAATCTGATTGAATCGGGGGAAATCGACTACTCCGAGGACGTCGTGCTTCTGAATACTGGATCCGGTTCTCGATATCCCTTCACGAAAACCAATCTGAACCACTAAACAATATGCTCAAGTATATGCCTTAGATCATTACCCTCAATTGTAATCATTGCGGCCTTAGCTACTTCCTCGCTCTCAGGCCGGAAGGCTATGGATAATCCAACATGGGAGAAGACTGTCATATCGTTCTTCCCGTCGCCAACGTACGCGGTTTCGCTCAGTGGAACTCCAAAATGGTCGAGGATCTCTCTAATCTCATGAATCTTCTCACCCCATCCCACTCTGACCTCGACACCCCCGGTCAATATCCCTTCTGAACTAAGCAGCCTATTTGTTAGAACATACTCTATACCCACTCGTCGACCGATATCATCAGCAAGAATGTCAAGTCCACCAGAGAGGATTGCTACTTGAATTCCCTGTTCTTTCAGCTGTGTGATGGTTTCTTGAGCACCAGGGACTACTCTTGTTTCTGCGACTACCCTCATCACTTCTTCAAGAGGTTGCCCCTTCCAGAGACCTGCATCAAGCTCAGCCCACTGATTGTAGGTAATCTCGCCTGCAAAGAACTGATCGAAATATGTCTTCCCTAACTTCTCTGTCCGGAAATGCTCATGGAGCCGCCACCAGATGCTGGAGTGACATGTCAGAGTACCGTCAGCGTCAAAAACAACCAATCGAATGGGCAAAACAATAACACCGTCCGAACCCATAGGAGGGGTTCCATTTACTTAGCTCTCGGCCTCACGCTCCCGTTCCTCACGGGCTTCCCGTTCTAGATCAGCCAGAAGATCGTCAATCCGCTTCTCTTCAGACTTGTCTCTCTCGCTGGAAACTGCTTCTCCCTCTGTTCGAAGTGGTGGTAGAACACCCTCTTTCTCCAACAAGATCTCCGCCTCCATGGAATCGAGCTGACGGTCAAGTCGCTCTTCTGCGTCTACTGAAGCCCCTGTTGTGGAAAGGTCCTCCGACAATAGCTCGCCGGCAATGGTTATGTGTTCGAAAGAGTCTGATAGCTTCTCAAGCTGCGTCTGTATCTCGATTGGAGTCAGAAGAGTCCGTGCCTCCATCAATGCGTCGTTTGCAATGCCGAATGCTCGCAGAACCTCTGCCTGGTCTCTTGCCTCTTCAATATTCAAGAGTGCAGTTTCGAGGGTGAGAAACTGCTGCTGATAGCGCCCCTTGCGATTCTCAAGGTCGACAACTATGCTTAGGTGTGATCTTGCAGATGTGCGATCGCCATTGGCCATGGCTTCCTTCGCGGACTTCTGTTCCTCAGTCATTCTTGTTTCGAGACGTCGAACTCTAAGTGTCAGAGCATTCATTGTGCCCTTCATCTCAAGCATTCCGCGCTCCGCATCGACTTTCTTCTTGCCGCTCAGAAAACCCATAGTATACACCGATTTTGGCCGTTCTGTGTAACTTGTCCTATAACGCCATTTAACCATTACGGGCGGATAGTATTATAGATGGTCATTCCTTCGAAGATACGAGAAGATACTATGACGCTCATGCAGGTTCTGAGAGGGGCAGTAGAAGCTGCAAAAAGGAATGTTCTGGATAATCTAGATTTGGCAGAGGAGCAAACTGGAACGCTCAATCCATTCGGTGACAGAACTCTGCTGCTTGACCAGCGAGCAGAAGATATCATTGTAAAAGTGCTGCGGGAGTCCGGGATGCAGTTTGATATCATGACTGAGGAGCGGGGCGTGATTAAAGCTAAGGGGAACCCAGAATTCCTGGCAATAGTGGATCCAATTGATGGCTCAGCCAATCTAGAGAGAGAAATCCCTCTCTGCTCCATCGGGATCTCAGCTATTCCATTCTCAGACACCATGACGACCGATGACGTAGCTCTTAGCATCATCAACTCCATTTTCACAGACGAAACCTACGTGGCTATCAAAAACCAAGGCGTGAAAAAGAACGGGAAGAGCGTTTGTCCCAGAAAGGGCACGCCAATTGAGAATGCAATCATCTCCTATGACACGAAGCGAAAGTGGGAGGGACAGTTTGCCAAGGCGTCTTGCAGAACTTTGACGTCCGTTTATGACATGCGAAGAAGTGCAAGCAACTTGCTGGACCTTTGCTGGACTGCGGCTGGTTCACTTGATGCGATGGTTGACCTTAGGGATATACTCCCGATTGTGCATGTATGCGGAACTCATATGGTTCTGGAGGCAGGAGGTGTCGTACTGGACAAGAATGGCTCACACTTCACAGTGCCTATTGATATGAACGCAAAGATGAGCTTCGTCGCTGCTTCCACTGACGAACTTGCCAAAGAGATACTCAGCGCATTCAAAGGGGTTACAATCTGAAACCCATCTAAGGGTCTAGGTCACATCTAACAGCTTAAAACGGATTATCTTTGCCAAGAAGAATACGTGATGCAGTATGTCGAAACCGATGGCCTCCCCCGAAATTCTCGAAGCTATGAAAGATATCAAGCACAAGATTGTAGTGCTCTCAGGAAAGGGAGGCGTAGGAAAGACAACCGTGGCCGTGAACCTTGCGATTGCCTTTGCAAAGAGGAAACTCCAGGCTGGTGTGCTGGATGTTGACATCTATGGACCCAATGTTCCAAAGCTCCTTGGGCTTGAGGGACAGCGTCCAACAGTGGAAGGAAATTTCATACAGCCAGTAGTTGGTCCGTTGGGTCTCAAGGTGATGAGTATGGGATTCCTTTTGCAGAAGAGCGACGATGCTGTTGCTTGGAGAGGCCCACTAGTAGCCAAAGCAATAAACCAATTTCTTGGCAATGTGCGATGGGGTAAGCTTGACGTCCTTGTTGCCGACCTTCCTCCGGGAACAGGGGACGAAATTCTGAGCATTCTTCAGCTAATACCTGACATCTCAGGAGTTGTGATAGTATCAACTCCCCAAGAAGTAGCTATACTCGACGCTAGACGTGCAATCCAACTTGTCGAGAAAATGGGTGTACCTGTGCTTGGCATCGTCGAGAATATGGCGGAGTTTGTATGTCCCAACTGCGAAGAAGTTCACAAGATCTTCGGAGAAGGGGCAGCAAAACAAGCTGCTAAGGAATACAATATTGAACATCTAGGAACTCTGCCCTTGGACCCAAGAGTCATATCTCTAAGCGACGAAGGCACGCCGTTCGTTATGGAAATGCCAGACTCCAAGGTTGCCAAGGCATTCGAGAAGCTTGTGGATAAGCTTGCAGAGAAGATAGGAATGTAAGCGGCTTAGAATCGTCTTGCACTAGCAAATGTCTTGGGCTTACGAGTAGCTATTCGTCAGACGTTTCATTTTCCGCTTCGTCTGGTGACTCGGGCTCCTCTTTGGTGGCCTCAACTTCCTCCGGCTCGACTTCTTCGTCCTCTGGAGCTTCGCTGGAATCCATTACGTCAGCTTCTTCACCACCAGGTGAGAGTTTCAAGACCATAACATATCCGAGGGCAATAGCAACTATCCCGAGAAAGATTGTAATCCAGAAAGCCCCGCCCGATCCAAACCACGCATTCGGATTGACCAATAGATCTGACAGGGGAGTGCCTAGCAATACGTGCTGAACCCACATCGGCACTGTGAAAGCAAGGGGTAGACAGAGGATTACTAGTATGATTGCCGATAGAATGATCTCGTATGTATACGCGAGTATTCTACGAAAGGTGCTATCAATTGCGTTCTTTGCCTTGGACAATGTGTTCTCTCCTCAGCCAGTCGACCTGTGCCTCCTTTTTAACACTTACTCCAGACGGATGCTAATCACATCAAGCCAACTACTCAAAAAGGGTGTAGGGGCCCAGAAAAAACGAGTTCGCCAGCGCGTGTGTGTTAGGACGGATTCTTGAGAGAGGGAGGGGAGGGAGAGGTGGCAAACCATTCGGGCCCCGTCAAGTATTATTAGTTTATATTAGCATATAAGTATATGGTCTGCGTAACCAGCCAACTCAGTTTCAAGATGTTGTCCGACCGTTGCCCGAAACTTGCACAATCATGGACATCAATGTCCTTGACTGATGTTCGGTTCCTGATTCATTGAGGTCTGCTCTGCAAATCCTGCTAAATCTGCGACAAGTCTTACGTCCTCTCCACAGGCGTTTTCTGTCTCCGTCCAACTGGCGGCGACCAAATTACATGGAGGCCCTAGCTATCAGCATTGAACATCCACACCACTCAATCCTGAGCAGCATATTATAACCACCTACAAAATATCCAAGATTACACAAGTTCTTGGCAGCTGTTGCATACCCTCCAAACTGTTGTCAGGTCCTGGGAAAGAACAGGAGAGAAGTCAAGAAGGTGATGGCGGGGGGCCGGAGAACACTGAAGGAGGAGAGAGAATGGTGAGTTTCAGGAGATGGCCCCCTTGCCTTCATACATATTGTTGTGGAACTTATTATTAAAAGAAATTAGGATATATATGCCATCGATATTATGGCGCCCTTCTCGATTCTGTAGGCGCAATGCACACATTCGGCCCTTTCAAGCAAGCAAAAGAACGAGCCCTGACTATGTTTGTGCCCCTTCACACTCTTCACTCTTTCATTGTTGGTGCGTCAGTAAGCATTGAAGGAGCTGCTGATTGCGGGGTTTGAGAAAAACGCTGCGTTACAATTCGTGCGCCTGTTCCATTCGGGTTTGAATTTGCATATTAATAGGAGTGCAGCCGTGAGAAAACACTTCGACAACAAAGGGGTTCCGTGCCTCCGCCACCTTAGTCCACATTGCGTTATCCCTTCGGTAGTATCGATAATCCAGATTACCGTGACGGACCTCTACAATGGACTTTGCTGGCAGTTCCTCCATCTTGATGACTTCAAGCTTATGGCCAGGGTTTTTAGTGCCGATTGGAATGGATAAGAAGAGCCTGAACACTTCTTCATTAGATGGCATGAGAACAGCAACATGTGGGCGATCGACTGAGTTCCACTTGGATGGAACTGGGGGCTTGCGGCATGTGTACGCACCAATAGCGGAGCGCAACATCAGATATGCACCCTTGTCGATTATCACTTTCTATTTCATTCCTTTTGCTTTTTCCATGGAGGGGAATCTTCAGGTATGAAGGAATATCGCTGGTGAGCAGTATATAACTATCCACGACTTACCGCGTCGCGACAGTGTCGTTAGAAGCATGCGTATGGCACTACCAGAGCCCTGCGCGTTTCAAGTATGATTGAGTGCAGTTCGTTCGAAGAAGGCGTTGCATGACCGAGACCTTGACAGGCCGTTTCAACTTAACAAACGGCCAAGAAGGAGAAGACTACTTGTCCACACCAATCCGAATGCGAACCTCGGCAAGCACATGCGATAGTGATTCCAAAGTCATTGAGGCTCCTGCACACAGCAGTGATTCGCGATCGATTTCTCCAGTTGTGACTCCCCAGAACTCAATGCCTGCTCTCTTCGCGGCAACAGCATCTATGCCAGCATCTCCCACGTAAACTGCCTCGTTCCGTTCGACGTCGAGTCGTGCAACAATTTTCAAGAGACCATCAGGGAACGGTTTTGCTCTTGGAGATTCGTGACGTGTCTGGATGATATCGAACAGACCACCTAACTCTGTCTGCTCAAGAATAGCGTTAACTGAACCACGACCGTTGTTTGTGAGTATCGCCGTCTTGAGCCCAAGGTCTTTTATCCCATTGATAGCCTCGACCGTGTCCTCCATAAGGATGACTTGCTTCGTAGCGCTAGCTTCGTGCTTATCGAGGATTGTATCCATCTCGGACTCATACTTTTTCCACCTGTCAGGAGACATGCCAGTGGAGAAAAAGTACTCCATTGCTTTTGTGGTAGAACTGGAAATCCCATCAACAGGCTCAAAAAGATCTGTCGGCACGCCCTTGCTGATGAAGTATGCTTTGGTATCTTTGCGCATTGCTTCCAGTGGCAGATTCAAGACAGTGAGTGTTCCGTCAAGGTCAAAGACCACAGCTTTCAGCATCGAGTGACACCGCGCAGGGTGCCACAGGGGTTCCACTTAAGCATGACCCTGTGTTTCAAAGGTAATATTTTCTTGATTGCGAACCGCTCAATCAGATTCAAGCGGACTGTAGACAAGTGCCTTAGTGCACGTAGCATCCATAGTTGCTGGTTTGGGAACCTCCATCTTGACTCCGGGCGCAATACCTTCAGCTACGGTGCTTACGTATGGCCAACAGACTGATTCACAATAGAGTTTCCCCTTCTTGAGGAAGCCTTCATGCTGCGGACAATACGGATGATCTGTTTCCACGCGATTGTCAGAAATCCATCTTGGTTTCATCTTCGCGCCCATCACGTGGCCGATGACAATCCATGCATCCAGAGCATCTTTGAGTGTATTCCCAAGCCCAAGGGTCTCCTTCATTGCAATCGCGTCCTCATTCCCCAATCTTCGAAAGACCTCGGCGACCGCATCTAGACCATCCTTGCCAAATCGCTCTTCCATCACAATAGCAGTTTCAGTCATCAAGCGACCCAGGTTGCTTCTAAGTTCCGAAACCTTGTTCCCAGCAGGGATAATTCCTTTGACAGCTGCGGTTTTCATTAACCCCATAATGAGTCCTCTTGATATTGCGGAGCATTCAATCTAAAGAAGATTGCTGACGCACCACGGAGAACTCGATTGCCCCCATGTAGGAATCAACTTTAAGATGGAATACACCCTTCTCGATTGGTGATCTGCGGTGAAGAGAGTAAAAGGGATAGATACGAATGACATGAGAGCGATGGTCGAGGAGTTTCCTTCGCTTCTGTGTTTGACAAAACCGGACCCATCGATAATAACCATGGCATCGCAAGCGTTCGCTTCAGGACTTCAGGGAATCTGCATAGCAGGAATGGGGGGCAGTGCAATTGCGGGTCAGATGACCAAGGCACTCCTGGCTCAAAAGGCACAGGTGCCCCTCATCACGTGGAGAGACTACGAGCTTCCCCGCTGTGTCACAAAGGATTGGGCGGTCATCTGCGTAAGCTACTCGGGCAATACGGAAGAAACACTCTCGGCATTCGAAACGGCCAAGAAGGTGGGTAGTACGTTGTTCATTGCAACAACCGGCGGCGCGATTTCGAAGCAATCTAAGGACCTGCCAGTTGCGTTATTTCCTAAAGGCATCCAGCCAAGGGCTGCGCTTCCAGTCATTTTCTCGATTGTCCTGCCGATTGTCGAGGCTTTAATCGGGGTTGGTAGCACTGATTTTTCCAAGCTGTCAATGATCCTGGATGGTTTGGTGAAACGCTGGGGAGATGAAATCATATCCCCAAGAGACCTTGCTGAACGCACCAGCTCCGTTGTTCCGCTCTTCATAGGTTCAGGACATCTGGTTCCGGTGTCGTATCGAGCCAAGTGTCAGATCAACGAAAACGCAAAGGCGGTAGCTTTCAGCGCGGAGCTGCCTGAAGCAAATCATAACGAGATCGAGGCGTCCCACATGTACCAGGAGTACGGAATCGTGCCTATTTTCCTCAGGAGCACTCATGAGAGTAAGAGAATGTCCGCGCGCTTTGAAGCCACAGACGCAGTGTACAGGCAGAGTGATTGTGCGCCAGTTCATGTTCGACTGAGTGGATTGAGCGAACTGGAAGAGGCTCTCGCGATTACGCATTACTTGGATATGCTGTCAGTTGATGCCGCAGACATCCGAGGAGTTGATTCTGTTAGAGTTGATAAGATTGCGGAACTCAAGCGAAGACTCGCAGAGGGTTCCTAAGTGTGACCCTCATGAGAGAATGGTATGTACCGGGCGGATGACGTATCATCGAATATGCTGTAGGATATGACTAGGAGTATGCTGAAAGTCCAATCATCAGAGTCTTCAGCATCGTAGAGTATCTGCTTGTCATTCAGGTCATAGATCGTTTCGCCCACAGTGAAGTTCTTATCATAACCAGGATACAGCGGCTGATCCGCTACGGGAATACTCTTTCGCCATGCTGTTTGTGTGTAAAGAAACTCCGCCTCATTCAGAGTGACCTGTACTCGAAAGTACGTGAGCGAAGCATCACCGCTAGAACCCGCCGACGCTTTAGCGTTGAACACGAGTGTGATACGAGGATTAATCGATTCGTTTGTAGGATCAAAGCCGGTAATCCTAACCTCCAGTAGGTCGAACTCCAGATTAGCAGCGAGCGCGTAGCTCCCCGCGAAATAGGAGCTGCTTGTCGCCAACCCCATGCCGCTCACAATTCCAAGTATGAGTGTCGCAACGACAATGATATTCTGTGTCTTTGTGTCCGCAATCATATTGACCAACACCATTTTTACCTGAAAGGGTCGAATATCTCCCTTGTGCTCTGCGCATATGAACAGAGCGGGTTATCCAGCGATGAATGCCAACGCCACCAGATGAACAATCCACGGAAACAGGGCAAGAAGCGCAGGCAGCGGAATTGCAGGGAGTATCTCACCTTCCTTCGCGATGACAGTGACGTTAATCACAATGCCAAGCAAACACATCACGATAGACGCCGCCCATACAAAGGAAGGGAAATAGACGAAGGAGTGCGCTGAGATTAGGGCAAACGTAATGAAGTCCCCGGCCCCCACCGCAACACGCTCTGACTGAATACGCGCATAATCAAACGGATCTGAAGCAATCCTTCGTGATATAGTCACTGGCTGAGCTGCAGGTGAGAACTTCGTGAGGAAGAAGTCTTCGAGGATTATCGCCATGATCAGTACGAACATGGTCGACGTAATCATGGTGATTCCCATGAATATCCCGAAGATGCTACTGTAGAATGCCACGTATAGATTCCGAAGCATGGGGGGGATAGCATCGATTATAATCAATACAATCGACATCATTGACACGGCCAATGAGATAAGCAACACAACCCCTTGGAAAACACTTGTAGTCCCCTTGAAAAGCACCAGGAGGAGGGATTGGCCTAGAAACATTGATACGAAGAACAGAATGGGAGACGCGACGAAGGCCACTACCAACTTCCTTGCGCCACGCCCCCTCCTTTGAAGCGCCCAGAACAGTAAGAATATGACAGTACCACCAAGGAGAACCGACACCACGGCCTCAATCACTACTTGCATGGGACTGTAGTTATGAGCTGTGCCGATGAGTCGGCCGATGATTGCGGTGTCTAAGACAACCATTGCCACATAAGAACCCAGCAGCAGAGGGGTAGCTGAGAGCAAGATCAGGATTCCCCGCGATCGGTCCAGTTTCATCCCATTGTCTCCAGAGTGACTTGTAATGGTGGGGGTTAAAGAAGCTGAGTTCACCGCAAACCTTAGTGCGAATCTATAGTCAACTCACCTTTGGGTTGATAAGGGAAAAAAGAAAGGGGATGGGGACGAATGTCCCCATTAGATTACTCTACTTCTGTCTCATCAAGACATATCCACCGACGAGGATAACCACTGCAGCACCGACTGCACCGGCCACAATAGCCATTGTG